>Ga0209190_1002272_pt1 | contig 13047 bp, 13 predicted proteins | sample M_140205_XF_Meta_FD_187315 | JGI IMG/M metagenome (GOLD analysis project Ga0209190, IMG submission 187315) | Freshwater microbial communities from Lake Montjoie, Canada to study carbon cycling - M_140205_XF_MetaG (SPAdes) (version 2) | ecosystem: Environmental > Aquatic > Freshwater > Lake... | reverse complement strand
GAATGCTAGGGCTAAGGCTAAACCTACTATTCCTACACATCTTCTCGGACAAAATACTCTCCCTCCCAGCGACAACGACGACGAAGACAACGACCACGACGACGACGACGACGACGACTAAACTTCTCTTACGGCAGGGGAAGCAAGGGCAGTTTTAAACGGAAAAACCTCAAAAAAAAAACTTTTTTTTTCGTTACTTTCTCATATATTTAGACCTTTTTTTCTTTTTTATCTTTTTCTCGTACTATCTTTCCATCCCTAAATATACCTTCAATTTCTAAATCCTTACTTAGTAATATATTCTCACAAGTCTTATAATATTTTACACCATCAACCTCAATCTCTTCCACCTCAACACACATTTCTTCTTCTTCTTTCATTACAGTATTCTTTCGAGGTCTTCCGCGACCTCTTACAGGTTTAATTTCAATATTTGGTTTATTTTCATCTATCTTGATTTTATTTTCGTCTAGTGCTCTTACAACTTCTGCTTTAACTTCTGCTACAACTTCTGTTACGACTTCTGTTACGACTTCTGCTACAACTTGCGTTTTAACTTGTTCACTAACGTTTATTTGTCTAGTATTAGAATTTGATTTTCTATTCGAAGACTGTTTTTTTAATTCTTGTTTATTCATAATAAAAGTATCCTTTTCTAATAATAATCTTTGATTAATTCTTATATTATTATTTTCTAAAATATTTGTAATACTATTATTACAAATATTAAAATGATTAGATAATAATTCTACCATTTCAGTTAAAAGCATTTAATAAAAGAAAAAAAAAGAAATGTTTTTATATCAATTTTTTTTATGCTTTTTATTTTTTATGTTTTATTTTTTATTTTTTATTTTTTATTTTTTATTTTTTATTTTTTATTTTTTATGTTTTATTTTTTATTTTAATTACTATTATATGTATTAACAAATTTATAAACTCCATTTTCTACTCCATATTTGGCTGTAATGCTTGGATTTTGACTATTACATAATATATCTTCTGTTTTATAAACATTATTGTTTTTATCAATATAATATGAAATTCCGTTTATTTCTTGTATCCATATTTCTACCTTTTTTAAAATATTTTCCTCTTTTTCGCAATCATTTAGCTCACCGTGAGGTCTATTCTTATCGTGTGTCCCGCAATAATTTGACATTGTCTTCTTTTTGCGAGTGCACTGCTCACCACAAGATTTTTTAGCAATACAACGATTATAAAATGGAACAACTGACTTACTCCGCTTTCGTTTTACAAAGTCTTGCTTGTTGATTTCCAATGTTTCAAAATCATAAATAAACTTTAATAAATCGCTTTTTTCTTTAAAACATATATTTTCATTTTCTTCAACATAAGATTTAATATGATTCTTCAAATTATCAATATAATCGGTCACTTTACAGTTGATTCGCTTTTCCATTGATAAAAATATATTGTTATTAGTAATATTAGTTTATATTATTTCAATTTTATAATTTAAAATTATTAACTTAAAAAATTGATACTCGTATTTATTTTTATAACATCTTTAAATTGTAATAAAAGTTAATTATGACTACATTCAGTCAAGAACAACAAATTTGCTTTGATAAATATTTACAAGGAGAGAATTTGTTTATAACAGGACCAGGAGGCAGCGGTAAATCATTTTTAATTAAAAATATTGTAAACGATGCCGAAGAGAAAAAGAAAATTATAAAAGTATGTGCTCTAACTGGTTGTGCTGCTATTTTGCTTCAATGTAAAGCAACAACACTACATATGTTTTCGGGTATTGGACTAGCAAATAAGAAAAACTCAGAAATAGTTGAAGAGCTTTTCACCAAAAAAAGGCATAAATTAAAAAATTGGAGAGGTTTAGAAATCCTTATTATTGATGAAGTAAGTATGATGTCATTAAAAATATTATTATTACTTGACCTTATTGCTAGAAAATTCTACAAGAAAGCTATTCCATTTGGTGGACTTCAAGTAATTTTTACAGGAGATTTTTACCAGCTCTCTCCTGTATTCTCTAATGGTTGTGAAAAAGAAGAAAGTATGTATTGTTTTGATCACGAGCTATGGAATCAGCTCTTCATTAAGGAAAATCAAATTGTGCTTAAAACCATATTCCGGCAAAACGATGAAACATTTTTAAAGGTTCTAAAATATATTAGAAAGGGTCAAATAACACCATTAACAAAAGCAACATTAACTAGTCGTATTTTTAGTCACGAAGACTTAGATTTAATTAAAAAAGAGAAAGTCTTAACAATTCTTTCACCTATTAAGAGAGATGTCGAGCATATTAACACCAAAGAATATTTAAAGTTAACTAGCTCAGTAAAAGAGGTAGTATATGAACTTGCTTATGTTGACCTTAATGCCAAAAATAATGATTCTAAAAGTGAAACTTTTAGTGAAACTTTCAGTGATAATATGCTTGCTTTATTATTAAAAAGTAATGAACATTTGAAACGAGAATACGACTTTTTAGCAGCTAATATAATAGCTGAAAAAAAATTAAAACTTAAAATAGGTACACACGTTATGTGTATTGTTAACCTAACTTTATGTGGAGAACTACAAATTGCTAATGGAAGTCAAGGAGTAATAGTGGGTTTTAATGAGCACAATCTTCCATATGTACAATTTAATAATTGTAAAGACCCTACTCTAATAGATTACTATATTTGGAAATCAGAAGTTAATAAAATGGTTGGATTAAGTCAAATTCCACTTATTTATTCGTGGGCTATTACTATTCATAAGGCACAAGGACTAACACTTGAAAATGCTATTATAGATATTGGTAGTAATATATTCGCCTACGGCCAAACTTATGTTGCTTTATCGCGATTAAAATCTCTCGATGGACTATATTTAACAAGCTTTGATTATTCTAAAATCAAATGTAATCCACTGGTTAAAGAATTTTACGGGGACTGTTGACTGTTAAATGTTGAATGTTGAATACTATTTTAATTACAAAATACAAAACTTAAAGATATAAAAATACTACATATATTGTCTATTATATGAATATTAAACACATAGATATTTTTGCTACGCAATATGTTGAAAATATAGCAAAATCATTTTCAACTGTATTAAATGATCTAAGTATAAATAGTTCAGTAAATATAAGACATATTACAAATGAAGATATTACACTTTGTAACAATGATAAAACTAGATTTATGTTCTTATTTTGTCCACAATGGGTATACCAATCAGATAAAAATATTCAACAATTACCTATGAAAAAATATTTTTTTTATCAATTAGAGCAATTTGACAAATCACAATCCCAACATATTTCAAATGAATTTGTATATAAATTAATGAGGAATGCCGCACATATTTTTGATTATTCTAAAATAAATATTCAGTATTATTCAAAGCATCCGTTCAATATTCCTAATAATAAAGTATCACATTTACTTCCTTCATTGGTCAATTATAATAATGATTTGAATTGTGATAAGCCTATTGATGTATTATTTGCTGGAACATTAAACAATAGAAGAATACAAATTATTAATAATTTGTTAGGTAATAACATTAAAGTATATGTGCCACAGAATTGTTTTGGAGATAATTTAACACAAATTATTAAAAAATCCAAAATATTTTTAAATATTAGATTCAGTAATAGCGTTATTTTAGAGACATGCCGATTACACGAAGCATTATTATTAGATGATATTTATATAATTAGTGAACTACCGGGTTCAGAAATAGAAGCAGAATGTATTAATATATATAAGAGTAAAGTTCATTTTATTAACGTTATTTCTAATAATACCAATCAATTGGTTCAAACTATCAAAATAATATTGTCTATTTATGATAATAAACGACCTTCTAATTTTGATCCTACAATTATTAATACTAAAATAATTAGTTCATTATTAGATGTATTTTCTAAAATATAAATATTTAATATTAAACATATAAATATTAAACATATAAATATTAAATATTTATAAATGGCTAATCACTCACCTAAAGAATTTCATAGAATAAAATGTATTCATGGTATTCCTATTATTAGAAATATAAATATAGAGGTAGTAGAACAACAACCAGAACTTGAGACCTTTCTTATTGAGTTCAGAATTTTACCACACCTTGAATTTGTCATCAAGAATACTATTATAAAACTGCCTAAATGGAAACATACTATTGTATGTGGTAATATTAATTATGAATTTATAAAAAGTATATCTATGTCTATATGTGAATCTATAGACGCGTCAAATGTTATAAATATTATTAAATTAGACATAAATAATTTGTCTACAAGTCAATATAGCCGTTTGTTACTGACTAAAGATTTTTGGAATAATTTTAAAGGCGAAAAACTGCTATTATATCAGGAAGACACTTATTTATTTCATTCAAAAAACATTGAACAATTTTTAGAATATGATTATGTAGGTGCCGCATGGCCTGAACGCCAAGACGATAATAAAAATGGTGTAGGTAATGGCGGGTTTTCATTGCGTTCAAAGTCTAAAATGATAGAATGTATAGATAAAGTGGACCCTCTTAAAGACCTAAAGCTTGGTAATTCAACCTTAAATTATATGAAGTCATCAAATAACGATTTTATACCGGAAGATGTATTTTTCTCAAAATCAATGTTGGATTTCAATATTGGCAAAGTGGCATTGCGTAATATTGCTAATCAATTCTCTCAAGAGACACAGCCGTGTTCTAATCCTATTGGCGGACATAATTTTTGGTTAGCAAATAACAATAAAACATTTTTTACTAATCTTGTATTGGAAAATGAATACTATAAAATGGTAAAACATCGCGGTGGATGGAAGAGTGTAATACAAAATTTAATAACTAATAAACTAGTTGTTACAAATAGAACTGCAAATTGTATTAAATTTGTAGACTGTATAGAAAGTCGCTTCTCTAGTTGGAGTGAAAATAAAGAATTAATGAGTGAAAGTTGGATTGGAATGTTTCATTATAGCCCTGATTTACCACATTTCATCAAAGATGATTTAAATTACATTGCTACAAATAGTAATGTACTTCGTTCGTTGGCTTATTGTAAAGGTATTATAGTGTTATCTAATAATAGTTTAAATAAGTTAAGACAAATTCCTATTTATAGAAACGCGAACATTATTGCTCTAAAACATCCGATTGAAAGTATTGATATTAAGTTCACTATTGATAAGTTTATGTCAAATACGAATAAATGTTTAATTCAATTAGGATTACAAGATAGGATTACAACTACGATTTACAAGATTAATTCAAAATATAAGAAATTATGGCTACCTAGTAGAGACACTGCTAAGCTTTATTTAAAAAATGAGGCAAATGCCTTGAATATTGTACCTGAAATTAGTGCTTGTCTTACATCTAATAAAGTTGATATAAAGTATATTGAAAACCATACAGAGTTTGATAATATGTTACAGACAAATATTGTAATTATTCCGTTATTTGGAGCCTCAGCAAACAACTCGATTTTGGAAATTATTGAAATGAATATTCCTGCTTTTGTTAGTAGACTTCCAGCAACCGAAGAATATTTGGGCAAAGATTATCCCTTATTTTATAATAATAATAATATTAGAGAAGTTGAAACTATTATTAATGATGATAATAAATTATTATCAAAGATTAATGAAGGATATATATATTTAAGTAATATGGATAAGTCCCAATTTAGATATGACTACTTCAATAGAGAATTATATAAATTTTATTCATGTGTTTAAAAGCATAATTTTATAAATATATAATTATAAAATTATAAAATTATAAAATTATAAAATTATAAAATTATATAAATATATAAAATTATAAATATTATAAATATTATAAAACATAATGAAAACATATATATATTTTCATATAGCTTGTATAAATAATTGGTTAAATGTTGTTACTGATAGAATAAATGATATTAAAAACAGTGGGCTATATATTATTGTTGACGAAATAAGGTGCTTCATTTTGGGAGATTTTAATGTTAATTTGATACCTGAAATATTTAATGATCCCAAAATAAAGATCTGCAATGTTCACCCGAACATTCATTTATATGAAAAATTTACTTTGTGGAGTTTGTATGACGATTCATTGAAAGAAGATTTTAATGTTTTATATTTACATTCAAAAGGTGTAACACATAACTCAAAACCTAATATTAAAGATTGGGTAGATTATTTAGTATATTTCAATGTATATAAATTTAAAAATGTTTTAGAATATTTATCTATATATGACACAGTGGGTGTAAATTTTGCTCAAGATAGACCACATTATTCAGGAAATTTTTGGTGGTCTAAGTCATCTCATATAAAAACGTTAAATAGAAACATTGGTAATTCTTATTGGGATGCCGAATTTTGGGTAACATCTAAAACGAGTAATTATAAAGCAATATCGTTATTTCAAAGCAAAGTCAATAGTTATAATGAAAGATATGCAAATATAAATTATATAGACAAAGACTTTCAAATAGAAACTTATGAAAAATAGAAACTTATAAAACTATTTAAAATAAAAATTATAATAAAACTATATTATAATTTTTATATAACAATTATGGAAAATATCACGATTGGATATTTAAGTTGGAAGCGTTATGATATATTTAATCAGACATTATTAAGTCATAAGACAAATGGATTATTTGATTGTATTTTACCAAAAAATAGGTTAATATATTTCCAAGAGATTAGTGAACTAGATATTGCTCTTGCTAATAAATACGATTGTAATTATATTGGTTCAAAAGAAAATGTTGGTATTTTAAATGCATTCATAGCATTAGTGGAAAATTGTAAAACTGATTATTTTATATTTTGCGAAAATGATTGGTTGTTAATTGAAAAAAAAAATGAAACTTTTAATGTTTTGCGCGATTGTATAGAATTAATAAATAACAATGTAGCTAATATTATTAAATTGAGACATAGAACTAATCCGGGTAATCCTATTTATTCCAAAAATGTATGGAATAAATATGACTGCTTGAATTTTCCATATAAATTAGAAAGTTTATATTGGCTAAAAGATGATGAGATTAGATTACATTATAATAATATAATGAGTGAATATTCATTACAATATTTATGGTATATTACTGATTTAGTACATCAGCTATGGTCTAACAATATATTTATTGGTAATACTCATATATTAAAAAATTATGTTTTGCCTTTATTAAAATTAAATTTTAATGTAAAGACAAATAAATATCTAGGATTAGAAGATATTTTAACAAGTTATGATAAATATTACGAAACAAATAATGAAACAAATAATGAAGTAATATATAATTATAAAAATAATATTAAATTAGCACAAGGTAAAGGATTATTTACTCATTGTGATTTTATTTTATTTTAATATTTTGTTTTAATATTTTCTAAGTAGAGAGATTAAGTATCTCATTTTTTATATGTGTTCTTATAAAATTCTTATTAAATATTTTTTCCGCAAATCGTTTTGTATTGTTAATAATTTCTAAACATTTGTCTTCATTCTCACATAATTCTTGTATTATATAAGGTAGTGTATTTAAATTATCATAATGAATTAAATACATATCTTTACCATTTTCAATATAATCATAAAACCATGCTTTCCACCATCTATATATAATAATTGGTATTGAGCCGGTAAATAAAATTGTTTCTGCATCAGCAGGACTAGATACACTTTCAATGGCTAATAAAATTTTATAATTATTCATATGGTCGCTATTGACTCTAATATTTGTAGATATATTAGAATTTATATAGTTTGGATTGTATATTTTAACATCACTATATATTGAATGCTTTAAAATATTACAAACAGTATGGCGAATATGACCATTTAAATCGCATCCACCTCTCCAAAAGCATTTATTTACTTTATTTTTAAAATCTATAGAACTATTTATTTTTCTATCAAAAGATGTATCAGTATATGGTATATGTATTATTTTATCATTAGGTTCACAAAAATCTCCATATCTTTTAGCATAGTGTATTAAATAACCGTCTGATATATCCATATTTTTTTTTAATATAGGAATATCTAGTGATTTATACAATATTTTTATACACATTGATATATCAAATATTGTTTGTATAATATAACCATTACTTGTTACAAATTGAGCACCACCACCAGTATTAATTAAGGTTAAATTAAAATGTGGTTTAATTGTGTCATATGTTAATACTTGTGTTTTTAAATGATCTCTAGAAAGAGCAATAGCACTCTCGGGAAATAATAATATAGGATCATTTATTAATTTTGATATGTCTTTATTATAGTCTTTAACATAATATAAATCATTTTTACATACATTAACAATAGGTTCCATTAATTGATTGATATATTGTATTATATATATAAATATTTATATTGTATTTTCTATATATTTTGTGAGAAGTGTATCTATATTAGATATATCAAAATTTTTATATATTTCATTATAATATTTTTCATAATTATTTAAAACATCATTTACTTTTTCATTTATATTATTATAGTCAACAAAAATTACATATTTTGATAAAGGATAAATATTTGGAAATGTACTTTCTTCTGATATTACTATTAGTTTATTTAATATACATCTGGTAATTCTCAATTCTTCTAATATTTTATAATCATTCTCCCTATGATGTATATTAATAATAATTTTAGAGTTAAATAGTATATTATCTCTATCATTGCCCCATAAAACTGGATTGCCTATAGAAAATTTATTATAATAAATAGGAATATTATTATAAACATTTTCTATTCTAGGACACCACGAACTACATGTAACAACATCCCAAGTTTTATTTATTATAGTCTGATTAATTTCATTGTGATTACATTGATAAGGTAAATAAGTCGAATATATATTATAATTCTTAAGTATTATTACATTTTCTTGTGAATAATCTAATAATTTTATAAATGGATAATTAGCATGAAATATCAAAACTTCTTGTAGAAAATTATATTTACTATAAGAACCATTACATGTTAATGGTTCTAGATTTACGAAAAAAACATTCGAAGAATTCAAATTATCTCTTTCATAATATCTAATGTAATTAGTATATTTAATGCCGAAAAATATATATTTAGATAATTTATTCAACGACTTTATAATATGATATTCATTTGTACTAATGTTTATTATTTGTGCTTGTAATTTATTTTTAATAGAGACAGCGTATTCAATAGCGACATTTTTAATATTATCATCAATAATTATATAAATAGTAGTCATATATAAATACTACTTATATATAAATAGTACTTATATATAAATACTAGTCATATTTATACTTATATTGTTATATTTATAAATATAACAATATAAGGCAAATTTTAGATAATTTTAGACCATACCTGATAAAAAAAATCTTTACACGGAGCATCCCAAGGTGGGTTATTTAGCTTTAATGTTTCAACACATTTGAAACCATTAGTTTTAAATATATTTTCTACATAAGCATAATGAGCCAAATTTTCATAGTCGTTTTCAATAATTATTAATTTTATATTATCAATAATATATGGCATATCTTTTATAATATAGTAAAATGCCCCTTCACAATCAATACATAGAGTATCAAATATTAAATTATATTTAATACATAATTCATTATAATTAATAATATTAGCGCTATTTGCTTTTGAAGCATCTAACTCAATAGAACTAATAGGAAATATATCATCTAATTTATCTTCTAAAAAGCTTCTAGAGTCTAAAATAAAAACTGGATTGATGCTTAAACAACAATTGTCAACATTAAATGATTTGTTATTATGATCTCTATTTTTAACCAGTTTATTATAATATTCTTTATTTGGTTCTAAAGTAACTAAATTAGTTTCATTATCTAATATATTAGATATAACTAAAGCATTTCTACCAAGATTACCACCAATCTCAAGAACTATATTATTTGGTTTAATATATTTACAAGATAAATGTTGTTCTACTAGTTCTTGGTCCATTGACCCATATAATAAAGATATTTTTGAATGTATTGTTGAAAGCATTTTATATTATTTCAATATATACTTTTATATACTTTTTAATCAAACTAGTTTTTTCCAATTTTCTATAATTTGGTGACTATAAAATTTACTGTCTAATGTAATATTAACTTTATCTTCATTGTTATGTTCATTGTTATGTTCATTGTTATGTTCATTGTTATGTTCATTGTTATGATTTTGTCTTAGTTCTTTCAAAATATTTATTTTCTTAATAACTTCTTGTGTATCTCTGAAATTACATAAATATTTGTTTGGTATTATTTCTTGAAAACCTGCTCTGATTGAATTATCTCCAATAACAGGGACACCTAAATGTAATGCTTCCGCAAATACACATCCAAAAGTCTCTTGATATGACGTTGTTAACACACATAAGCAACTTTGTAGTAGTTTACAATATTCTGCTTTATTTTTAATATTTCCTAAAACATTTATAAATGGAACATTAGAGAAATCTTCATTACGTGTATCATATGATGGTTTTAACATTAATAATTTAAAACTAGGATTTACTTTATAATATTCACAAGCAATATTAATTATATTGTGTAATCCTTTAGACCAACTTGACGCAAATATAATGTGGTTAGTATTCAAATCAATATTAGTAAGACTGTGTTTTACATATAATTCAGGAAATAATGCATTATATATGACATATATAGATGTGTTCGGAAATTTGCTCATAACATTATCTTTATGAAAATTACTCACTGCTACTATAGTAATCGAATTTTTTGAATAATAGTAATTTATGTAGTCTTGACTATAATTCCCACATAAATTAGCAAATCTATATTCTAAATAATCATGGCTCCATAAGATAAATTTGTTATTTGAATTAACTCTATGTAAATCAATTGCTATATCAAAGTGCCGTTGTATTATAAAAACAGAATTTTGTATATTTTTAATGAAATCTAAATTATTACAATCAAAATACTTATATTCTATATTATCTAGAGTTAGTTCCTCTTTTTCTAAATTATAAATTATTACTTTATAGTTTTTTGATAAATTGCGAGCGAGTGTGTAAAATAATAATTCGCTTGCTCCACCACCATCATTTAAAATAGATAGATGGTTTTTGTCTTTAGTTATAATAAAATATAATGTTGTCATTTATATTTTATTAATAGTTATTTTTATATTTTATTAACAGTTATTTATTTATATATTGAATCATTCGTAAATCTTGGTTATTGTCTTTAAAACTTTGAAAAGAATTTCCAAAATACCACTGTAATGTGTATTTTGGACTCTTTATATTAACACCTAAATCATATTTCATATTTCTCTCTCGTTTTCTCAACATACTCTCCAAATCTAATGTCATATAATGAATTATTACTACTGGTGTGTCTTCATTTAATTTATAATCAATAGCTTCGCAATTGTCTGGATAGTTGCGACAATAAATTTCTTCATTATAAACATTTCTCGTTTTACAATTAAAATTTATAGTGGTGTGTACATTTCCAAATTTTTCAATCAAATTGGGTCGAATAAATGATTTTGGAAATCGATTCCAAAAATGTGAATAGTCTTCGCGAGCAGTAAACTGTTCAAATATTGTTTTTGTAACATCAAGGTGTTGCAATTTATTTGAACCAAAAACTACCCAATTTATTAATATTGTACATGTATCACTTGAAAATGTGTTTAAAAACTCTTTTATATTACCATTTTTAATATAAATAAATTCGTCTGGGTCGCATAACAATAACCAATCTAATGTTTTATTATGTTCAATAGCTTCTTGATACACAATATGTTGTCCATTGCCTTCAAATTTATCTATTAATAATTCTATATGTTTCTTATCATATAAATTATTAGCAGTTAAAGTCTCTTCAACTGTTGGATATGAATTATTATCATATATAATTAATTTATCAAACCCTATATGCAAATAATAACGCACCCAATCACATATAATATTTTGCTCATCTTTAACGCGAATACAAGCTCCTATTTTCATTTTAATTATTACTTAATATATTTTTAAGTATATATTAAACTACAATTATATTTTAAGTCTTTAATAAATGAAATGTCTAAAATGTTCTTTTCAAATATTACATTATTATAATGTCTTATTAAATTCTTTTTCCCAATCAATAAAAGGAGATAACCATGCTATTTCGCCGTGACTTGAAACTGCCGGAATACAGGATACAACATCTCTCTTATTTATCTTTCGCAATTCTAAAAACATTTCAAAATCGTATGGATGTCTACCACAGCAATACTTATAAATAATATCATAATCTGCTTTTACTGTTTCTAATTTTACAGCAAATGTCATACAGCAACTATTTGTAATTTTCCAATGTCTGTTTTCGGTAATTTTGACACGCGTAATTTCACCTCCATTTTTCACATAAGGATTAGGGCCACCTTCGCTATGATTTAAATATTTATCAGGATGATCATAACCAGATGAATAATCTCCAACTTTTAAACCTTCAATTATAATTTTTCCAGCATTTTCAGTATATATATAATCATCTTCCGCAAAATAAACTATATCCTCATCATTAAAATTGCTAATAGCATAATCTAATGCATACATAAATGCTCCTGCGTTTGACAATGAAGTTCTAAATATATGTGATATATCTACATTTTCACATAAAAAAGCATATGTTTCATCAACAACATTATCAGCAACTACATATATTTCATAATCTTTAAATATTTTCAAAAAATGCAAAAAAATACCACGTTTAGTCACGTATTTTGGTTTTAATTTATTATATCCACCATCACTAATTCTATATATTATCTTCATAATATTTTTACGCATATATTAAACTATACTTATATTTTTAAGTTGTTACTTAATATATTATAAGCAAAATTATAGAAAAAAAATTGAAATATTATTCAAATATTATTGAAAAATAGTAAATTCAATAATATATAACATCACATTATATAATATGTTATATACTATTATAGTAAATTTATATGAATATTTGCTTGTTAAACTGTTCCCTCACCATTATGAATATA
>Ga0209190_1002270_pt1 | contig 13055 bp, 8 predicted proteins | sample M_140205_XF_Meta_FD_187315 | JGI IMG/M metagenome (GOLD analysis project Ga0209190, IMG submission 187315) | Freshwater microbial communities from Lake Montjoie, Canada to study carbon cycling - M_140205_XF_MetaG (SPAdes) (version 2) | ecosystem: Environmental > Aquatic > Freshwater > Lake... | reverse complement strand
AAAGCGTCGGGTAAGTTTGAAAATATTATCAATACGACGAATGTCTATAAAATCCTGAAAACGACGATTGTAGAGGTCGGAATGCGGTCATCTCTTGCTACGGGAAATTTTCAGATTGGAAAAATGGGTACGAAAACGGGAATCAGTCAAGTCATGAATCGCCTAACATTCTTAAGCGGTATTAGTCATCTTCGCCGGCTTTCTACGCCGATTGAGAAAACGGGTAAACTCATTCCGCCCCGAAAACTTCATGGAACATCCTACGGATTTATCTGCCCCGCAGAAACGCCTGAAGGTCATTCGGTCGGTGTTGTGAAAAACTTAGCATCTACGTGTTCGATTACGCTACCGAGTTCACCCTTTCCTGTTCTACGTATTCTCTACGATGTCCTAGGAATGAAGAATCTACCGGATTCGGAACTTGCAGAGAAACACGCGGGTCTGCGTGTCTATATTAATGGCGCGTGGGTCGGTACGCTTGCGAAAGCCGAAGATATGTATGCGTCGGTGAAAACGCTCATTGAAGCAAAGCGTGCGGGTATAATCAATATATTTACGTCAATCGGCTTCAATCCGAGTTTCAAGGAGATTTGGATAAATACGGAAGGTGGTCGCCTTGTAAGACCCCTACTCGTTGCGTCCACGATTCGTGAAATTCTTCGTACAGGATGTAAGACACCGTGGGAACTCTACAATTCATGGAACGCGGTTCTACAATGGAAGTCACCGAGCGGTCAGAATCTCATTGAATATGTAGATGCGTTTGAATCGGAGGGTTTGTATATTGCGAAGACGCTTGGGTTTCTTGCGGACGACCATACGCATCTTGAAATTCATCCGTCCACGATGATTGGTACGATGGCGTCCAATATTCCGTTTCCTGATCATAATCAGAGCCCGCGTAATGCGTATCAGGCGGCGATGGGAAAACAGGCGATGGGAGTCTATGCGCTCAATTTCACGGAGCGTTTGGATACGATGAGTAACTTACTCTGTACTACGGCACGACCACTCGTTTCACCGTATATGAGTAAGTATTATCGGGCGCAGGATATGCCTTCGGGCAATAATATTGTTGTTGCGATTATGACATACGGCGGATACAATCAAGAGGATTCGGTCATGGTGAATCGCGCGTCACTTGACCGTGGGCTCTTTCGTTCTATCTTCTATCGTACGTACAAGGATGAGGAGAAAAAGAATCAGGCGAGTGGTGAAGAGGAGCGATTCTGTAAGCCGGATACGGCACTCACGAAACATATGAAACTCGCGAATTACGAAAAACTCGGTCCTGATGGTATCGTACCAGAAAATACCTTTGTAGATAATGACGATGTTCTGATTGGTAAGGTCGTACCGATTCGCCTACGGGCGGTAGAAGGTGCAATGGCAGCCGGTGTTTCCCACAGTTCTCTTGCGTCAATGTCGGCGGCGGCAGCGGCGGTCGCAGTCGAAGCAGCGGGTGGAAAACGCTTTCGCGACTCGTCGAAGATGTTACGAAATAATGAAACGGGTTTCGTCGATAAGATTTATCGCGGTCGTAACGGCGAAGGATTCTCGTTTGTCAAGATTCGCGTACGTTCGGAGCGTATTCCGACGATTGGTGATAAGTTTTGCTGCTACGATACGGAAACCGAAGTGCTCACTGCGGACGGCTGGAAATATTTCAACCAACTTCGGCTGAGCGATCGTGTTGCGACACTCTTTCACAGCGCGAAGGGTAAGGAACTTCGCTATACGGCACCAAAGAAAATTTTGCGTTACGATTACGACGGAAATATGTATTGTATTCAAAACGGAGAAGTCGATTTATTGGTCACACCGAATCATCGTATGTATGTCGCTACACCGTCAGCGCCGGATGCGTATCGTATTGAACTCGCAGAGGATGTGTTTGGAGCAAAGAGATATTATACGAAAACCGCAGATTCGTATGAACCGCGGATTATCTATGCGCGCCCTGGGTTGCGTGATATTGAACGGTATCTCATGACGTGTATTGTTGAGGATATTTCTCGCGAAAGCGCACATATAATACTCCGCGAACTCAAACTTACGAAAGACTGGTACGATGGTGCATACTCAACATCGTCTGCGCTTATGAAAGACAAAATTCAACAAGTCTGTCTTCACGCGGGGTTTGCTTCGTACGCAGAGCGTATTTCGAATTTCACATGGAGGGTCTTTATGTACGAATCTCGTAATGCTGTCGTGAATGAATGGGGTCGCCAGGATTCCTACAAATATTATAAGGGTGAAGTTGCGTGCTGTGAAGTTGAGGGTGAAGGTGTGATTTATGTACGTCGTAACGGTATGCCGGTTTGGTGCGGTAACTCCCGCCACGGGCAGAAAGGTACGATGGGAATGATTCTACAACCGGAAGATATGCCACAGACTGCGTCGGGTATTGTACCGGATATTATTATTAACCCGCATTGTATTCCGAGTCGTATGACGATTGCACATTTAATGGAAACGCTGATGGGTCGTATCTGCTGCGAAATCGGCGCTGTCGGTGATGGTTCACCGTTTACGGATGTTTCAGTCGACGGGCTGTCTAAGATGCTTCGTGATAACCTTGGATTAGAGCCTTACACGAATGAAGTGCTCTATTGTGGTACGAGCGGTAAGCAAATAGCGACGAGTATCTTTATGGGTCCGATCTTCTATCAGAGATTGAAACATATGGTTGAAGATAAGATACATTCAAGATCGAGCGGACCACTCGTTATGCTCACGCGGCAACCCGCAGAAGGTAGGGCGCGTGATGGTGGTCTGCGTTTTGGAGAAATGGAGCGGGATTGTTTATCGGAAGATATGCAGATTCTCACAAACAAGGGATTTATGTTCTTGGAACAGATTGAATCAATCACGGACGACAGTCTCCTCATTGGTAGTTACGACCCTGCGACCAAGGAACTAGTCTACGAGAAGGCGAATGAACTAATTGTGAAACCGGCGAAGGAGCAAACAATGATTGAACTTACACACGAACACGAAGCATATCGCTGGACGACAGACAGTGATCCACACGGACGGTCTCCCAAAGCACGTGGTCTTCAAGATGCCGAGTCAAAGAGTTGTCACAGCAACGGAGTTTCCTTAATTGTAACGCCGAAGCACGATATGTATGTGAGAAATGGACGTTCAAGCCCCTCGCGCAATATTACGTGGTCCGGTGATTACTCCAAAGTCAAAGCGAATACTCTTATCAGTGGAGATACACGCGATGCGATTCAACTACTTTCACACGCTTCGGGAGGTGTTCGCGTCACTGAAACATTCCTACCTTTCATTGAATCTCTGCGTCTCAACACATCCGAACAAATCACAGCGTTTATGGAAGTCTATGGGTATTGGCTAGGCGACGGAAGCCTAATGTTCAAAGCATACGGCGGTCGTGACGCAGTACACTTCTCTATTGTGAAGGAACACGATGTAGTGTGGCTGATAGGAATGTTTGAAGTACTGGGTCTTTCTGAAGGAACGCATTATACGCGTGGTTCTGGCGCGGTGGGTAGCGGTAAAGAACATAAGATTTACGTAATTGATGGAGCGTGGACTCAATTCTTCTTGACCGAGTATCGCCATAAATACAAGACGGGTAATCCACTTCTGCACCGTCCTACTACAGTCGCAGCTAGAGCGGCGGGTGCTCGTACTCTAAGTACCGAAGAACCGAGTCACGAATCTGATGAGTATGCGGAAGTGTCCACTGAATCATCGTCTCATCTTAAACCTGAAACTGTGAAATCCGCAAAGTGGTTTGCATCTTGGGTGTGGTCATTGGGGAAGATACATCTGCGGTCTATTCTTAGCGGTCTTCGTCGCGCTTTCGGCAGCGAAGCTGCCATCGGTTGTGAAGCCGGCAAAGGCAACATTATCTACACGTCATCTGTTCGTTTCCGTGATGAAATTATGCGAGTATGTCTGAATGCTGGATATGCGCCACGGTTTCGCGCAGAGTATATTGAAGGAACTGTAAGAGGTACAAGTAGACACGGAATACCGATTGTAGCCACGCATACGAATTGGCGCGTATCGTATGCGGAGGGTGTTACGTACGCTCGTCCAAGTTTGCGTCATTCTCGGGATACAAAAGAAGTGCCGTACAACGGTCGCACTTGGTGTGTCAATGTACCCCACGGATTTATTATTGCGCGACGCGCGGAAACAAAAGACAACATTGTTATCAAGGCATCTGTACCTGTCATAATGGGCAATTGTATCGTCGCTCATGGCGCATCGGAATTCCTCAAAGAAATCATGATGGAGAAATCCGATAATTTCCAATGCTTCGTGTGTAAATCGTGTGGTATTATCGGGTTAGTCAATCCGAAGGCGGGTATATTTAATTGTTCGTCGTGTAAGACAACAACGGACTTCGCGCAAATTCGGGTTCCCTACGCCTATAAGTTGTTCTTACAGGAGTTGGAATCGATGAGTATCTGCTCGCGTATTCTTCCGGAATCACGGCTACGCAGTATAGGATATGAAATGTCGTTAGCAGATAAGAAATGTTAGCGTCGTCTTCGAGATATGCTCGTTTTGTGTTTACGGTTTCGTCGGCTTTTTTTCCCTCTAGCTCCACCGGATGTACCTGAAATAGTAGGCGCAGAAGTCGCAGCAGTCGCAGCAGTCGCAGCAGTCGCAGCAGCACCACCGGATGCAGCAGCACCACCAGACAAAGCAGTCGCAGCAGCACCAGTCGCAGCAGCACCACCACCAGACAAAGCAGTCACAGCAGGTGTATAACCTAGATTCGCGTACGAATTAGGATGTACAGGTTTGCCTAAATAAGCGCTTCTAGCTCTAGCATGAGCTTCTATTGCTGCTTTACGGCGATTACCAGCTTTTTGTTCAAGGAACATATAATCATCCACCGATAAGCATGTTCGTGTGCGAGGATCGCGTTCACTCGATACATTATCGAAACTTACGCACGGTGATGAATACAGGCGTCCGGGCACATATCTTACAACTATTCCAGTTTCATCATCATCCGAATTCATGAGGAGTACACTAGGATGCGGACTATGACCTCTTTTAATCGTATATCTTTGCCCAACAATAAGTTCTTCAGGTGGAATTACTCTGACCATTGCTAGGATATTTTCATGAGTTAGTAAACGGAAATAAACCAGTTTATCATCTAGAGTGTAAAGCGTTCTAGGGTTGCTTTCATTCGATAGATTGTTAAATTGTGCTTGAGCTATTTTTCCAGGTACAGCGAACGACCTCACACATGTTCCTATGATGCGATCTCTGTAACCAAAACCATGACGATTTTCTATAACATATCTTTGCCCAACAACTAGTTCTTCAATTGGAATACTGGTCATTCTAAAGTGTGGTCTGAATTAAATTATTCCAGCGTAGGGCTGGATAGCTCCAATTATTACTATATGAAATAACAGTATAATTAGTATCATAAACAGAAATGTAATTTATGTTTATAATATATCAATTATTCTAATCTGTATTCGTGGATTTCATAAAAGGGTTATGAAAGGGGGGGAGATATCCCCTTTATTCCAGCGTTCACATACTTATAGTATGTTCGGCATTCCCATGTTGAAAACCGAATACCTCAGTAACGAAGTAATTTATTTTATCGTGAAGGTTCTTTTGGAAAAAAAGTAAAATAACACCAATGATTTCACCACCGTGTATTTCCCGTAGCCGTTCATGTTCAAAACCAGCCACGCCTTCCAAAGGAAACGGAATAGCTCCTACAACATTTCGTAAAATATATGCTACAATAGCAATAGCAAAAAGATGAAATAGAATTTCTAGGAGCAGCTGAAACTTCGAAACTCGTTTGTAATCTTTTTCGTCGAACACTCCGTAAGCATAATCAAACAGTTTCGCGACCGCAATACCGAATACAAAGAAATAGACAGTTACAAACCCGATATCTATTATTTTGACCAATGCAAATAAAGGAGTATAGGGTACTTCTTTCACATCCTTCACCATAATTAAACTCTAGATAGGTAGTAGAAATATGTTAGAGTGGTTAGTAGAATTTTTGGGAACGTTTTTGTTCTTATCTACTATTATTGCTACGGGTAGCCCCATGCTCATTTCGTTATCACTTCTTCTTGTCATTTTACTAGGGGGCGGTATTAGCGGCGGACACTTTAACCCCGCGGTTTCATTGATGTTCTGGGCAAAGGGTGCGCTCAGTAATGTAAATCTCGGCGGTTATATAGTTGCGCAAGCCCTAGGCGGTATTAGCGCACTTGCGGTATATTCGATGTTGCATAAAAAATAAATATGTTTTGAATCGTTTATAGCCCATTCGTATTTCCAACACTGATTATTCAAAAATAGACAATGTTGGAAATAAAGGAATCAAATTATTTTGAAACATACATGGAAACACCTAAAAAAAGCGCAGCAAAGAGAACACCCGCAGCGAGTTTAGACTTCGAATCAGTGCCAGAAAATCCTTCTGTATCAGGCAACTGACCCGATGTTTCAGTTTTCTGAGTAGCATCATAGACTTCCTGCGTCACGTATGTATCATGAACCCATCGAGTTTGGTGAGGCAGACCACCGACAACTTTATACGGGTCCGTTATCCAAACATTTGACTCATCGAACGATGACCGAACAGCACCATCCATATTACCTACCGGCTTTGTAATTTTCTTACATTGCGCATATCCCGAACCGATTACAGATTGAAAGAGGGGCTTTGGATTAAGAGCACCCACAGCGTCCTCAATAATACCGGGTGCTAATCCGCGGAACTGTACTCCCATCGTCTTTTGAACTTCTGCGCCAACACGTCCCGGTAATCCAGATGGAACTGTACTGATATATTCATACATATCCGCGCCATTACTACACACCGCTCCCGTTTTCATAAAATAACGGATTCCGAGCGGTTGTTGGTTCATACCACTCAGTTTCGCAAGTGCCGTGGCTTCGCCGAATCCGATTGCGTCCACATAGTAATTCACGCCACCTACAGCACGCATGATACCATCAAATGACCCATCGCGTCCAATACCGAGTTCGGACGGTGTTTTCAATTCATCCGCGTAACTGTATTTCGGTCCGAGGAATCCACCGGTATCCATCTTATTTATATATGCGTTATTTAAATTTTACAAAAAAATGAAGACCGAGTACAAACCGAATTCGTGTCTAAATATTCCGTGAATGAGTTCTTTACTCTTTCCAGGAATTTGTAGGGATGCAACGGAGGTTGTACTACCGACGACACCGACAGAAAAGAGCGAGGGCACAGACGAATGGAAGAGATTGTTTGAAATACAGGATATAAAGGAAGATGAGGGATATAAATGTCCGGACTGTCATACGGATAAGCATATTCAAATCCAGAACGAGGAAATAGAATGTAGGGAATGCGGGACTCACCTAGGATTTATGATAGATAGTTCAGCAGAGTATCGTTGGTTTGGCAGCGAGGATCGTGCTCCCGACCCTACGCGTGTCGGAAATCCCATGAATCCTCTTCTACCTGAATCCTCACTAGGTACGCGTATTTTGACTCGTCCCGGTGATTGTAAAGCGATGCGCCGTATTCGTCAATACCATTTATGGAATATTATGCCGTATAAAGAACGTACGCTTTGGTCGGTCTTTGAAATGCTACAAGTCCGTGCGTCGAACGCAGGGATTTCAATCGCAATCGTAGAAGAAACAAAACAACTCTATGCGCAAGTATCGCCGTTATGTATTTGCCGCGGATTACAAAAAGATGCCCTGCTCGCAGCCTGTTTGTATGAAAGTCTGAAACGCCACGATACGCCGCGTCGCCCAATGGATATTGCTGAAATCTTTCAGATTGACGAAAAACTCATTACACGGGGTGTCAAACAGTTTTCAGGTTTGCTTGAGGAACATAAACATGCATCATCGTCGTCAATCATGATGCCTGAAAAGAAGAGTACGACTCCATCCACAAGTTTCCGGCATTATTTAGAACCCGCAATCAATCGTTTGGAAACGCCACGGACACTTCACGGTCGTATTATTGATATTGCTACGAAACTCGGTAATACGATTGACGAATTAGGTATTTGCCCTGAGACAACTCCGTCGTCTTTAGCTGCTTCGGCGCTAACACTCGCGTGCGAGAAACTCGGTATTGATAAATCCAATGCGGACATTGCGAAAACATGTTCTATTAGTGCGGCAACGCTACAAAAATGTATGAAACGGATACAGAATTGGCGTGGCTTACTTATGAAGGACTAATCACAAATACTATGACTTTATTGAGGCGAGTGATAACAAAGATTTTATCACTCGCCTCAATAGAATGGGCAACAAACAGTCCGCTGTCCAATCAGCGGATGAAAAACAGTTGGCAAAATACGGCGTTTTTTCATTACGTTCGTCGCAAGCCTATGTATCCGATGTAATTACGGATATGGTCAATGAATTAGTCAATACCAAAAGTGTATTTGACCTAGAGGATATTTTAACAAATGAAGGCAAATGTAAATCACTCTTTATTGTACTACTTGGTACGATTAAACAGGAATTTGTAGGATTACGTTTCCCGGAATCGAATAATCCAACGGGTGAGCGAAGTACATTTTTTATGCCAACGAGTAAGTACACGAGTCTCGTAGATGAGGATAAGCGAAAAGTCAGTTGCAATCATATTACGTATTTTATTATTCGCTTAGTGACCTTGATTGCGGCAATTTCTGCGAGCATCCGTGTCAATCCTGCGCTTGCCGATAGAACGTTTGGTGTAAAGCCATCTTCGTCGGGCGCGTTAGCAAAACAGAATAAGGATTATCGTATGCCGGATGAAATTAATCAACTTGTTGGTCGTGATAAGATTCCCGATTGGATTTTGAACAAACTCACAACTGCGGGACATTTAAAAAGGGTTATGTTCGGTACGGAAGCTGATTCGCGTCCTCTATATTTCTTCAATACATACAATACAGTTGTTATCAATACGGAGAAAAGTGTGCTCTTTTCGCCTCTTGCAAAAGATGCTGGCGGTGAAATTATATTGAAGGACACAACGGGAATTTTAGGAATTACAATTCGCCCTTATGAAGCACAAACACAAACACAACGCAGCGGCTACATGCCGCAATTCGGAATGGCATCGCAGATGATGATGCCGCCTGGATATCCACCTATGATGACACAAGGGCAACCGCCATTACAACCTTGGGAACCACGCCCACCTACAAATACTGCGTTACCTTTAGTACGGACTCGTCGTGGACGAAGACATTCTAGACGCAAAACTCGTCGTGTTCAGCGTGGTGGAGGTGTAAGTTTCTGGGAAATCGTAATAAAACAAGTCTTCTGCTCGGATTGTAGAGAACTCGGAAAATTCATATTAGACGATTATGGAAATACCTACGATTACGCAGAATTCAAGGCGCGCGAAGGTTCGTCGAGCCCGCCAACTGCGGTAATTTTCGCAGAACGAATGATGAAATTCTTAGATGCTGAACCGACGACAAAGCAATATAAGAATCCGGAAGTCGGTGCGGTATCGTCGCAGAAAACGGGTTTGTATTCACCGATTTATGCGCGCGAACCCCCGACAATTGCACGATTGAAAACGATTTATACGACACTGAAGGAGATTGAAGAAGGAACATCGCCGGCGAATTACCGCGCGTTCCTTCTTGCGTCGCGTGTCAATGAAGAGAAGAATATCATGACATCGTTCTGTAAAGACAAATGGGCTGGACAGGCTATGAGTTCATCCGTCGCCTATTCGCTATTACAATCGCTGTATAAAAGCGATGAAGTCCTGGACGGACCCGTCGGTAAATCGGAACTCACAGAGTTAGTTGCGCGATTCAACGCAGGTATCGCAGATAAAGTACAAGGTGTAGGAAGTGTAGAAACATTTGACCAGATAAAATTCAGGACACCGAATACACGTGCGGATCTCAAGTCTATCTGTGCGGATACAGAATCGCAAGTATTAATTAACAATAAATACAAAGAGATTGTTATGCTAACACATAGAGACTTACGAAAACTCTATGATGTACATGTGAATATGTGTGTGCAGTTTCTCAAACAAATTGTATCGTTCTCTGCGCCATCGGGATACAGTTCTAAACCCGTACTTCGTATCCATCCGGATTTTTACAAATCTGAAAAGGGGTCTATGGTTTTATTGAACGAGTATATTCGTCAAGCCCGTACATTTATAGGCGAGCATTACTTGCGAACGGAGGAGATATACAATAAAGCCTTGAATACACTAGGGGCGATGTCGTCGGGTATTCGCATGAGTACGAACGGTCGTACAAGTACTGAATCTCAAAGTTCATCGCGTACTGCGTAAAGAGCACACGAACCGAAAACGGGTGGTATGTAATTATAAATAAACCACGAATGGACACCGGATGTATTGAATCGCCAACCCGTCCATGACGCATCGATAGCACCACCGGATGGTACGGACGAACCAAATAGCAACCCCGTCCCAAGCAATCCTGCTATAGCCGTACAGGCTTTATGAAAACTATGACCGGTTTTAAACGGTACTAGTTTTCCGAAATCTAAGAATCCGCACCAAAGAATTTCATAAATTGCTTGCGCCCCCTCAATTGTAACGCGCCCTGTATTTGCGACAACGACAATTTCACACGGAAGTCCGGAACTACGCTTGAAAACACTGATATTCCCACGACGATTCTCGGGTGTCGTCGCAACAATACACGGTGCGCAAGACGAAACCCAATCAGGACTGTTGGAAATCCAGAGCGTGTGAAATTCCGACCAGTCCATGCGCGAATACTCTGTGTTTCCAACCGTCGCAGTACAAGAAATATAACCGTATGTCGCAGTTTGAATCGCCGTCGTGAATAAAGGTTTTCGATTGAGTTCCCGTGACCAAAAGAGCACTGTTGGTCCATATATGATTGTTGTATGATAATCAATATTATGAATCATAAAACCCGCGACACCTGTACCGCGTAAATCGGAATGCACACAGAGCCCTTCAATAACCCGCGCATCTACATGAGCACCGTGGCTCATAAAGGTTTTTCCTCGACAGAACGGCGTACTCACAATCGTTGCCACAACCGTATCCTTGCATACTAGCCCAAGAAGAATAACACGCGAGTCGTTTGTATAAGAATCTGCGTTATTTTGTACGAATCGCCAATCGTCACCGCGATAATGCTGCGTCCAAAATAGATTTACACGCGCCGTATCGTCACCTCGGAGTCGTACAATACTATACTCCTTCCATATTTGCGGTGGTTTCGTCGGCGTTTCAGTACGTAAGAACCGCGGGGCAAGTGAGGACAAACCGGATGCCATCCATAAGGATGGCGCAGCGGATGTTTTGGACCAAAACTCCATATACGTCTAAAAAATTGAAATGCGTTATCCGTTTAAATAAAATCACCGGTTACTGTATATGCGTCCTGCGTTTCAAACATCTCCCCATATTTCCTCTGTTACTTCCTCGCATACGACTCCCCCTTCCTTATTCCTGAATCCCCATACAATGACGATTACGGAATCTACGACGAAAACTACGAAAACGAATCGGTGTGCGCACGACGATTGTAAGAAAAAACTTGCGCTTACGGATTTCGCGTGCCGCTGCGAAGCGCGGTTCTGCGCTGCGCACCGGTTTCCGCAAGACCACGCGTGTGCGTACGATTACAAGGCGGCGGCAACATCGATGCTGGGTAAGCAATTGGTGAAATGCGCGGGCGACCGTATGGTGGATAAAATCTAGGGGCTGTGCCCCCTTAATTATGCCTCCGTGTTTGTCGTGAAAATCGCCTACGCCGGTGGGACAGTTTACGTTTACGTTTTCCTGCATTATCTGACGAGTTATTGTTTGGTACGGGAATGGATGCGGCATGTGCTAATAAACGTGCTGCTGCTTCTGCTTCTGCTTCTGCTTCTGCTTCTGCTTCTGCTGCTGCCGCCTGATTACGGCTTACAGCATTCACATGTTCTGTTACCGGTCTCAATAGCTCAATAATCTGCGCGGCACGCGGTCTTTTTGCCTGATATCGGATAAAAGCTACATTATCACGTTCATCCGGTCTTGAAGCGAACAATTCTGCATTTTCTAATAAAGCGACTTGAAGCGCTGTTTGTGGTCTGCTACTAAAAAATGTCGTTACACTATTTGGGTTCGCTCCAGCATTCAATAACTGACGAACGTGTTTGGGATTCATATTACTGACCGCGACATGTAATGGATTCACACCGTTACAAGTACAATTCACATCCGCCCCAGCAACGAGTAGCCAATCAATAATCTCGGAGAATTCGTGAGTAATCGCAAGCATAAGAGGTGTATTATGGTGAACGTCGCGTGCTTCAATATTTACACCATTTTCTAATAATAAGCGCACAATCCCTGGGCGTTCTAGGCGAACTGCCGATAAAAGTGGTGTATCACCCGATTGGTCGTCTATGGTTTCTTTATCTGCGCCACGCTCTACTAATAGACGCACTATATCTTCAAATCCGTAAATGGCAGCATAATGTAAGACCGTGTAACCGCTATGTTTGATATTGATAGTACCAGGTGAAGCGGTTAAAAGCATTTCTGTAATCTTTCTCTTACGCTCAAGTAAATCGTGTAATTTTGCTCCATTAAGTGATTTAACACTTTCACTATCTATGAGAACAGCATAATGGAGCGGTAAATAACCATCGTTTGTAATAATATTGGGGTCTGCTCCTGCGCGTAAAAGTAATTGAACAATTTCAGGGAAAGCATTAGATGCGGCTCTATGTAACTCCGTGATACCATCACTTAATATTAATTTCACGTTTGCTCCACTACGAATAAGAAAATCCACACACGCAATATTATTCATTTGTACTGCTAATTTTAGGGCTGTGAAGGGTTTTGAACCAGCTTTTGTATGGATAAAATCAATACGAATTTTTCCAGTCGCAAGTAGCGCTGTCGCAAACGGAAAACGCTTTGCAGGAAATGTAACCACGTAAGCGAACAATTTTCTTAGGTCTAGTGTCGGAAGACCTTTTATAGAATTTTTGAATCCAGCCATATCCATTTTTTCCACAAAGTCAAGTTG
>Ga0209190_1002269_pt1 | contig 13059 bp, 10 predicted proteins | sample M_140205_XF_Meta_FD_187315 | JGI IMG/M metagenome (GOLD analysis project Ga0209190, IMG submission 187315) | Freshwater microbial communities from Lake Montjoie, Canada to study carbon cycling - M_140205_XF_MetaG (SPAdes) (version 2) | ecosystem: Environmental > Aquatic > Freshwater > Lake... | reverse complement strand
AGCGATTCGATGTGTTCACGCCTGCCGCTGAGCAAATCATTGGCACGCCCACACTGCCGAAGTCACGGCGCAAACGCACCAGCGTGACCACCAATGGCACGCTGGTGGATTGGAAGGCGGTGAAGCGAGCGTATCGCCGCACTGGTTCCATCAAGCAGACGGCGGTGCAGTTCGAGCTGTCGATCAACTCGGTGAAGGCGCGCATCCGCCGGGAGGGCTGGACCCATGAGTGAGCGTCTCTCCATCACCAAGTATGGTACGCGGTACTGGGCCGTGTGGCTCGACGGCGAACTGCTCGCAGTGACGCTCTACAAGAAGGGCGCACGGGCCATCACGGCCGCGATTACGACGCTCTCCACGCATCACGGGAAGGAGGTCCATCATGGCATCCAAGCCGCGTGAACGTGCGCTCAAATCAACCACGATCTTGCCTGTGCAGTCGCCGATGAACTGGCGACCGCGCACGGCGGAGGATCTGATCGGCCAGGCACGGCGGGTGGCGCTGGCGCAGGTGAGCAAAGCGCTGCGCTTGGCGGCTGATCCCTCGGCCACGATGAAGCTGCTGCTCTACGGTCCGCCCGGCGTGGGCAAGACCAGCGTGGTGGAACTGGTGGCCTTGCAGCTCGCAGGCACGCCGCTCTCCATCGAGGACTACAACGGGCGTGAGGTCACGGTGGACCTCGTGCGCGAGTGGATGAAGCAGCTTCCTTATGGCAGCCTGTTCAGTGCATGGTCGGTCAAGATCGTCAACGAACTGGACCGTTGCTCACGGGAAGCGCAGGACTTGTTGCTCACCTACCTCGACCGATTGCCACCGGGCCGAGCATTCCTCGGCACGAGCAACCTGCAATTGGATCTGCTCACCGAGCGGTTCCAGACACGGTTCCAAGCCATCAAGCTGCTGCCGCCGACCACGGAGGAGTTGGCGGCGTTCCTGAGCACGCACTGGGCAGTGCCTGCATTCACGGCCTCACAAATCGCCGTGGGCAGCGGCGGCTGTGTGCGGGCCGCACTCGCCGATCTCGAATCCTACCTCGACCACACACCCTGAACCCGAACCAACGAACGACCATGCAACACATCCAACGAATGATTGATCAACACGGAGGCTTTGAAGCCGTCCGCACTCGCTACCTCCGCCTCGAGAACCCGCCGTTCATGCGGCTGGTGATCGAGGTGATCGGTGGCCCGTATCCCAACGGCGCGTATGAACTCAGCATCGCGCATTACAGCGAACAGAATGGCGACGCCATGCGCGACCCCGAAATCACGTTTCTTGTAGCTCCTGCGGAACAAGGCACGACGTGGACGCCGCTCACCTTCGAGAACAGCTACCTCGGCTGCTATCAGGTTGTCGCCCAAGTCACGCCAGCTGGACTCATCGAAGCACGCGATCCCGCGCTCATGCGCGATTTGCGCGACTTCGCCACCCAGTGGGACCGCAACCTCTTGCAGCAGGGATTCATGGCGGTGTTTGAGCGCCAATATGGTGGTCAAAACGGCGCGACAACGGTAGCCACGGTGACGAGGCAGGTTTCATGAACGATTCCCTCTACAAGTATCACACCTTCCTGTTCATCAACGGCGCACAGGTGGGCGATAACGCCACGTTTGCCGACTGGTATGCGGATGACGCCGCCGCCATCAGCGATGCGCGCAGCTACTTCACCACCGAAGGCTACCGCGTCGAATCCGTCACCACCAGCCATGGCGAAGTGCGTCCGGCGAACCGGTTCCTGCCTGCCCTGCACGGGAAGATTCTCACCGTGCATCTCACCACTCAACCCTGATCCGCCCATGACCTCCAACGACCTCTCTGCCTGGATCGCGCTGGCTGGCCTGATGGCCGCTATCCTGATCTTTGGCTGAAACATCCGCAACCTGCGGAGCCATAAACCACCACCGAAACCTGATACCTCCATGCCCACACGCACCCTGAACCGAAACGCCGAAGCCCCTGAAATCGAACTACCACCTGATGCCGCCACGGTCGATGATCACCGCAACCCGCGCCGCAGGAGGCGCAATGAAGAGGAACCCGCCCCTGACGTGGGGCTGCTGTTGCAGCCAGAGCCGCGCCATGAACTCGACAAGCTGATCCTCCATGCGGAAGTGAAGACGGACATCTTGGCCGGTCTGCGGGCGCTGGAGATCCGCGCTGACCTGGACCGCATCTGGAACCTCAGCAGCATCCAACAGCAGGAAGGAAAGTGCATTTTGAACTTTTACGGCCCGCCCGGCACGGGCAAAACGCGTGCCGCCCTGGGCATTGCTTTGAAGCTGGGCAAGCCGCTGTATCAGGTGGACTACAGTGCGGTGATTTCCAAATACCTCGGTGACACCGCCAAGCACATCAAAGCCGCCTTTGCCGCTGCCCGCGAACATGAGGCGGTGCTGTTCTTCGACGAAGCCGACAGCCTGCTCTCCAAGCGCGTATCAACCGGTGAATCCTGCTCCACCAGCATCAACCAGAACCGCAACTGCCTGATGCAGGAACTGGACCGCTTCGATGGCGTGGTGATCGTCACGACGAACTTGTTCGAGAATTATGACCCCGCCCTGCTTCGCCGCATCCAGCGTCATATCAAGTTTCGCGTTCCCAACGCTTCCATGCGTCGGGAACTGTTCGCCCCTCATCTACCCAACCCAGATCGGGTGAAGGCTGATTACGCGGTTCTCGCGAATCTATCACGCGGCCTCAGTGGCGGGGACATTCTGAATGTGTGTGTAAATGCGATTCATGCAGGGAGCACAGATGCAGACCCAGCGAAGTGGCAGGTGACTCAGGTGATGCTGGAACGGGAAATCGCCAAGGTGAGGAAAGCGAAGGCGGAGCACTCGGGGGAGAAGGGGAAGAACCGGAGGATGATTGGGTTTGGGATACGTTAGTCGCACATCTCAGAACCCGCACGCGGATGCGCTCGGCGTAGTCGTGGGCGTCGTTGTTGTCCGGCGCGGTGGGCATGCTGGCTCATGCAAATGGCGATGCTTATGGTGCAGTTTTGCAAAGGGCGGGGCTGATGCTTTCGTTGCACCCTTCGTATGGCAGTGGAGCAAGCGGCGTTAGCAACACGGCGGTGAGGAGTGCGAGGGCAAGTTTCATCCCTTCAGCGAATCATGGGCTGTCTTTCAGAAGGCTTTAACTTCCTCATGCGTAGGCGGGGACTTGCGGTCGGTGGTGGCGGCGCGGACGCGGGCGACGTCTTTGGCGGTGATGAAAGGCGCTTGGTTGCCGAAGCTGTTGCGGATGTAGCTGAGCACGCTGGCGATCCAGTGGTCGCTGTTGGTTGCCATCGGCACCATCTGCGTGATGTAGGTCTTGCCATCCACCGGACCGGTGAGGCCGTGCAGGAGGACGAGGATGGATGGATCGGGCGGGCCGAGCACGATGGGCGATCCGGCCAGCGGCGGGGCGAGGGTGGCACCGCCGGGCAGGCCCTCGGCGGGGGTGCCGCGGCCTTCATTTCCATGGCAGGCGAAGCACAGTGATTTGTAGCCGACTTCGCCGAGGCTGAGGAACTTGCGGTCGGCCTCGCTGAAGCGTGCGTCGGTAAGATAGGAGGCCGGCGGATGCAGGAGCTGCCGCCCGATCTCCTGCACGCCGCGCGAGCGGTGCTGCGAGACGAGGGACTCGATGCGCTCGCGATGCCCCGGCCAGGCGAGGCGGTGGGCGGTCATCATCACCTGGGTGACGACATTCGGGTCCTCATCGGTCGTGAGGGCGAGGATGGCATCTTGAAGTGCGCCCGGCTCTTTCTGGAGCAGTGACTCGCTGGCGCGAATGGCTCCGATGCGCAGGGTGGCGTCCGCGTCCTTGAGCTTTTCGCGCACGAGGCCGGCATCGAGGGCGTTCAGGCCTTCCAGCGTCCAAAGCGCGTGCAGACGGGCGAGCGGGCGGTCGTGCGATTTCGCCATGGTTTGCAACGCGGGGACCACGGAGGCGTCGTTCCGGAAAACGAGCAGCTTTTGCGCGGTGTCACGCCACCAGCCGTTTGGGTGCGCGAGATGCGTGACGAGCTGCGCGGGTGTTTCCGCGAGCATCTCCGGCATGGCGGAGGGTTTTGCGCTTTCATGCACGAGACGCCAGATGCGCCCGCGGCCGATGTTCTTCTCCAGGCCGTGTTTTTCGACGACGCCGCGCAGGTAGCTGCCTGCTTTGATCGCCACGGCCTCCTGGACGACGCCACGATACATGTCCACGATGTAGAGGGTGCCGTCGGGGGCGTTGGCCACGCTCACGGGACGGAAGTTCGGGTCGGTCGAGCGGATGAACTCGGATCGCTCGTGCGGATTGCGCAAATGGGTAACGCCGTCGCGCACCTCGACTTTGGCGCGGCGGATGAGACGGCCCACGGGTTCGCAGACGAGCAGGTCGCCGCGAAGATCGGCGGGGAGGCGGTCGCCTCGGATGATCTCGCTGCCGCAGGGGGAGGAGAAGTGGTTCAACGTCTTGTCTTCGGCACGGAAGCGCATCGCTCCGCCCTCGACATCGGCGAGGCCGACGAGCGGCCAGACCTCGGAGAAATCATGCGGTGTCTGGCCGGTAATGTTGAAGCCGCCGTAGAGAATCGGTTGTTGGAAGTTCTGCGGACCACGCTCGGCGCCGCCGGTGAACCAGAGCTTGCCGTGGTCATCCTGCGCCACACCCCACTGGCCGCCGTTCGGAGGCGTGGGCTCCTGAAGCGGAGGGCGGCCCGCGCCGTTCCAGCGCAGGCGATAGGCGTTGTAGCTGGCGTAGATCCAGTTATCGAGGGCCCAGACGAGGCCGCTGGGCTGGTGCTCGAGATTGCCACCGCGCGGCCCGCCAGCAGACCACAGCTCTTTTTTGTCCGCCACGCCGTCGCCATCGGTGTCGCGGTAGAGATGCAGGTCGTTCGAGTCGGTCTCCGCCACGAGTAAGGCATCGTCCAGAGGCAGGATCATCCGCGGCAGGACGAGGCCGTCGATGAAGACGCTGTGCCGGTCGAAGACGCCGTCGCCCTTGCTCGACCAATGCATCGAGACGCGGCCGTTTTTCTCCCGCTGGCCGGTGCCTTCGAGATCCTGCATGAAGGCCCGCATCTCGGCGACGAAGAGACGTCCGTTGCCGTCGAAGGCGATGGCGACGGGTTCCTTGATGTGCGGATCACCGACGACCAGCTCCATCCGGTAGCCCGGCGGCAGTTGAAAGGTGGCGCGTTCTTCCTCGGCGGTGAGCATGGGCACGTCGGCGGCGGAAGCTGCGATGGAAAAGCAGACGATGCTCATCAGTGCGGCGAGCGGAGTCGGGATTCTTGTCAGCCGAAGCAGGCTGGCCGGATCTTTGGAGGTGGGTGTGAGTTGATTCATCTGAAATGGATGGGTGTGATCTTCTGCCTTTCACCCGAGGATGCCGTTCACCACGTGCCCATGCACGTCGGTGAGGCGGAAGTCGCGGCCTTGGAAACGGTAAGTGAGCTTTTCGTGATCGAGACCGAGTTGGTGCAGCAGCGTGGCGTGGAGGTCGTGCACGTGAACGGGATCGCGCACGACATTGAAGCCAAGGTCATCGGTCTCGCCGTGGCTGTGGCCCCGTTTGAAACCGCCGCCGGCGAGCCACAGCGTGAAGCTGCGGTTGTGGTGATCGCGTCCGTCATCGCCCCCCTGCACCATGGGCGTGCGGCCAAACTCGCCCCCCCAGATGACGATGGTGTCGTCGAGCAGGCAACGCTGTTTGAGGTCGGCGACGAGCGCGGCACTGGCGCGGTCGGTGGCCGCGCAATTCGTCCGCAGTTCCTTGGTGAGCGCCTTGTGCTGGTCCCAGGCTTCGTGAAAAAGCTGCACGAAGCGCACCCCGCGCTCGATCAGGCGGCGCGCGAGGAGGCAGTTGCGTGCGTAGCTGGATTCCTTGATGTCCTTGATGCCATACAGGTCGAGGATGTGCTGCGGCTCGCCGCCGAGGTCCATCAGCTCGGGCGCGCTGGTTTGCAGGCGGTAAGCCATCTCGTAACTGTGAATGCGCGATGCCGTCTCGGGATCGTGATGCTGGCCGAGCGCGAGGTCGTTGAGGCCGCGCAAGGTATCGAGCGAGGCGCGCTGGGCGGCGGCATCGATGCCCTGGGGATTGGAGAGATACAGGATCGGATCGCCCGTGCCGCGCAGGGGCGTGCCGGCAAAGGTCGTGGGCAGGAAACCGCAGCCGTAATTGCTGGCACCGCCGCTGGTGCCCTTGGCGCTGGCGAGCACGATGTAACCGGGCAGGTTTTCACTCTCGCTGCCCAGGCCATACAGCGACCAGGCGCCGAAGCTTGGCCGGCCAAAATTTTGCGAGCCGGTGTTCATCATGATCTGTCCCGGCGCGTGATTGACCGCCTCGGTGTGCATCGAGTGGATGAAGCACAACTCATCCGCGACCGCGGCCGTGTGCGGCAGCAACTCGCTGACATGCATGCCGCTCTGCCCATGCTGGGCGAACTTGAACTTCGGCCCGAGCAGGGCGGAGTTCGGATTGATGAAGGCGGACTTGTAACCCTTGAGCAACTCAGCGGGCGGAAGCTGACCGCTGCGTTTGGTGAGCTCGGGCTTGTGATCGAACAACTCGAATTGGCTGGGTGCGCCTGCCTGGAACAAGTAGATGACCCGCTTCGCCCTGGCCGGGAAATGCGGTGCGGGCTTGGTTCGGCTTTCCACGGTCGCGGCGCCGGATGCCTCGCGCTGGAGTAACGAATTGAAGGCCAGCCCGGCGAGGCCGACACCGCAGTCGCGGAGGAACCAGCGGCGGGTGATCGGGTCGGTGCGCTTGAGGTGAAGTTCGGAGTTCATGTTTAGTTCTTCGTCAGCGTCTCGTCGAGATTCAGCAGCACGCGCGCGGCGAGCGTCCACGCGGCGGCGTCCTGGGCGGTGATGCCTGCGGGCAGTTTGGCGGAGGAGTCCGCGATGATTTCATCCGCGTGGAGCGTGCCATTGGCGATGCGCTCGCGGGTGCTGGCGACTAACGCGAGCAGGTTGTCGTTCTCCGCCGGTTGGATGCCGCGCGCAACGCACAGCCGATAGGCGTGGGCGGCGCGCTGCTCGTCCGTAGCAGCGGCTTCGCGCAGGATGCGCAAGGCGAGCGCTTGCGCGGCCTCGACCATGATGGGTTCGTTCAGGCCGGTGAGCGCGGCGAGTGCGGTGTTCGAGCGGAGCCGGCGCGCGCAGGCGAAATCGCTGCTCGGCGCGTCGAAGCTGCTGAGCATCGGATCGGGCATGGAGCGTTTGCGGAAGAGATAGAGAGCGCGCAGATAGCGCTCGGGGCCTTGGGATGGCTTCCAATAGGGCGGCTTCACATAATTATATTCCAGCACACTCTCCGGCACGGGCGGATACGTGGGCGCGCCGCCGCTGCGGTGCGTGAGCAGGCCGGCGATGCCCAGCGCCAGGTCGCGCACGACCTCCGCATCCACGCGGAAGCGCGGGCCGCGGGCGAGGAGTTGATTGCGCGGATCACGATCGAGCGCGGCTGGCATGGCGAGGGAACTCTGCTGATACGTCGCGCTGGTGAGGATGGTGCGCAGCAGGTGCCGCTGGCTCCAGCCATGCTCCATGAAATCCACCGCCAGCCAGTCCAACAGATCGAGCTGCTCTGGCACGAGCGCACGCGTGCCGAAATCCTCCGCCGTCTCGACGAGTCCCGTGCCGAAGATGGCCTGCCAGACGCGGTTCACCGCCACACGCGCCGCCAGCGGGGAACGCGCGTCCACCAGCCAGCGCGCAAAGGCGAGGCGGTCGGGCTTAGCGCCTGGGGAAAAGGGATGCAAGGCGGCAGGCGTGTGCGGCGCGACGGAGTGCTTCGGTTTGTCCCACCCACCGCGATCCAGCAGCCGCGTCTCGCGCTGGCGCAACGAGTCGCGCTCCGTGAGATGCAGCACGGAGGTCGGCGCGGTGGGATGCTTCAACCACAACGCTTCGATCTCATCGTTGAATGGTTTCAGTTCCGGCACGCTCGCACGCCACGCCGCGAAGAGGGTCGCCTGCTCTGCCGGGGTTCGTTGCTCAGCCTGGGTCTGCAGCGCCAGGATGGCCGCGTGATCAATCGGCGCGGCCTGCGGGGCGGGAGCGCTCGTGAGACTCACCCGGACGTGGCCCAACTGCATCCCGTGCGGCCACTGACCGCCCGAGAGATGGATCATCACTTTCATCTTCGTGCCCGGTGGCAGTTGCAATGTCTGCGCGAAACGCACCACCGCTGCCGACGGCACGTTGCGCCGCCCTGACCCGCGATCCGCGCGCCAACTGGTCTGCAGCTTGCCATCAATGAGGAATGCCACCGGGCCACAGAGCCGCTCGATTTTCTTCGCGGGATCGGTTTCCGGCTTGGCGGGACGCGTGCTCCATTCCTCCGGTTCGGGATGTGGCGGCATGGAGAAATCCGCGGTCGCCTCCACCAGCTTCAGATCCTCGTAGTCTTTCGCGCCGGGTTTCAGCACGCTCACCTTCAGATCGGACACGGCCCAGGTGCCGTGCGCGCCGCGCCCCGGACCGCCAAAGTGCAGGTCGCGATGCGGCAACGCCTCCAAACGCAGTCCCGTGACGCCCGCCAACTCCGGTTCGGCGACGATGACGCTATACGCTCCGGTGTTCATCGGTCCCTGCGTGAGAATGGAAAAGCCCGGCTCCTTGGTCGGATGCGTCATGCCGTCGCTGGAGTGCAATTCCACCGCGTCGAGCGGCGTCCAGACAGGTTGTTGGTTCCGCACTTCATCGCTCCATGCGCGCATCTCCTGCCGCCATTGCGGGCGCGCGGCGCGCAAACGTTCCTCCACTGCGCGGATGCCATCCTGGATGGCGACGATTTGTTTCTGCTGCCCGGCCGCGAAGACCGGCGAGCGCGCCTCGAAGGTGTTGTTCAGAAAAGCGAACACGCCGAAATACTCGTCGTGCGAGATGGGGTCGAACTTGTGGGTATGACACTGCGCGCACTGGATGGTCAGCCCGAGCACCGCCTTGCCCACGCAATCCATGCGATCAAACATTTCCTCCATGCGAAACTGCTCCGGGATGATGGCACCCTCCTCGTTGGTCATGCTGTTGCGTAGGAACCCGGTGGCCACCATCTGCGCCTGGGTGTGATTGGGCAGCAGGTCGCCGGCGATTTGCTCGATGACGAAACGGTCATACGGCATGTCCTCGTTAAACGCGCGCACCACCCAGTCGCGCCAGGCCCACTGCTCGCGCGGGTAGTCGCGTTCGTAGCCGTTGCTATCGGAATAGCGCGCCACATCGAGCCAATGCCGCGCCCATTTCTCACCGTGGCGCTCGTTTTTCAGAAGCCGCTCGACCAAATCGCCCACGGCGGTGTTCGAGTCGGCCGCATTTGATCTTTCAAAGCTCTCCACTTCCTCCGGCGTCGGCGGCAGTCCGATGACATCGAGATACAGCCGACGCGCCAGCACCGCGCTTTCAGCCGGCGGTGCGGGCGACAAGTTCTCCCCGCTTAACTTCACGCGTACCAGCGCATCGACCGGATGCGTGCCCGCTGGCACGGGGACCTTCACCGGCGACTCGAAGGCCCAGTGCTTCGCGTAGTCCGCGCCTGCGGCAATCCAGCGCCGCAGGGTCGCGATCTGCGTCGGCGACAGCGGTTTCTTTTCCTTCGGCGGCGGCATCACCTCGTCCGCGTCATGTGAAAGCAGACGCGCCAGTAATGCACTCGCTTCCGGTTGGCCCGGCACGATGACCGGCTCATCGGAATCACCGCCTTTCAGCGCCGCTTCTCGCACATCCAGGCGCAGTCCCGCCTTACGGCTTTGCTCGTCCGGCCCGTGGCAGGTGAAACAGTGCTGCGAAAGAATCGGCTGCACCTCTCGCGTGAAATCCGGCCCGGGCACTGCAGCCTGCGTGACGAACGAACCGGCAAGGAACGCGGCGAGCAGCACTGGGAATCTTGTCAGCCGAATGGGGTCAGCCATTCGTCTTGGAATCCGTGGAAGCCTGTTCATCTGTGTTTGATTTGGCTGACCTGATTTTTTCATCCGAAGTAGGAGCTGAGCGGTGCCGCAGGATCATCGGCGATGTGAATCCAAAGATGCACATGCGGCGCTCCGCGGAAGAACCAGACGAAGGCCGGCCCCTCCACGCGCCACACATCCCACTCGCCATCCGCGCCCATGTCGAACTGCTCGTAAAAGGCCATGCTGCACGCCTCGATGCCGCCTTGCTTCTTCAGGCAGCGCATCACCTGGCTGCGATACTCTTCGCGATACGGCTCCAGGAACCCGGCGAGCATTTGATCAATGGCTTCACGTTGCTCGCGGCCCATTTCCGCGATCGGCAGTCCCGGAAACGGCCCCTTCGGCCCACGGAAGCGGATCTCCGCCTCGCGCCGGTCGTCGCGTTCGATGCCGGGCCGCACCGTGGTGCGATCGAGCGACTTGCGCAGCAGCGCATCCACCCGGGCGATTTCCTTGGGCGTCGGATGTCGCAACTGCCGGTCGAGGTCCGCCATCACTGCCGGATCGGTGACACCGCAGGGCACCTGATCCTTCACCCGCGCCCGCGCCCGCTGTTTCTCATCCAGCAGCGCATACACTCCGTTCGCCAGCTTGGATTGATACCACCAAATGTTGTCGGGATGCCCGGTCTTTTCAAAAAAGCCCGAAGGCTGATGTCCCTGCGCGATGCCGCCGCCGAAAGCCGATGAAGTGTCGTGTCCGCTGCCTGCCCGCAACGTGAGGTGAAAGCCGGTCACCAGACACTGGAAATGCTCCTCGTCCGGCGCTCCGAAGAACGCGATGGCCTGATCCTCGCCCCATTCGCCGCCGTAGTCGTCCACCGCCTGCTTTTGCAACTTCTCCGTCCAGCCGGGGGCCAGCACCGTCTTCATCACTTCCAGCACCAGCGCCCGCTGTTGATCCGAGTAGAAATCGCTCGCGAGCAACTGCGGCGTTATCTTCCACGCGTTCGCCATGTGGGAACGCAGCGGCACGCCTTTCGGATCGGCGAAGTAGAGCGGCTTGCGGTTGTATTCAATGTCCACGCGGTAATCCCAGTCAAAGCACACCGCCTTCCGCTGTTCCGAGCTGAAGCTGTGAAAGAGCTCCCGCATCACCTCATGCGAGCCGGAAGCCGGGCGCTTGGTCGATTGGGCCTGGATCCACGGCGCGGCCACGCTGGAGCACAACGCGGTTGCGGAGGTGGAGAGGAAGTTTCGGCGTGTGAGTGGTTGTGGATTCATGTCGTGTTGCAAAGCAGAACTACGTGCGTGAACACTTGCATTCAATTCTCCAGAGAAACTATCTTCCTAATGACCGTTACTCTCTGAGCAATGAAAGCCAAACGCCCAACGAAGCCCTCCGATGACCGCCGCTACTTCAAGGAAGTGCGCTTCCGCCAGATCCGCGCCCTCGTGGAGACAGCGCGCTGCGGCAGCTTTGCCGAAGCCTCGCGCAGGCTCGGCATGGCCACGCCTTCCGTCTGGCGACAGGTGCGGGCACTGGAGGATGATTACGGCGTGCAGCTCGTCGCCGCGCAGGGGCATGATGTGCGCCTCACCGAGGATGGCGAGCGGCTCGTGGACCTCGCCGCGCCGCTGGTGGAGGGGTTTGACTCGCTGAAAAAAGTCTTCCACGACGAGCACGGCAAAGCCGAGCGCCACCTGCGCATGGCCGCGCCCGCCACCGTGCTTAACAGCAGTCTGCGCCACATCATCGCCCGCTACCGTGAGTCCCATCCGCAGGTGCGCCTCTCGCTCATCGATGCGCCATCGCGCATCGCGTGGCAGCTCCTGGAGGCCGAAAAGGCCGACCTCGCTATCGTCGGAGCACCTGAAGGCGTGCCGCTGCCCTCGCGGTTCCAGGCCGTGCCGCTCGTGAAGTATCCCTTTGAAGTCGTGTGCCTGCAAAGCCATCCCTTTGCCCAACTCAAATCACCGAAGCTGCGGGACATTCTCAAACAACCGCTCATCCTCGCGGGCGAAGATTCCAGCTCACGCATGCAGCTTGACCATCTCGTGGCGAAAGCCGGCCTCAGCGACCGCATGAACGTCATCATGACCGCTGGCAACGTCACCTCCATCCTCAATTACGTGGCCCTCGGCATGGGCGTGGCCGTGCTCTCCCGTCCCGCCAGCGAAGTCCTGCCCGTGCCCGCCGATGTGAAAGCACGGTTCATCCACCGCGATGTCTCCGCTTTGCTCGGCCATGACCAAGTCGTCCTGCTCCACCCCAAAGGCCGCCACGAACTCGCCCACGTTCGCGCCTTTCGCGAAATGGTCATGAAGGGGCTGAAGGCGGATGCGCCGAGTAAAGTCGCTTTGTAAGCGCCTCGTGGCGGTTAGAAGCTGCCCTTATCATGATCACACCAGAATCTGCTTCACCACATGCCCATGCACATCGGTGAGGCGGCGATCGACGCCGTTGGTGCGGACGGTGTGTTTTTCGTGATCGATGCCAAGCAGGTGCAGGATGGTGGCGTGCATGTCGTAGCCGGTGGTGATGTCTTGCTGGGCTTGATAGCACCAGTCGTCGCTTTGGCCGTGGGCGATGCCTTGCTTCACACCAGCGCCCCAGAGCCAGCTTACGAAGCTGCCGCAGTTGTGGTCGCGACCGAGTGAGCCTTGTGAAAACGGCGTGCGGCCAAACTCGGTGGTCCAGACGACGAGGGTGTCTTCGGCGAGGCCGCGTTGACGGAGGTCGCGCAGCAGGGCGGCGATGGGCTTGTCGATGCTGGCGGCCATCGGTGGGAGTTGCGTGGGGATGTTGCCGTGGTTGTCCCAGTTGTTCACCGCGCCTTCAGGACCGCTCCAAACTTGCACGAAGCGCACGCCGCGTTCGATGAGGCGCGTCGCGAGGAGGCAACGTTTGCCAAAGTCGGCGGTGGCTTTGTCGGTGCTGTCGAGGCAGTAGGCCTGGCGCGCGGACTCGGGCTCACGCATCACGTCGAAGGCTTCCGGCGCGCTGAGTTGGAGTTTCGCGGCGAGTTGATAGCCGGCGATGCGGGCATCGAGTCGTGAATCGCCGGGATGCTGCACGGCGTGCGCGTGATTCATCTGGTTCAGCAAGGCGAGACCATCGCCATCGGCCTGGCGCGTGGCGAAGGCGAACTTGTCGCTGGCAAAAAGGTCAG
>Ga0209190_1002267_pt1 | contig 13061 bp, 14 predicted proteins | sample M_140205_XF_Meta_FD_187315 | JGI IMG/M metagenome (GOLD analysis project Ga0209190, IMG submission 187315) | Freshwater microbial communities from Lake Montjoie, Canada to study carbon cycling - M_140205_XF_MetaG (SPAdes) (version 2) | ecosystem: Environmental > Aquatic > Freshwater > Lake... | reverse complement strand
AAAATACAAAACACATTGTCTGCTGTGTTGATCTTGCTAATGCCGCCAGCAATGTGACTGTGATCAAATTCCACTTCTTCTACTGCACTGCGATTCAACTGACTTGCAGTTACCATGAGTATTTGCAGTTCTTTGGCCAAGTTGCGTAGTTCTTCACTCACATACTTGTCTTTGATAAACTGATCATTGGGATTGACTTTGACACTGATTGGCATCAACAGATCCAAGTAATCAATCATCACAAAGTCTACTTTTTTGCCTGTTTGAATCTGATACTCTTTCAAATATGATCTGATGTCATTGATATTGCTTTGTGCTGGCAAGCCTTTGACTTGGTAATTGCCCGACTTCTTGGCCATCATTTTGACCTTGAGCTCGGTGGTGTCAATGTCTCTACGTATGTCCTTGGTACTCATGTTTGTGAGCATGGCATCTGTACGTAAACTGGTCAAGTCTTCACTCAATTCCAGTGTGACGTATACACCACTGAGTCCTTGCTGCAACCAATTTAATGCAATGTTCATCATGACCAAACTTTTGCCTGATCCTGATCCTCCAGCAAAGATGTTCAGCTCACCGCGACTGAATCCACCATACAACAGTCTATCCAGCTGTGGCCACCCTGTGCTGACTTGTCCGCCTGAGTTGAAGTATTTGTTGATACGTTCGCTGGGATTGGCAAAATAGTCTGTGCCCATGTCCTTGGTCAAGCTGATTTGTACTGCGTCTTTGATCAGTTTTTCAACTGGACCATATTCACCTTTTTCCAACAGGTCTGCTGCGGCCAAGATGGCACGTTCTAGTTCTTGTCTGCGTGTGAATGCTTCAAACTCTTCCATGAACCATTCGTAATGTCCTTCATTCAAGTCCGGCACTGATTGCAGTCGGATTCCAGTGGTGGCTGAGATCTGCGTGATATCCGGCAGAGTTTTGTGTTTTTCGCTGTGTTGTTTCATAAACGCAGCCGCTGGCCTAAGACTTCGATCAAAGTTTTCTGGATTGTAAATGTTTTGGACTCGCACGTAGCTGGCAGCATCCTCCAACATCATTTCCAGGAATAATTTCTGTACATCAATTCCGTATTCTTTTAACAAGTTGTTTTTTCCTCATTTCTATTTTGATTCGACTAGTGTTTCTGTTTTCAAATATAGTTAGCATGGTTGCCAACTGACCATAACGAACCACACTATCGTTGACATCTTTAACGTCATCAGGCCAGGGTGGCATGCTCACTGCCCATCCTAGTTCCACTGCACGATCCACCAGTTCCATGCCTGCCGAGTCTTGGTCTGGCACCACAGTAATCTCTTTGCCTAGACTGCGTATCAGTCGAGCTTGCTCATCACTTATGGTGTTATGCATCACTGCCAAGCCACCAATGCACAGTGCATCAAATATGCCTTCAACAACAATTGCATTGGTCCAATTGTCGTGCTGTAAATCTGTTCCAAACACATATCCAGGTTGGCTGTCAGTGATGTACTTGGGTCGCCGGTCATCCAAGAATCTTTGTGAGTACCCCACTATGCGATCATTGTGTGTGAATGGAATGATCACACTGGGACGATTTTTCCAAGACCTCGCTTCATAAAGCTGCACCATTACAGGATAGTCATCTGGTACTTTCCTGGCACGAAGATATTCTCGATATTCATGTCCGTCAACCAGCAACTCACTACGCGGCAGCAATTCTCTTTCTTCAAACTCTATGCCAGACAGCACATTAAACATACGTTGTCGGTCATCCAGGATGCCATGCACACTGCGATGTCTTAGACTTTCCAAGTTTAATATATCGATCTCAGCATCGGGCACACCTAACCAGCTCAAGAGCCTGCGGGCCTTATAACTTACAGTACGGCCAAGGATAAAGCTAGCGGTGTAGTTGCAGTTGAAACATGAATAACTCCACCCTTGTTCTGTGGGTTTGAGACCTCCTCGGCTGCGCCGATCGGCTGTGCCTCCACCATTGTGTTGACAACAAACCGCATTGAAACTTACCCAGCCCGACGGTGTGGCTTTTCGTTTTGCCGGCAAATATTGTAGGACGTCTAGCATCCGTGTAGTTTAACAGATTTTGCTAGCAATAGCAACAATTATCGGTACTGTACGTTCTGTATCAAGCCATTTGAGAATATTACTGTGGCAGCCAAGGATCCTTGGAACTGCAACGGAAGGTATCCTGATCCACCATTGGTCACATTTATTGAACTGACTGTGCCGCCTGGGTTGACAGTGGCCACTGCTTCGGCTCCTGCACCGTTGCCTAAAATCTGCACATATGGTGCAGCCACGTAATATTGACCTAAATTAGTCAGGCTAATGCCAGTGACTACTCCATCAACCACAACAGCAGAGCCGCTGGCGCCATAACCTATGCTGTTGTTCATGGCCAATCTCAACAACGGATGGAATCCCACAATGTTGAAGTAATCACTCACGGTGTCATCTAGGTACTGTCGTGCCTCAGACACATCAGTCCAAACAGCTTCGTAGTTTTCAGCTGCTTGCACTTTGATTGTGCCTGTGTAATGTACTAGATCAAACTTGATTGTGGTGAATGATGTTTGATTGGTATCGATATTACTGCTGTAAAATTCAGTTGCCTGAATGCTGTTGATGGGTTGCGGATTCAACGCCCAGTCAGGAAATGCTGTGGGTGCTGCACCCACATATTGATTCTTGCCGTAAAGATCTGGCACAGTACAATCTGCACTGGGGACAAAACTGGGAAACACACTGTCCACAATGTTGCAATCAGCTCGGGCAGAACTGTCAGCGCCGGTGTATGCTGCTTGAACATAGTCGCCGGCAGCACGTTGTATGCTGTAGCTGGCAGGTTGTGCTTGAATATTGATTGTGTCTGAACTGTTGAGAACTACCTTCACACGGCCTGTGCTTGCACTCAAGGTCTCCATGTCCTTGGCCAACAGCAGTTGACCGCCGGCCTGATCAATCAGTCGGAACACAAATGTACTGCCAGTGATGTTGACAGGTTTCTGATCTTGATTTATAAACTCAAAGAGTAAGACGTTGTCCACGCCTTTGTTGACGGTTAGGGTTCTTGCGTACACAGGGTCGTACCTCGCAGTAAAGTATCCTCCACTGGTGTCTACTAGCAGCACTCGTGTGATTTGTTGGTAAAGATAAACGGTGGTAGAATACATATCCTATTATTTATCCAAAAAATATTGACCATAAATACCCGCAATGGGCAATAACGTATTCGAAAAATTAACTGAGAAATATCCATTCATCAGCTTGTGCATGTATGCCAATGCTGAATATGTGGGTGTGATACAGAACAAAGATGATGTGGTCACCACCATCTACGACTTTGGTGCAGTGGCAGATCAAGCTGACAAACTAAACTACCTGGAATTGGCATCCATTTGGTGGTGGGAAAGCAATAGATCTATTCCCATAAACATATTTCTGCGTAAAGATTGGGAACAATTTCGTTATACATTACGCACGTTTGTGAACAAAGATTTGGAAATCTTGCATGGCCCTGCTTGCAGTTTGTTGGACATAGCCCGCAAAAAAAGCAAACGCAAAAGCATCATGCTGGTTCGTCGGCTTGATTAATCTTAATGGAAATAATCCCAGCCCAACGCTGCATTGATATAGGCTTCTTCCAACAAAGTTACTTTTAATGTTCCCAATGATACATTATGACTGAGTTTTTGCACAATATCATCACATTTATGTTTTGAATCTTTGTATTGTTGTCTTGCTAAAAACTCATCGTGTATTAGCTCAATTTCATTTTTACAATCATATGCTATTCCTGCCCAGGTAATAACTTTTTCAATCTCATTTAAGAATTCTGTTTTGTTATAAAAACATCTAAATGGAAATGTGTATACATCGTCATTGACATCGTACACAGCGGTTTTTTGTCGTGCTATAAATCCATGCTGTGATGGATTCTGAAATCCAATTTTAAAAAATTCTCGTAATACAAAACGCGGACAATCTGTGTTTTTCTCTGACAGCTCTAACAATACCAGTCCGTGCTGTTGGATACATTCTGTGCGTATGTACTCTGGCAGTTGCTCAAACTCATCTAGACTTGTCACAGCAGGCCAACTGGGATCCTTGACAGCATTGTAACTGCTACGAATCTGATTGGTAAAAAATCCATCTATCAATTGATCTAATACCCATCGATAATTTATGTTGTTAAGTTTGTTGAATGTGTCAACTTCAAGATGATCATTGTCATACCCATAATCACCTGCCCTTAATAGACTGACTTGATTCAACTGCAAGAGATCATCTGGTTCAATGTGTATAGATATAATTTTGTTGAATTGTTTGATATATGTGTCAACGTAGGAATAATGCCCTGCAAAGAAAACTTTTGGTGAGCGGTAAAATTTATCATGTGCTGCTCCTAATGTGTTAAAAGGCAATGTGCCTAGAGTAACTACACCTGCAATGGTATTACACACAAACTCTAAAAAATTTCCATGTGCGCCGCCTTGGAAATCAATATGAATCATGATCCAAGAATATTCATATGTAGGGCCACCAAGGCTGCATATCCCAATGCGTGAGCTTTTTTAAACACATAGCCCCGACTGTCATCCCCGTCCCATACTGAATCAAACACCTCTGACCACGGTCGATTTTGCAAGTGTGCTTTGCCGGGTCGTATAATAGAAATAAATGCTGCCATTCTGGGAATCGAATCAGGTCTCATGCTGTGTAATAGTCCTGTGTAGTTGCCCACATGTACCAATTGCTGTGCCCAAGCTGAATCCTGCCACAATCTCTCGTACGGCGGGTCAGCTGCCAGCATCTCAGCATAGTGTGCAGGGTCTCGAATGAGACCATATACCCCCATGTTTAAAAAGTCTATCTTGAAGTAGCCACGTGACTCAGCAGTTTCGTAATCTAAGGCTGCACATGCCAACACAGGATCATATGGAATATCTGTGACGTACACCCCTGAATTGTGTTTCCTTGCTGTGCTCTGATGCAGTTGTCGTGCTGGAGTGTGTTGAATCAACTTCAGTACCGATTCTCTATCAGCAAAATCAATATCAATATCTGCGCTCACGTTACCATCCTGCCTGCTTCAGCATTTCCTGTGCGTACTCATGATCAGTAGGATATGTTTGGAATTTTTTCTGCCACACGTCTGAATCAATGTACATCCAAATCATGGCCACTTGTTCTGTGCCTAGCTCACTCAAAAACTTTTGCCCCGATTCTGAACTGTAAATTACCCAAGGGCTAATTCGCCCAGTGGTTATGGCATGACATATCACATTGGCATTGCCATAGCGCAGACAATCATGTGCTGGGTTGGTAGTTTTTTCTGCCCAATCCAATCCATATTCCATGGCTCGTGCCAGTGCATCATCCACTGCTTCCAGTGTGAGATAATTTACCAAGTATTCAGTATACACTTGATCGCTGCACCAACGATCAATTTTTTTCTGTTGTTTCAGCAGCCAGGCCATGAATCGTTCAGGATTGATCACTCGAGTGTTCACACAGTAATGGCCAAACTTCACAAATGCACGATAGTACGATGATGTTTCAAAATCTTCAAACGTCTTGGACTTGGCTGAACCTTGCATGGTTTCGTAAAATCTCACGTAGGCCTGCAATGCCAGTTGCACCCCTCTATCGCCGCGTTGCAGCCTGCGACGTTTGGGTTCGCACATGTGTACTTCTATACTGCTTTCTCTCGAGAAAGTTTTTTCACAGTATCCGCAAGTGAATGTCATTTTTTGTCGTTGCCACTGGCTCGGTTGTAACTATCTATTTCTTTTTGTGTGACCAGCTGTGCCATCACGTCAATCTCATCATCTTTGTAGGTGGGAAAGATTGCCATCAACGTTCGTCGCTTGGCACTGAGTCCTGCTTCTTTTTTCTTAGGCGCTATCCAGTTGTGCCTCATCACTCCCATGCCCGGACTGGCAGCAGTTGCACACAGCCATTGTAGTTTGGTATGCTTGGCTATGTCAAAGAAGTTTTTGTTCAAATAGTGATTGGTGCTTTGCACGTAGTATTCTTGAAGTTGTCTACTGCCGCTGACTGCGCTGCCCCACCGTATCATGAGATAGGTACTGAATTTTTTTCGTTCCTCTAAAGTAAGTTCATCATAGAATGCACGATTCTTTGCGTCCAGTTGCCGCATCTCGTTGTTGATGTTTAGTTTATCGCTCATGTTGTTTTGGTCAGGTGGTAGATCATTATAGCACGTTCCAAGGCATCGTGTAAAGTGGGATTGGTCTTGGCTGTTCGGCGTATGTCGCCCCAGAGTTTGGCCTCCTGCAAGGCGTCATGTCGTTGTGCCATTCCTGCTCTGATGTCATGGTCTCGTCGTTCTTCATGTGTGTCGTAGTCATATCCTATTTCCGTTCGTGTGCTGGGATCAGCACCAGATTCGCGAGAATACACTGTGTTGCCAACACGTTCGTAAACAAGAGTTGCGCCAGGCTTGAGCTGTCCCATCACCATGCTTTATTGTAGTCCACTATCTCGCAGTTGCGACTGATATCTTTGACAAAATACACACAGTCGGGTTCTGCGTCATCGTTTAACGGCACAGACAACAGCTGACCATTTTTTAGTTTGGGTGCAAACCAATTGACTTCGTGATACACATCCAAGATTTCAATGTCAGGAAAGCTGGGTCTGAAACTGGTCAGCGGATTGAATTGAAATACTTTAAACCCACGGTCATTTATACTGGTGAGTGGCAGCACTTCGAGGTCGCCCACATCAGGTTCACCAATAAGTATCTGCCAGTCCATGGGCATTTTTATAGTGGCATCACCTATTCGCAGCACCAGGGCAGGGGCATTAAAACTTTCCAGGAATATAAGTGGGATAAAATGATAGTCTGGATCTTTGGGATCTGAGTTATCTAGGATGGCAAATCTCATATCATCTACTTCGTCGGGCAAGTGATCCAAGTCATAAAAGCTATTGTCTAAGGTTAATATACGCATGATGTCTAAGTATACAAGATTGTTATGGATTTGTCAAGTCTTTGACAGTTTTATTATTTCCGCATGCACAGCATCTGCTACTTTTTGCTGAGTGGCCTGATCTGTATGAAAAGGTCGATCGTCATTGTAGTCTGGGTGCATGACATAAGTATCACCTATCATCTTGCCTTGCATTTGATAATCGAACATGGCACGACCCAGTGACAGTTTCATGTCTATTGGAACAATTCCTGATTTTTCTGCTTGATGATGCCAATGCGCCAGAATCCAAGAGTCAACTTCCTGATACAATGCTTCGTTAAAAAAATATTTAAAATGGTATTCAATGGCTCGGAGTTGATCTTTGGTAATTATCAAGGTAGGATTGTTTTCAAGTCCTTGTGGCACTGTGCCCAGTATGGGTGCGTCATTGTCGGGAGTTTGTACTCCATTGGAAGATGTGCAAATTGGGTTGTGCCCAACATAAGTGGTGTAGGAACTTTCATCATCCGTGAATGGATATATGAAATTTTTCAATCCCTTTTCAACTTGAAAATTGTCATTTACTAACAAGTTCAGCCGGCTGCTCCAGGTGCTGTGATACAATAAAAATCTACATCCAATTTCAACTGCTTCTCGCATTTGCCAGGCAATGCCAAGATTGGTCATAGAAGACCTTGCCAAACACAATACCGAATATCCATATTGATCTTGCAATATTTGGCTGTAATGATCTCTAGCCTTGCTAGTTGCCGAACTAAAACTGTCACCACACACTATTATGTCAAATTTCATTTTATCTTCATCCATTCCAGTTTCTCGGCAGTGAATGGATAGTTGGCTTCTTTGTAAAACACCTTGCGTTTGTTCAGGTGTCTGCGAGCAAATTTGCATGTACTAGTGATATCCCATATCTGCACATGATCTTTGTCTTCAGCTTTGCGGATGCCGCGCCCGATGCTTTGTATCACTCGCACAAAACTTTTTCCTGGTTCAATCAGCACCAGATTAAAGATCCGTGGTATGTTGATGCCCACAGCAGCCACACCATATGTGGCCACAATGATCTTGCCGTCGCTCACAGCAATCTCATCATATTCTTCCTGACGTACTTTGGCCTTGGTAGCACCAGAAACAAACACAGCATGTTCACCCAGACGTTCTACCAGTTGCCGACCGCATTCGGTCCGATCAACCAAGACCAAGGTATTGCCTGTTTCATTAACTCGTTGTATAAGCGCGGCCATGGTATCCAAGCGTCCAGATTCTTCCAGTAGGTATTTTAGCTCTGCTTGATAGTCAGCGTATTCCACATGATCCACCAATTGCACTATGTTCACATGACAGTTGGCCAATACCCCAGCATCTTGTAGTGTGCTTGCAGACAGTCTGCTGATAACTGGTCCTAGGCTGACCAGCAAGGCTTGACTTTCAAACAGTTCTTTGGGCACTGTTCCGGTCAAGCCCCACCGAATTGGCACCCTAGCCATCACACCTGTGAGTAGAGTTTTTAGTGCATCTGCTTTGGCCATGTGTACTTCATCCACTATCACACACACAACACCTTCAATGAACTCTTGAATGGTACAATCGCCTATGCCAGATTTGGTGTTCTTCATGAGATTGTTTAGACTTTGCCAAGTACAGATGGTATGTGTTCGGCCGTATTCTTTTCTGTCGCCAAAATACACACCCACATCTAATCCCATGTTGATGTAGTCTTTTTCTGTCTGTGTGACTAGACTCTTGTTGGGCACAATCACTATGCTACGACCATATGCACTGACTGCATTGCTGAGAGCTGCTGTCATTATGGTTTTGCCTGCACCTGTGGCCACTTCTTGTATGCATTGTGGATTGGTTAGAAAGTTGTTGATGATCTCCACCTGGTAGTCACGCAACAAGATTGGTTGGCCTGCTGCAGGATGGTGCTCAGGCCATGCTTTGTTTGCATAACTTTGTTCCGTTACCTGAGCAAACTCAAATGTAGTTGAGTATTCTCTGCGGTCATCCAATTCAATGTCGTAATCAAATCGTTCTAGCAAAGGAATAATATCCGGCAACAGATTGATATATGTGCTGCCGCCCAGTTGGAAGTAAGATACCTTGCCATCCCAGCGACCCAGCCGTACTGCCGGCAAATATCTTGCATAAGGTATGTCATATTTGAATGACTTGACCAAGGCTTTGCGAGCATCAAGATCTAGTCCTTCAATCTTGATGTTCACTTCGTCACGTATTTGTATTGTGCATTGTTTCATTTGATTATTATATACGATTTGTTAAAAATTTACGACCTTGATATTTTTTAACATCTGATGCCGGGAAATCATGTCTATGATTTGTTCTTTGGATTCGTTGTTGATTAGTTTTCCTAATGTAATGCTTCCTAAACTTAGTTTAGGATCATATTTTTTATAATCTTGTGATTGAAAAAAATCTTTGTTTTTGTCATAGTAGTCCCAGATATTTGTTTCGGTAGTTTGAATATCTTGCTGAGAATAATTTGCAAACTTTACAGTAAAGTCAAAACACATGTGATGTTGAGGCCGAAATGCGTCAGGAGCAATGTATTGATCGTTGTCGTGCCATAGATCGTATAATGTTTTGCCAATTTCACAATAGTTTAGGCGCAAATCACCCCAGTCTTCATGTAATGTAAACAAATCAAATTCATCGTTGGTTATTGTGTCTCGATAAGGTTTGTATTTCCAAGTGGCAACAAATCTAGGAAAAGTATTCAATGTCTCATAACGATGTATCCAGATGTTCAAATCTCCCAACGCATTTTGTACTTCAACCGGTGCATTACAAAAAAATTCATTGCTAGACTGTTGATCATACAGCCCGTGATAAACTTCAAATATGTGGTGAAGATAATTAAGATCATCTTGTGTAATGGTTTGTGCAATATTTCTATCAACCAATCCTGGAGAATAATTGTTTATAATTCTGACCAAATAGCGCAAATGCTCAACCACGCTGTCATGGGTATATTCTGAATTTGGAAAATTATAGAACCGTTTGATATCATCCCAAGGTTGCCCTGAATCAATAAATAGAGCTAGGTGCTTCAGCCACTTCTGTGTTATACTTGTGTCTAAGAGATCAAATTGTAAATCATAATCACTGCGATTATTGGTAAGAGTAATAACAACTTTTTGCATAGGCCTAATAATATGGAGACAATTGATGTAGAACTTTTGGTGCAAGGGCAGTTTTGTAATGAATGGCCTTGCATGGAAGTTAGTGGGAACAATCATATTTATTTTACTGGAAATGTACAGGAAATACAAGTGATTCGATTCCGTATGCCTGCACAACACACCAATGAAATAATTATACGCCATACAGATAAAAGATTTGGAACAAATGGAGTTTGGGATGTTGAAGCAGTTGATGACACTATCATAAAAGATCGTGCCATAAAATTATTAGATTTTAAACTGAACAATATCAGTATTAAATCTTGGATTTTTGACAGCTGCCAATTTGTCACCGATCATGGTGATCGCTTGCAGACTGATTATTTTGGACACAATGGACATCTAATTATTCCGTTTGATTGTCCGTTATACGAATGGATTATATGTAATTGTGTAAAGCCAAAAGCCAATCCAAAGTTTCGTGATTTTGTAATCAATACCACAGCCGAAAATTTGTTTGATTACACCAAGGACATTGAAGAACTTAACGATATTGAAAGAATATTAAATCAACATGCACATCTGTTTGATAAATTTGCCAAGGTATGAAATCCATCGGCCGCCATTGAGCTTGGCCTTGTTGTCTGAAATTTGCAATCAAGAGCAAGTTGATTACAACTGTGTCGATCTCAGTTTGTTGATTTGGCAAAAATTACCAGACAATTTTGAAACCATAGACAACTACTGTATCACTCAAAGAATCGATCCTGATACCTTGCAACAATTAAAAGAATTGATTGATCACATGGTCAAGCAACAACTTGATTGTTATCCTAATACAGTGTTTGCATTGTCATTGTTGAGCATCTGGAGTCAACCAGTATGCGAACTAGTGTGTGCAAGCATCAAGGCACAAAGCAACTGTGAAATATTGTTAGGTGGTCAAGGGCTGGCTAATGAATCATGGACTCAAGAACAATTGGACCGCGGACTTGCTGATAGTTACATTGTGAATGAAGCAGAAATTTCTTTTAGGCAATGGCTTCAAGGTGCTAGATCTGGACCTGGTATCAACAATTATAATTTTGAACAAATTAATAACTTAGACCAACATGTGGTAATTCCTGACTACAGAAAACTTCCAATAGATCAATATCCTTATCTTGACAGTACCAGTTTTTTTATCACTGCCAGTCGTGGGTGTGTGCGTAACTGTGCTTATTGTGACATTGGACATCAATGGAAGAACTACCGTTATCGCAGTGCGGCCAGTGTGTTCCAGGAAATGATCACACAATTTGAAAGGCATCAAGTAACTGATTTCTTTTTTACTGATAGCCTTATAAACGGTAGTATGAAAATGCTGAATGAATTATGTGATTTACTGATCGAATACAGACAAAATAATCCTCAGGCTCGATTTACCTGGCAAGGTCAGTATATTTTTCGTCCACGTAGTTCTGTTAATCTTGACCATATCAAAAAAATGGCAGCCGCTGGGTTGAACTTTTTGGTAGTGGGATTGGAAACTGGTAGTGATCGAGTACGAATTGACATGAACAAAAAACACACCACCGACGATGCAGAATGGTTTTTAGAAGAATTTAAAAATCACGGAATAAAATGCAGGCTGTTGATGATCACTGGATGGATAAATGAAACTGATCAAGACCATCAAGAAACGTTGCAATTATTTCCTCGTTGGCAAAAATATGTAGCAAGCAATACCATAACTGGCATTGAATTAGGCAGTACATTGAGCATCTTGGAACATGCACCGGTGGCCTTGAGAGTGCCGGATCTAGGTATAGAAATGTTAAACAACAAAGGATACCTGTGGTTTAATCCTACTAATCCTGACCTTACCATAGCCGAACGAATGAGACGACGAGTTGAAACGCACAGACATGCTATAAAATATCATTGGCCTATCACACGTAGTTTATACAGACTGAGTACTATCAAATCAAATTTGTTGGAAGCAATTGAATACTTGTCAGCCACTGCTGAACAGCGTATTGTGTTTCCTATTAAGCAGATCAAAAAAACAGGCTCCGAAGAGCCTGTTGTAAAAACCCAGGGCGGAGCCAACCAATCCCCGGGGTAAAACTCAATCAGTAAATATTAATAGCAATGCAGTTAAGAACAGTGCCCACCACAGCTCGCCCACAAACACCAAGATGAGCACTGCTATCCAAGCCATATCAGGCTGCTTTCATGCAAGTGGTCTCAGCTAGGCGTTTCCAGTTGCCTGCGCTGAGTTTACGCAAGTCAGCAATCTTCAGGGCCATACGCAGGCTCATCTCGCGCAGGCGATTTTGATTGGCATTCATGAAGTCAATGATCTCGTCTTGCATGCAAGGCTCAAAATCATAGTCTTGGAACAACACACCATCTTTGGCAATCTGCTTGATACGCAAGATCTTGTCTTGCATGGTGTCAAGCGTCAAGTCCAAATAGTGGCAACGACTTTGCAGTGCATCCAAGTGATCTCGCAGTTTCTGTGATTTCATTGTTTCAAACTTCAAGTTGGTGATAAAGATCACACTACCTTTGAAGTCGAATTGATCTGGGATGCCTTCACGACGCAAGGTGCTAGACTCTGACAACCACGAAATTTTACGTTTCTTGCCGGAGTCAAGAGCACCTTTCAGCAAGTTCAATGCCACGTCATCCACAAGAATGCTGTCGCAGTCATCAAATACCAATACGCAATTCTCATCAGAGTATTTGTACAAGGTTTGATACAGGCCAATGGGTGTGGCTGAACCTTTGACGACTTCTGCTCGCAGTCGTTTGCCTGCCAGTTTGTCAAACAGCGTGGCTTTTTCAATTTCTTGTTCCACGCCGTAGCTTTTGCCCACGCCTGGAGGACCCGATACGATCATTGCACGGATGTCGCCACCAATTGCGGCTTTGGTCATTTCTGTAAGAATTTCAAAACGCTCACGGATACGATCCA
>Ga0209190_1002266_pt1 | contig 13064 bp, 14 predicted proteins | sample M_140205_XF_Meta_FD_187315 | JGI IMG/M metagenome (GOLD analysis project Ga0209190, IMG submission 187315) | Freshwater microbial communities from Lake Montjoie, Canada to study carbon cycling - M_140205_XF_MetaG (SPAdes) (version 2) | ecosystem: Environmental > Aquatic > Freshwater > Lake... | reverse complement strand
TCATTACGATGTCGTATTTCGTAGCCGGGACTGGATGCATGTCCAACAAAATAACAGATCGGGTGCATCAATTTTTGATTTATTTATATAGTCACCGAAAAGTATATTTTAGAGGAAACCCGCACCGCGCTTGACTGTGGAGGAGCGGGATGCGAGCCACCCAGCCTCGGCTCAATATCGAAGTCGATATGAACCGACCACCGACCACCGACCACCGACCACCGACCACCGACCACATGGGTTACGCATCTAACTGGGCAGATGCCTTGGGAGTTTCCAGCGAAAGGAGAGACCTAGAAGGGACGAGAAAAGGAGATCGGGCGAAGGTGCAGGTCACGGCTTTATCGAGAAAAAGAACGGCGGTGACAAACGACTGGATTGCGGAACGGTTGAGCATGGGGCACCATGGGTCAGTGAGTCGCCTTGTGGTTGCCGCACTTGGTAGAAAATTTGAGCTGCGATTTGTTCCGACATGACCGGCCAAATCGAAGCTTCCGATCTGATACTAATGACCCCACTGACCCATTTACCACGTTCCTCACCTGGATCATCTTGATCCTCGATGAAGCCGGTCATTGACGGCACGATGTAGCGCGTGAGTACACTCCGCGCATGCTTGCACGATTGATCGCCCCTGTGTTCATTATCGCATTCGCAATGTGCTCTCTCGCGCACGGGGCTCCGCAGTCTGCTGAGATTGAGCGTGCGCTCGCGGATGTTCCACCGAAGCAGCGCGCGAGCATGGAGTGGCTTGTTGCACATATGCCGCCGGAGGATCGCGCGACACTCTCTAGTGCGTTTCTTCTCGCGCATGTTGCCGCAGCCACTGAAGCGTGGGAGCAATCGCCGTGGCATGGACAAGTGGATGAAGCGATGTTCCGCGAGGCGATATTGCCCTACGCGAACATCTCTGAGAAGCGCGAACTCTGGATGCTTCCGTTGCACGAGAGATCGCAGCGCATCATCACCGACATGAAGACCGCCCCCACGCTTGCCACATGCGCAGCGGAGTTGAACCAGAAACTCTTTGCCGAGACAGGTGTGAAGTACTCGACGAAGCGCGCGCGTGCGGATCAATCGCCGAGCGAGTCGATCGCGAGCGGACTTGCCTCCTGCAGCGGTCTCTCGATCTTGCTCATCGATGCGTGTCGATCCGTTGGGATTCCTGCACGATTTGTGAGCGTTCCGATGTGGGTGGACGGCAGCGGCAATCACTCGTGGGTGGAGATTTGGGATGGCACGCGCTGGCGTTTCACCGGAGCCGCAGAGGCAACGGGCGATCGACTTGATGAGGGATGGTTCGCTGGACGCGCAGCGGGGCAGAACAACGCGAAGCCTGAGCACGCGATCTATGCAGTGACATGGCGCGACACAGGCGTCGAGTTCCCCATGCGTTTTACGGAGAGCGCGCCGCGTGTGTTTGCTGTCGATGTGACGAGTCGCTACACGAGTGGCGCGGTCACGATTCCAGAGGGACAACAGTTGGTGCGCGTGGCGGTGCGTGATTGCGCGACGAAAGCCCGTGTGTCACAAACGGTTGTCTGCACGGGCACGGGCGCGCAAGAATTCGCGCGGGGCGTGTCAAAAGACGAGCGCGCTGATCTCAACGATCATCTTGAGTTGATCGTACCAAAGAGTTCGCCGCTGACGTTTGCGGTGGAAGGCGTGAGTGACTCGGCAATCACGCAAGTTGACGGAGAGGGTGGTAGTGGTGTTTCCACGATCTCACTCTTTGTTGACGCCGACGCCCCGATCGCGTTGACAAAGGTCGCTGCGGAGCGTGTGAAGAAGTCGATCACCAAGCCATTCCTCGACGCCGCGCGTAAGAGCAACGCCGCAGCATTCAAGTCGCGCGTGTTGAAGTATGGCGCAGTGGAAATGCCGTTTTGGTTCACGACCTACGGCGAGAAGCCGAGGAGCGGACGCAGTCTTTTCATCTCAATGCATGGCGGCGGTGGCGCGCCGAAGGAAGTGAACGACCAGCAGTGGGAGAATCAAAAGAAGCTGTATCGGCCGGAAGAAGGCGTGTACTGCGCGCCGCGTGCCCCGACGAATTCCTGGAATCTCTGGCACGAGGGGCACATCGATCCGCTCTTTGATCAACTCATTCGCGACATGATCCTCTTTGAAGATGTCGATCCCAACAAGGTCTACATCATGGGGTACAGCGCAGGCGGCGATGGTGTGTTCCAACTTGCGCCTCGCATGGCGGATCGCTTCGCAGCGGCAGCGATGATGGCAGGCCATCCCAATGAAACGAAGCCAGATGGATTGCGGAATCTTCCATTCGCGTTGCACATGGGTGGCAATGATGCGGCTTTCAAGCGCAACGAGATTGCTCGACAGTGGAAAGTGATGCTCGATGCACTCTCTGCGAAGGATCTCGGTGGATATCCGCACGAAGCAGTGATTCATGAAGGCAAGGGTCATTGGATGGATCGCGAAGACGCAGTTGCTGTTCCGTGGATGGCGAAGTTCACGCGTGACTTGCGCCCGACGCGCATCGTGTGGCTGCAAGATGATGTGACGGAAAATCGCTTCTACTGGCTTGCAGTGAAGGAACCAAAGGCAGGGCAGCGCGTGGTGGTTGTGCGCGAAGGGCAATGCATCACGATTGAAGAAGCAGCGGGGGTGACCGAGTTGTGCGTCCGGCTCGATGACTCCATGCTCGACCTCGACAAAGCGGTGAAGGTCGTGATGGCGGGGCGTGTGCTCTTTGAAGGCATCGTGCCGCGCATGAAGGATGTGATCGTGAAAACGCTTAAAGAGCGCGGCGATCCAACGGGCATCTTCACCGCGGAAATCAAAGTGCAGATTCCAGCCCCTCTGTGAACACGCATTAAACAACAAGCCGCAGCGATGCCCCGCTGAAAAATGGGGTCAGTGAAAATGGGGTCACGGGGTAGCAGATCGGGAGAAGATAAGTGAAGGAGTTTTTCGGGCTTTAGGAACCCCGGTCACCCATCAACGCAACTTGGACTTCATGTCACGCGATGTGGCCACGGCGATCACACGCCCTTGGCTACCAACTGCACAATAAAAATGATAGACGACTCCGTTCCATTTCACCACCCACGGTTTATGGGCATATTCTTCGTCAAATGATTCGGACGGTTCGACCAGATGTCGACCGGTCCATTTAGTCCAATGAACCAGATCATAGGAACAGGCGAAGGTATCAAATGCACCGGGCTTCCAGAACGCACCAAAGTAAAACATCACCCATACATCGCCGATTTTCACGATCTGAGGGTCGCCGCTGATGCCGTTCTTTTTAGCTTCACCATTTACGATGACCGGACTTTCACCGTAACGCTTCCAATCTAACATATCGTGAGATACAGCCATACCAATCTGCTCGAAGCCATCTTTGGATTTAGCGTTGTAGTACATCACAAACGGCCAACCGAGTGACCTCTCGACATCATGAATGACCTGACTTTTGTAAAGCGTGGTGAGTTCAAACTTACGAGCGTCGGCTTGTGCTGATGTGAGCACCGGATTATTCTTTGCCCGTTGCCATGGTTGCGCGGTCGTCGGTGATGATGTCCACGCCATGCCGATCGATAGTGGATCGGTCTCATAACCTTGCCTCTCGCCGCCGATGAACGTTAGCCAAAATTTATCGTTAAATTTTTCTAACTCATGAGACCCATCCCATCGATAATCACACAACGCCACTCCACCGGATGCCTGCCAAGCATCCCATGAATCTGGAGTGGTGAATGGCAGAATCGCTCCCATTTTATCCCAGTGGAGTAAGTCGGTGCTCTTGGCGAGAAAAGTCTGATAACCGATATTCTTCTTGGAGGCGATGTACATCATGTACCATAGTCCGTTGCTCCGGAAGACACTGGGCGAATCCACAAGCTCGTCAGGGGCATCACCGGCGATGATGACGCCATATTTGAACGGCGTCTTCACCTCCTCGTAAATTTGCCCAAGCGTCTCGGCATCCACGCTGCGGCTTGCCGCGAGGGTTGGCACCCGCTCACGAGGGGCATCCGTCTCAGCGGCAGTGACTGCAGCGACTGCAAATAAAAAATCGATTAGAAATAGATGGATTTTCATCGGTCGTCTTGAATGAATTTAAACACCGCCGCTAGTGTGGAACAGCACCCGATTTCTCCAAGTGCATTCGGCATAAAATCATTTGAATCTGTCAGCCAGGGCGAAAATTCTACCGCAAGTCACGCAACCCAAGCAAGGTCTAGCACTCCGCAGAAATTTTATGCTTAGTGGTAAGCCCCCGATGGGCTAGACCAGAGGCATGGATGAACTGACACGCGATCACGGACCACAACCTCTCGACGGATTGTTGGTGCGTTGGAATATTACCAATCACGAATTGGTTGAAGTTTCGACTGAACAATTGAACCACAAGCAGGTCCAAAAGGCCCGGAAAGGCCGCCAACTCACGTTGCACTTGATGCAAAAACTGATGAGAGCACTCAACGAGACGGTAATGATCAAGCTATCCAAGGAACAAAAAATCGAGTTTGTGCCGTATTTACACAAACAACTCTTCAGCTACGCAAAGGGTCATGATGCAGCTTGGGTGGACCCAAATGCAGAACTGATGCCTAAGTGAACGCACACGCAGAAAGGTGGACGATCGTCGGGCAAGGTCTTGCGGGGACTTGCCTAGCATGGGCTCTCTGGCGGCGCGGTGTGGCGTTCACGCTGATGGACAGCGGCATAGGCGGCAGCTCACAGATCGCAGCTGGAATGGTGAACCCGCTTACTGGAAAAAACTTCGAACCCAGCTGGCGAATCGCAGATTTTTTACCCGAAGCCCTCGAATTTTATGCCGAGGTGGAGGCGATGATCCATCGCAAGATTTGGCATCCATTTCCCGTGCTTCGCCTGGCGAGTTCCCAAAAGGAATGGACGAAAATCCTATCAAAATTCGAGTCGCCAGAAGTTGCACCTTGGGTGAAGGGAATCGTCCCCTGCCCTCCTAGCTGGGCAGGAGCGGTGGAAGTCCGTGGCGGTGGTCGGGTCGATACCCGTGCATTCCTCGATGGATCGCGAGAATTTTTTGAACGTGCCGGTCACTTCCAAGTCGGATGTGTTTCTCAAGAATCTTTTAAATCTAACGAAATCCGTTGCGAGGGGGCTTCGGGATTGATGACTGGCCGGTATGGCGTAGCGCGTTGCGCGAAAGGTGAAATTCTAACCATTCGTGCAAAGCACTGGGATGAAGGGCATATTCGAATCGGTGCTGGCGGTTGGTTGGTGCCTCAAGGTGATGGAATTTTCAAGGTAGGATCTACCTACGAGTGGAGCGAACTCAACAAACAACCAACGGAAAAAGCACGAATACGCATCGAAGAAATCGCGCATCGCTTGGGTGGAGAAGTTTACGAAGTTACCGGCCAAGAAGCCGAAGTAAGGCCGATCTTGCGTCGCAGCCAACCCTTGATCGGCCCACTGGGCGACAGTGGTTGGATGTTGAACGGTTTAGGGTCAAAAGGCGCGCTTTATGCACCGGGAATGGCACGTCGGCTCTCAGATTGGTTAGTGGATGGCACGGAACCGGAGCCTGAAGTAGATATCCGAGTTTTTCTCAAACAATCTAAGCTAGATGAATCCTATGAAGATTGACCCGATATTCCCACCACGCCCAACCGCATTGGTTCAGAACATCCTCAGGGCGGTGATACGATCTGGCGCTCTAGTCATCGATGCAACTGCAGGAAACGGTCACGATACCGCTTTTCTAGCAGATTGTGTAGGTCCTAGTGGTAGGGTTCTCGCGTTTGATATTCAAGAAGAAGCACTGGCATCGGCGCGAACAAGAGTTAGTGAAATGGGATGGGTTGAATTTCACCATCAGTCCCACACAGAAATGCATCTCCATGCAACGTTGGAATCTGCGGCGTTGGTGATGTTCAACCTCGGTTACCTGCCAGGTGAAAATCATGACCTAACGACACAAAGCGCGAGCACGTTGGTGGCGTTAAAAATCGCCACAACATTATTGATGCCGGGAGGAATTCTCTCAGTGATTTGTTATCCAGGACACCCCGCAGGCGCGACCGAAGCAGTGGAAGTGGAGGCATGGATGACCATGCTCAGCGAAGAAGGCTGGAGAATTACCAAGTACGGTGCCATCGGGACTCGTAGACCGGCACCCTTTTTGTTGTTAGCAGCGAAATCACTAGCAGATCAGAGCCCAACTGCAACGACACCCTGAAAATAATTTAGACGAAATAAGTATCGTCGTGTGAGTAAGGAGGTGAACAGCAGCAAAGAAATTTTAACGACTCGACCGCACGAATTCCATGCCAAGCGTTAGGAGGAATCAGAATCGCATCCCCCACCGAGACCTCACGCTCAAGACCATCAATCTCCATCACCCCGCTACCCTCGAGCAAGTAGTAGAACTCTTCGCTGACGATGTGGTAATGACGTGTGATCTCCCCACCCGCAGGCAGGCTTGCTTCTGCTAGACTTTGATTCATCACAGACGCATTAGAAAGATCCAGTAAACTACGAATCGTGGAACCATCTTTGGTGACAAATGGGACTTGTAGTTCGCGGTTACGGATATGCATACCAAAAAAGAATTACAATAAAGACAAGATTTCAAGCAAGTATCTTGAGGATTGTACGCTTGATCATTATTGAATAGTTTCCAATTGTGATACAACGACATGTTATCCCTGAACTATTAGATCATTTACCTACTGAGGATCCAGAAGCCATGCGTAGCCGCAGGGATTTGAGAAGAATCAATTTCCTCATGGGCAATGAACGGTGGATCTGCCGCACACTCCTCCGCTTCCCCCACGCCACTGCACAAGGGATCGTCGAAATGGGTGCTGGCGACGGACAACTCAGCAAAAAAATAAATACGCTTTTTCCCACTGATCCCCTATCGGCCTATGACTTGTCATCAAGACCTCTGGGTATCGAGTCTCGCGTGCGGTGGCAACAAGGCGATCTTTTCGATATGCCACTACCTGCAGATGGTGGCGTTAGAATTGCTAATTTATTTCTCCATCACTTCGAGGGCGATCATCTAACGAAAATCAGCGAGTGGTGCAAAAATGCCGAACTGCTTATTTTTTGCGAACCTGATCGCACCCGATTTGCCCATTTGTTGGGCGGATTCATGCACCCACTGATCAATCGAGTGACGCGTCATGACATGCATGTGAGCATCACCGCTGGATTCAGCAAAGGTGAAATCCCCCGTTTCCTCGGACTTAATGACAATGAATGGAAAACTGAGGAAACTTGCACATGGCGCGGGGCCAGACGCGTGGTATGCTCGAGAACTTGAATCAAGAAATAACCATCGCTGGCGGCGGATTGGCAGGATTGGCGCTGGCCACCGCCCTGCGACACAGAGATGTGCCGGTGACGGTTCTGGAGGCCGGGCATTATCCACGTCACCGAGTTTGCGGAGAATTTATTTCCGGAGTGAGTCATGAGACCCTGGAAAATCTCAAAATACATCACTTATTTGACGATGCACTGCTGCACCGATCGCTTGCATGGTTTCAAGGTGGACGCTTGATTCATCGCGATCATTTCGAAGTCCCCGCGCTAGGAATATCGCGTTACCTACTCGATGAGCGTCTTCATCAAGAGGTCAAATTATTAGGTGGGACTATCCATACGGGTGTTAGATCTAAGCCGATTCCACAAGACGGATGGGTCTGGGCTGCAGGACGCCGCCCACGAAACGGACAATGGATAGGACTGAAATTGCATGTGAAAAACATTTCGACATCCGCAGACCTAGAAATGCATGCCGGTAAAAATGGCTACGCAGGTCTAACTGGAGTCGAGGACGGATGGACCAACGTCTGCGGACTCTTCCGGATCGATCGTTCGATCCATGCGAAAGGTAGTGACTTATTACTAGCTTATCTAGACGCTGGCGACAACTGCACGTTGGCCGCAACTCTAAGAGCGAGTGAATGGCGAGAAGGATCATTCAGCGCTGTGGCAGGCTTCGAGCTCGGGCGACAAAAATCTGTTCATGGGCTGTTAGTACTTGGCGATGCCGAGAGCATGATTCCACCATTCACAGGCAACGGGATGTCCATGGCATTCCAAGCCGCAGAATGTGCAGTCGATCCGCTACACGACTGGTCACAAGGTCGCCAATCATGGCAATGTACGACGAAAAGCGTGAAAACAGCACTGATCCGCAAATTCAGGACAAGGCTAGCCGTGGCTGGATCTCTGCACCCATTCTTGTTAGAAGATAGCGGCAGATCCTTGTTGCAATGTTTGGCCTCTGCACGTCTTTTACCCTTTCAACCGATGCTGGCTCTGATCCGCTAGGAATACCGCACCACTCATGTATCTTCGTGCTCTTGCCACCGCCGTACCATCCCGATCGTTTAGCCAAAAGGATTGTTGGGAAGCAATGAAGACTGGTGATTTTCTCACTCGGTTGCGTCCACGCTCCGTCGCATTGATAGAGAAAGTTCTTTGTAACGAATCATCGGGAATCCAAAGAAGGAATCTTTCGTTAGAATCGATTGAAAGTTCATTCAACTCCGATGCTGAGGAGCTTAACCGTCGCTTCGAGCAAGCATCCGCTGCACTGGCTACCATAGCCCTGCAGCTTTCCTTGAAAAAGTCAGGTCACATCGCGACCGACTTGGACGCGCTTTTCATTAGCACCTGCACTGGATACCTGTGTCCGGGTGTTACGAGTCATGTCGCTGAGCAAACCGGCTTGCGCCACGATGTTTATCTAGCAGATCTTGTCGGTCTAGGTTGTGGTGCTGCGATTCCTACCTTACGTGCTGCCCAAGGATTTCTAGCCGCCAATCCAAATGCTGTGGTCGCAACCATCGCCGTTGAAATCTGTTCCGCAGCATTTTTCGCGAATGACGATCCAGGCGTTTTGATCAGTCTTTGTTTGTTCGGCGATGGCGCTGCCGCAGCGATATGGAAAGCCGATGGCATGGCTAACGATTGGCAGGCGGGTGAATTTACCACCACTCATCGCCCACAAGATCGTGAGAAAATTCGCTTCGTTAATTCAGCTGGAAAATTGAAGAACCAATTGCACCGCGCCGTCCCCAGTCTAGCCGCACAAGCTGTTGCAGAACTCTTTGCCCAGCGCAAAGGACACGCTGATCAGGTGTTAGCCCACTCGGGTGGGCGCGACGTCATCGAGGCTTTGGAAGGCGTTCTGCCGTACCATCTCAGCGAAACCCGGGAAGTTTTACGAGATCATGGTAACATGAGTAGCCCATCTGTCTTGTTTGCTCTTGAAAAACGTTTGACCGAAAATCACCCAAACGACAAACGCCTGTGGCTCACCGCCTTCGGTGCTGGATTTGCTGCGCACGCCTGCGAACTTTGGCGCTGAATCATTTTTTCCGGATACGCCAAATTTCAACGATCTGATTACGCTCGGGAATGCGACTACTAAAGCGGCTGGTCTGACTAAGGTAAACCGCTTGAGTGAATTGTTCTGGTCGCTTGATCGAAGAAATATACTCTGCCGCCGCTGTGGCTCGGTCGGATGAAAGAGTACGGTTGCTGTCAACATTACCCGTTTTTGATGCGTAGCCGACCGCCAAAATAAGATCACCGTTAGGAACTTCCAAAACCAGTTTACTCAATTTTTCGTTCTCGGTTGCAGTAATTGCACTTGAACCCGTCGCAAAATTCATCGTCTCCATCACGTTAGCTCCCAGATTCACTGCGAGCGTGCTGTATGCCGTTACAATTTCAGCATCCGACTTACCTTCAAGCGTCCGCAAGCTGCGAAACAATTCAACTGCAGCAGGAAGCAGTTCGTTTTCAGAACTCGCAAAAAGCCTTGCCTTGGTGAGATCAGATTCCAAATCCTTCACCCGCGATTCAAAAAACTCTTTGGCACGCAGTGTCTCCTCCAAGCGGCGCTTCAAATCATCAAACTCGTCAGGTGAAACACCAGCACTCATTCCAAGCATTTTATTCTTTGCTTCTTCAAGCTCGGCAGCAAGCGCATCGCGTTGAGCCTTAACATCCGTTAGGTCACGACGAATCATCTCGAAATCAGATCCCTTGACGAGCGCACGCTGAAGATCGCTCTGAATCCGTGCATTTTCAGCTGAAAGCGCAACTCTTACTTTCTCGGAACGCAAAATCTCAGCATTTCTTGCTGACAGCTCGCTATCTTTTTCGGTTAGTAATTTTTGGTAACTTCCGGCCAGAACAACAAGTGTGTCTGCATCTTTTTTCATACGGTTGGCAACGTCTTCCAACGGTTCGGACCCACCTTCAATGGGGCGCAACCCCATCGTGATACGTTGGTTGTTATATTCACCACGGAGTGCATTCGCCTCGGCTTTTAATGCTGTTATATCTGCCGAATCTCCAGAAGACCCAAAGGAACCGTTCTTGATACCCATTACGATTAACACGCCAAGCAAAGCAATAATCACAAAAGCAAGAGCTACCGCCGGCGGCAAGGTCGGCCTTGTCGGCACTGGAACAACAGTATCCACCGTTTCCTCATTGGTGTTTACGTCATCTTTAATAGGTAATTTCTCATCCGGCATGGCGAAAGGTTGCCCAGTTACCGATGAAAGTGTCAACACGACGATTTATCGCGAATCGGTAAGCAGCTGGAAAAAATCAATGGGGCGTTCGAAAAGATAATCCGGCTTAGAAGCCGCTAGCGATTCTCGAGAATTGAATCCCCATGTCACCGCTGCGATGGGGATCCCAGCTTTTTGAGAGGCTTTCACATCGCGTAACTCATCACCCACATATAAAAGCTCCTCACTTTTTAAGGAAAATGTCTTACAAATGGCTTTCAAATGTTTGGCTTTACCCGATAGCTTTGAGGTCGATGAAATAAAATCGAAATGCTCACGCAATCCATGAGCACGAAGAAAAAAATCAACATTTTCGTTTGAGTTTGATGTTAGAATACCAAAGCTACGAACATGGCGACGAAGCTCAACCAGCACATCAGCCATACCATCAATCAACGGAAGTTTGCCTATATTAGCACTCATCATCGCCCGTCCTCGGACGATGAGTGATGGGACACGGAGCTTGGAAATATCAAGATGATTGAGCAAATCTTTAAGCGACAGGTGCCTAAGTTTTTCTAACTCATTAGCCTCGACTTGTCGGATCCCATAGTCAGGCGCTATCTGATTAAAAATGAGACGAGTTTCACCAAGCGTGTCAGCGATCGTGCCATCGAAGTCAAAAACCAATGCTTGGAAGTTCATTATAGTAATTATTTGTGACCACAAAACCTGATATTAGACCAGAGGTAAATTTGGATGAATATCTCCGTCAAGAGATGAGCTTTCACCTGCAAGGTGCCTCAACAGCCCCGCAAAAGCAATCATTGCCGCGTTGTCAGCACAGAATACCGGCGAGGCCATGATGATTTCGATACCGTGCTCTTTGCCCGCGCGTTGGAATGCTTGGCGCAAGGCCTGATTAAGACTCACACCGCCAGAAATCGCAATTCTAGCATGCCCAGTTTGCTGCGCCGCACGTAAAGATTTCCTAACAAGTATATCGATTACAGCTTGTTGAAAAGACGCTGCGAGATCAGCAAAATGAATCTCTGCATTTTGCTTCTGAAGTGTATAAAGCACTGCTGTTTTAAGGCCTGAAAATGAAAAATCTAAGTGAGGTTCATGCAGCATCGATCTAGGAAAATGATATGCTTGCGGATTACCAAGTTTCGCAATTTTTTCAATTTCCGGTCCACCAGGATAGGCTAGTCCGAGCATTTTACCGACCTTGTCGTACGCCTCGCCTGCTGCGTCATCACGAGTGCCTCCGAGTTTCTGATATTTTCCGGGACCCTCCACGTTCAACAACAACGTATGTCCACCAGAAACAATCAGCGCGATATGAGGCGGCACAAATGTTAGATCAAGAAATGGAGATAGCAAATGACCTTCTAGGTGGTTGATCGCTAAAAACGGCCGACCTGTTGCACAAGCCATCGCCTTAGCCGCCGTGCCGCCCACCAACAGAGAAGAAGCAAGACCAGGGCCCGTGGTCGCTGCAAAGGCATCAATCTCGTTCATTCCAATCCCCGCATTTTTTAGGGATGCTTCCACCAAGCCACGCAAGTGCAGTGAGTGATTGCGTGATGCGAGTTCAGGAACCACACCGCCAAACTCGCGATGAAGCGCAATCTGTGATGAAATTTCCGAAGCCAAAACCTCGGCGCGTACTCCATTCGATCCACGAACAATCGCTACTGCAGTTTCATCGCAGGAAGATTCAATTGCCAATAGGAGTGCCACAACCAAATTCTTAATCGATCGGCTCTCTTGGAACCTAGGAAAATCCATCCATCAAGGATATTTTCTAAATTGCGGCGTGCAGAGTAAGCATACACCAGACAACTTTCACATATCATTCATGGCCTTGCTCGATGAAATCCGCTGGCGACCAACGATCGGTGACCCTACCATCATGGGTTGGATAACTGTCGCCGCTTATGCGCTATGCACGCTGTTATTGCTCGCGGTTTGGTATCGCAAGCGAGAGCAAAAGTGGTTGTGGTTTACGCTCAGTATGGCGGTATTATGTGTGAACAAGCAGCTTGATTTACAGTCATTATTCACTGACCTTGGTCGTATCGCAGCTTATCACCAGCATTGGTATGAACAACGTAGAGACTTTCAAAAAGGGTTCGTCTTCGCAGTTCTTCTTGGAAGTGTTAGTGTTGGTGGATGGTTCATCACTCGTCACCTGAATTTTTGTCGGAACAATAAAATACTCACGCTTGGATTCTTATTTTTACTAACCTTCATTCTGATCCGTGCGATTTCATTTCACCATTTCGATTTATTTCTAAAGGATGAATTCTTTCGAGTAAAAATGAATTGGTTGTTAGAACTTGGTGGGATTTTTTTGATTACCCTCGGAGCAGTAACGAACTTAACAACGTACTGGAAATCCACCAAATAAGAATCATGCGTCTTTCAACATATCCCCTACCACTTCCTCAGGGTTCACATCCGCTCGTTCGTAGGACGAAACCGCGGCCCGAACATCGCCACCGCACTTTTTAATTCGTGGAACGACATCATCGCCATGGCCGTGGAAGTCAA
>Ga0209190_1002265_pt1 | contig 13064 bp, 6 predicted proteins | sample M_140205_XF_Meta_FD_187315 | JGI IMG/M metagenome (GOLD analysis project Ga0209190, IMG submission 187315) | Freshwater microbial communities from Lake Montjoie, Canada to study carbon cycling - M_140205_XF_MetaG (SPAdes) (version 2) | ecosystem: Environmental > Aquatic > Freshwater > Lake... | reverse complement strand
AAGCAAAGACCGCCAGTCGATCCTGAGCCTCCAGCTTTCTCCGCCCTTTGCCATGCGGCCTGCGTCGATACCTCTGAACTCTTCCTTGATCATTCGTCAATTCTTCCTCCTAACACGCCGATGGCGACAAGTGGGCGGACCGCGGCGGGTCAGCCCTACCGGTTTACGAGCTCCGCGCAACAACCGGCAGAGCCGGGAGCTTGCCGTCGGCGCGAGCGGAGCTTGGCGCAGTCCGGAGTGCGGCACACTCTGCTGCCGCCACGCGGCAATCAAAAAACGCACGCAAATTAATGATTTGACAAGGCTTTCTGGAGAACCAAGCTCGTCTCGATAAAAAGCTGCTGCCATTCTCTCAACTTCGTCTCTTGATCGCGCTCTTCATCTCAAAATTTCAGCTTTCAGTTCTAACCAAATCCCCCAATCCCCCGCTCTTCTAACCTCCCAATTATATGCCCGTGCACATCCACCCTAAAAGCAAAGTACCAGCAGTCGAAAATCCGCTAACCAATAGTACTCCATCGCGGCGCGATTTGATGAAGACTTTGCTCACCACCGCCGCGGTGGGTGTGGGCGGTCTGGGCTTGATGCAGGGAAAGGCCAAAGCAGACCAGCGGAGCTCGAAAAGTCCAACGAAACGCCAGCTAGTCCTTAACATGTTTGTTGGGGTAAAAGCAGGTGAATCAGTAAAAGATGGCGTAGTTCATACTCTATTTCATCAGGATGGCACCGTAGCTGGGTATTTTTCAACAAAGGGCGACCGCATTGAGTCGCCTCTTGAGGACCGTCGCTTTCTCACCTATCGAGTAACCGGAACAACCGTCTTACCCAAGTATAACCTAGTTCTCTCAGGATCAGGTCTCTATACAATAGATCGAGTAAAGCAGCAAATTACCTATGAACCGTCTTATTATTGTACGGGCATGAATCTCGAAGAATATACCGTCATCAATCGGCAAGATTCCCGTGATAAACGCAAAATAATAATAACAATTATTTCAGAATAACGCCGATGGCGACAAGTGGGCGGACCGAGCCCTACCGTTTAAAAGTTGGCCGGGCGGGTCCGCTCGCTACCTCGCTGACGACAAACCAATGCTGCACATTTCCGGCTGGGTTGTCGCCGCATTGATGGCCTTGATCGCATCCTCAACCGCGCCGGTCCGCTTGTTGTTGAGTTCGCCCGCAGGATACTCACCCCGCTCGCACTGGTCATTTAATTCGTCGATCAACTCCTTCAGACTGGGGATCGCCGGGCGGGCGGCGCTGCCGTATCCGATCAGGTCCTTCATGATCTCGCCAGTCCGCGTCTCGCTGCCGTGGCCGCTCTGGCTTTTCGCAAGGATGATACAGGCGTTGATGCCTTCCTTGAAGTGATATTTCACGAGAGCCTTCATGGCACCCATGCGGATTTCGTTGGCAAACATCGTATCCGCTGGGCTCGGCGTCTTGATGGCGGCGTAGATGTCGGTTCCGAGCGCCTCCACTTCTTCCTGCGTGAGGCGGTTTTCAAAATAATCCCTCAGGTGCATGCGCGCCATGCCATCCGGATTCTGCGAGATCACGCGGACCGCCAGATTGCGCAACTTTGGGTCGATATCCTTGAGAGAGTCCTTCATGGGACCCCCAAACAAGGCGGCGGACAACTCACCTAGAGTGAATTGGATGGGATCGGCCCAGGCCACCGGCTGGAGCGGTTCCGCGGTTTTGGCGACCGCCTTCGCCACGTCAGCGGCGGACGGACTGGCGGCACCACCGATTTTCCTGATAGATTGTGCCGCCTTGTAGCGCAGCCAGTGATCCTCGTGCGAAAGCAGACGGACCAGGGTCGAAAGGGCCTTTTCGCACTTGAGGTAGCCGATCGCACAAACCGCCCCCTGTGCGACATGTACGTCCTTGCCATCCGCCATGCGGATCAGTTGGGACTCCATCGTTTGCGCTTCCCGCCGCGTGGCCAACTCCTCCGCCGCCCAGTTGCGCACCACCGGCGACCAATTGCCGAAGTATTCCACGAGTTCGTTCGCGCTTTTCTGTTTGCGGTCCAGATCGAAGCTTCCCGCCTCGACCGCCTCGGCGACGTCCTGTTTTCCCAGCAGGTTCGCCGGGCTGGCGTCGCGCCCGGTTAGAAGGATCTTCTTCATCGGCAGCGAGTAGGTGAGCACGTAAGTGGCCGCCGGGCTCAAGCCGCTATAACTGCTCTTGCCGTAGTAGGTGTTGTCGTCAGTCTTACCGGAGCCGTATTGCTCGCCGCCGTCGTAGGTGAACGAGCCATCGCAGCGCCGCACCAGATCGAAGTGCCAGGAGGACTGTTTAAAAAAGGCAGCCGCTGCGGCAGGACCTCCGGTATTGGCACCCAGCGCGCCCCATAGATAACTGAATCCCTGACCGGTGTGGCCGATCTCGCGGTTCTTATAAGAGGCGGTAACCATCTTGGCGAAGAACTGGGTTTCCACCGGACGGTTGCCCTGCAGCGCAAACAGCACGGCGGCCATCGCAGTCTTGCCATTGTGATCGTGGCAGCCATCACCCGGCGTGTGCTCGCCGTAGGGAATGATCCCCTTGTCCACGAAATATCCGAAAAACTTCGACGCCCGCTCAATTGCCGCGTCCACCTCCGGGTCCTTCACCCCACACTTTTTTCCTAACACAATCGCGATATTGGCGGGTAAGCCGACCGAATTCACGGGACCGTACGGCGGGACCGAGCGGAACTGGCCCTTCGTAACCGGAGGAATCACGCCGTGCCCGAAGGTGCCATACATGCTCTGCCCCTTGGCTAGCGCGACCGTGTATTCGCGGATCGTTGGCAGCACCACTCGGTCGCCTGTTAGTAAAAAATACTCGCAGAGGAAAATGTTCTTGTAGCCCCAATCCCAGGTCACCATTCCCTTCTGATGCTCGGGTTTTTCCAGATCGAGGCTTTTCGCGGACATGCTTTGGGCGAGGTCGCGGACCTTGGGCATGAATTTCTTCTCACCGGTCGCCATCAAGGCAAGGCCGTTGATCGCTCCGTTCCAGCTTTCCTCTAACGGTTCCATCTCGAGCACCTTGCAGGCCTCCTCGAAAATCAGCTTGGACTTCGGACAGTTATAGGGCGCGGTGTCGGCATAAGTCCCCATCACCTTCAGCTTGAGCTGCACCTCTTCGGTTTTCCCCGCACGCCAGATCGTCAACTTGAGGACGCCGCCGTTTTCCGTTTTTTCCGCCTCCTGAATCGCCTTGGCAATGCTATGGCGGGCATCGAAGGAAAATGGCTTGCCGCCGGTGCCGAGGATCACGTCGTCCACCTTCACCACGCCGTCCGCCGGCGATTTTTCCCCGACGTGCGTCACCAGGATCTGCCGACTGTGCGTCGTGGTCCGCCCGTGCTCGCTGTCAAGATAACTGTCGGGCCGCGTGTAAATCCAGCCGCGAAGCCCGGTGGCACCGAGATTGTAAGTGCCGTTGCGATCGACGCCGGTGGATTCACCCTTGATCAAATCCGGCGGCGTCAGGGGAGGTTCGGCCGTGGCGGTACCGCCCGTTAGAGCGATGACGGCAAAAAGAATGACGTGTCGCGGGATGGTTATTTTCATCGTGTTTTTTAAAGATCAAGTTTCGTGACGGCTCTGGGTCTTGCCATCCCCGGCTTGCCACGCGGTGAGACTCAATTTCATAAGACCTAACAGTTCTGATTATTTCAATCAGCCATTCGTCCGCGCCGCGATGGTCTTCAACTCGGGCTTGGTGGTGGCGGCTTCGATGGCCTTGATCGCATCCTCAACCGCGCCGGTCCGCCTGTTATTGAGTTCTCCCGAAGGATACTCGCCCCGCTTGCACTGCGCGTTCAATTCAACGATCAGCTCTTTCAGACCCGGAATCGCCTCGCGTGCGGCCGAACCATAGGCCACGATCTCCTTCATAATTTCGCCGGTCCGGCCTTCACTGCCGTGGCCGCCCTGGGTTTTCGCAAAGATCACCCCGGCGTCGATCGCCTCCTTGTAATGAAGTTTCGTCAACGCCCTGAAGGCACCCATGCGGATCTCCGCGCCAAACATCGTGTCCGCCGGACACAGTGTCTTCACCGCGACGACGAGATCCGGCGCCAGCGCCTGCACGTCATCGGGTGTTAGATCTTTTTCGAAATAACCTCTCAGCGTGGCGCGGGCCATGCCGTCCGCGTTTCTGGAAATGACCCGGACGGCCGGGTAGCGCAGCTTTGGATCGGCGTCCTTGAGCGCGCCGGTCAGGCCGCCCGCGAACAAGGCCGAGGCTAACTGGCCGTGTGTGAACTGGATAGAATCCGCCCAATTGACCGGTTGGAGCGGCTCTGCTGTCTGCGCCACCGCCATCAGGATATCCGGCAGCGCAGGTTTCGCCTCGCCGCCCATCTTCTTGATGGCCTGCGCGGCCTTGTAGCGCAGCCAGCGGTCTTGGTGGGATAGCAGTTTCACCAAGACCGGAAGCGCCTGTTCGCTCTTCATCCAGCCAAGCGTCTCGGTCGCGCCCTGAGCGACATGTACATCCTTGCCTTGCGCCATCGCGATCAGTTCCGGCACCATCGCTTTCGCCTCGGGGCGCTGCGACAGTTCCTCAGACGCCCAACCGCGGACAATCGGCGACCAATCGCTGAACGCGACCACAAGTTCCTTCGCGCTCTTCCGCTTGCGGTCGAGGTCGAAGCTGCCGGAAGCGATGGCATCCGCCGCCTGCTGTTTGCTCAACCAGTTAGATGGTTTCGAATCCTTGCCGGTGATGCAGAGTTTCTTCAGTGGCAGCGAATAAGTTAGGACGTAGGTGGCATTCGGGCTCAGCCCATCATAGCTGCTATTTCCGTAGTAGGTGTCGTCGTCGGTCTTGCCGGGGCCGTATTGCTCACCGCCGTCATAGGTAAATGATCCGTCACAGCGACGCACCAGATCGAGATGCCATGAGGCCTCCTTGAAAAAAGCAGACGCCGCCGCGGGTCCGCCGGTGCCCGCACCGAGCGTGCTCCACAGATAGCTGAAGCCCTGGCCGGTGTGGCCGCATTCGCGGCTGCGGTAACCTGCCGTGGCCATCTTCGCGAAGAACTGCGCTTCCTTGACCGTGCTGTCCTGCTGAGAGAAAAACATCGCGGTGATTGAGTTTTTGCCGTTGTTTTCATGATAGGGCCATGGCTCGTGCTCGCCATAAGGGATGGCGCCCTTGTCCGTATAGTAACCGAAGAATCCATTCGCCCGCACGATCGCAGCCTCCACCTCCGGATCCTTCACGCCGCATTTCTTGCCCATCACGATGGAAAGGTTGGCCGGCAGTCCCGCCATGTTCACAGGGCCATAGGGCGGGATCGAACCATGCAGCTTGCCCTCAGGAGTCAGGCGGGAAATGCCGTGGCCGAAGGTGCCGTACATGCTCTGCCCTTTGGAAAGGGTGACCGTGTATTCATGGATCGCGTGCAGCACCTCCTTGTCGCCGGTGAGCAGGTAGTATTCGCACAAAAACAGGTTCCGATAGCCCCAGTCCCAGATCACCATGCCGTCCTTGAGTTCGAGCTTGAGCGTGGGCGGCCCGATCTTGTGGGCGAACTCCTTCACCTTCGGCAGGTATTCGGGATTTCCGGTCGCCAACAATGCGAGGCCGTTGATCGCGCCATTCCAGCTTTCTTCGAGCGGTTCCTTCTCGAGAGCCTTGCAGGCTTGCTCGAAGATCTTCTTGGACTTGGGGCAATTGTATGGCGCCGTGGCGCTGTAGCTTCCCATCACCGCTAGCTTGATCTGGACTTCTTCGGATTTCCCCGCGCGCCACCGGATCAGCTTCAGGACGCCCTTGTTCGTCTCCTTCTCCGCCTCCTGGATCGCCATGGCGATGCTCTTGCGGGCGTCATCAGTGAAGGGCTTACCGTCCACACCAAGAATCACGTCGTCCACCTGCATCACGCCATCCGCCGGCGACTTGGCGCCGACATGGGTGACGAGGATCTGCCGGCTGGACAGAGTGGTCCGCCCCTGCAGGCTGTCGAGGTAATCCGCCGGGCGGGTGTAAATCCAGCCGCGTAACCCGGTGGATCCCAAATTATAAGTGCGCTCGCGGTCAACCTTGCTGCCCGTTGTTAGATCCGGCGGGGTTTGCGGCGGCTCCGCTGAGAGATGGCCGCCAGCCATGATCGCCAAGGCAACCATGCCTATCATCTTTCTACTGTGCATTTTCATATATTGATTTCTAACGCCCTCTCACCATGCTGGCGGGGGCTACATTTGACATTGATGCGCTAAGCTGGTCATTTTTCGAGCTTGGGCGCGAGTTTCGCCGCCCAGAGCGTGGCGAGTTCGCGCAGGCCAGGGCCGCTGAAATACATTCCCTTGCCGCCGTTGTCACGCATGCTGCCTCTGAGAGCGTCGGAGTCGGGGCCTTCGAGGGCGATGCCGGCTTTCCACAACGACGCCTGCGCGGCGCGGATGTCTGGCGACCCTTCCGCGCCCGGGCCACGATAGCTCACTTGTGCCACCATCCATGGTGCGTTCCAACCGATCTCGCTGCGCGAATCGACGATGATCTTCTCAAGGTACTGGCGATACAGCTTGGCGGTCGCATCTTGTTGGCCGGCATCGCTTTCACCCTGTTGCCAGAGGACCGCGCGGAATCCGTTAGGTCCGAGTTGTTTCATGCGGGCGACGAACGACGAATAGGCGGCACCGTTGCTCTCCCAGTCGCGCACGCTGGCGGCGCCTATCCCGCAGGCGATCAGGCCAATCGGTACGTTGAGCCGTTGGGTCATGGCATTGCCAAACGGCAGCAGGAAACTGCCACCCTCGCCGCTGGCGCCGGCTTGTGGGTCGTTAGAGAGTCGCCAGCGCCTGCCATCAAAAGTGCTAACTTTGCCGGCTTGGGTAGTTTGTTTTTCATCGCCGTGGTCGGAGGAGTTTGACGAGTCGGCTACCACAAACACCTCACCGACACCCAAATGCTCGACGGCGGCATCCATGAGTGTCTTGTCAGGAGCCACGGCCCGCACTTCCAAGCGGCACCAGCCGCCGGCGGGAACGTCCATCGTCGCCGTAAACTCCGCGTCCTTGAAGGTGGGCGTGAGCTTCTGCCACGCGCCCGCCTGTGCGCCGGTGACAAGTCTTGCTCCAAGCACGCTCGTGATGGCACTGGCGGGGTCTAACCGTCCGGTCACGGTGAGTTTACCCTTGGTCTTGCTGGAGCGTTGCACAACTTGGTAGTCCAGCGGCGTGAGCAACGTGAGAGTCGGCTTGCCCGGCACCAGCAGGGGCATCATGGCCTTACCTAAGGCCTCGCCGATGAGAAAATACGTCTCGCCATTCTGATATTCATGGTGACCAGCGCCGCTTGGGGAATCCTTCTCCGCCCGCAGAAAATCGGTCGTCTTGACAAACTTCACCGTCTCCTTGAACTCAGGCATCGCCGCCACGTCGGCCTGCGCTTTTCTAACGGTCAACGCCGATTCCGGTATATCCGTGAGCCACGGACCGGCGAATTCGCCAATCACCACCGGCAGTCGTGGCGCCTTGAGGTCGCTGCGGACATCCTTGATCAAATTTGTTAGATTTTGCTGGTAAGCTGCCGTTGCCTTGGCATCGCAAAAGTCATTCCACCCGTGCCACCAAACGAAGCCGGACAATTCATAGCCGTCGCCGGTGTAGCCGGGAAACTGCGTCTTGATGTCGCCGAGCACTTTGTTGATCGTGGTCATCATCTCGGTGTAGAACGGCCCGACTATACCTCCGGAGCTGGGCGGCCGGAAATCCACATCCAAGCTCTTGCCGCCCCAGGCAGTCTTAATGATGAGAACTTGCTCGGCGAAATGCTCGCCCATGAGATGGCCGAACGCCACTTCAGGCCCGAAATACATGGTGTTTCGACCCTTCCATGTCATGTCGCCGAGAGGCCAACCGTAACCAAACGAAAGCGGACCGTGGAGCGTGCCAAATTCGCTGATATCATACATCCATACGTCGTCGCGCACCTCTGCCCACTCGCCATTGGCATTGACCAAGTGTCGGATCAAAGGCGCCTTGGCGGGATCGGACAACAGGGAGCGCAGGGTGCCTTTCTTTTCCTTGCCGGCGTCGTCCTTGGCCTCCAGAGTGCCCTGTCCTTGCATGTTAGATTGACCGGCGAGAATGAAGACCTTGAGCGGACCTTTACCTGCCTGTGTGAGGATTTCAGCAGGGTCGTTCGGCGCGGCGGCGACGAATCCGCTCAATGCGGACCACACGGCGGCGCAAATAGCGGTCGTCAATAAGGCTGGTTTTAACATGTTTGGAATGGAACTGGGTCAGGGGAAAAAATAACGAGAAAAACGGGGCTTTCAAGAAACACCCCGTCTTCCCTGCGGCGGGGTATATCAATCGGCGGTGATGCGAACGAACAGCCTCGACGCGGTCAAGGGTTTGCCGGCACCAGCAGGGGCATCATGGCCTTGCCTAAGGCATCGCCGATGAGAAAATACGTCTCGCCATTCTGATATTCATGGTGACCTGCGCCGCTTGGGGAATCCTTTTCCTCCCGCAGAAAACCAGTCGTTTTGACAAACTTCACCGTGTCCTTGAACTCAGGCATTGCCGCCACATCGGCCTGCGCTTTTCTGATTGCCAACGCCGATTCCGGTATGTCCTTGAGCCACGGACCGGCGAACTCCCCAATCACCACCGGCAGTCGTGGCGCCTTGAGGTCGCTGCGGACATCTTTGATCAAATTCGTTAGGTTTTGCTGGTAGGCTGCTGTTGCCTTGGCGTCGCAAAAGTCATTCCACCCGTGCCACCAAACGAAGCCGCATAGTTGGTAGCTGCCACAGTTGTAGCCTGGGAACTGCGCCTTGATGTCGCCGAGCACTTTGTTGATCGTGGCCATCATCTCGGTATAGAACGGCCCGACCGTACCTCCGGAACTGGGCGGCCGGAAATCCACATCCAAGCTCTTGCCGCCCCAGGCAGTCTTAATGATAAGCACCTGCTCGGCGTAATGCTCGCCCATGAGATGGCCGAACGCCACTTCAGGCCCGAAAAACATGGTGTTTCGGCCCTTCCATGTCATGTCCCCGAGATTCCACCCGTAGCCGAACGAAAGCGGACCGTGAAGCGTACCAAATTCGCCGATGTCATACATCCAGACGTCGTCGCGCACCTCTGCCCACTCGCCATTGGCATTGACCAAGTGTTGGATCAAAGGCGCCTTGGCGGGATCGGACAACAGGGAGCGCAGGGTGCCTTTCTTTTCCTTGCCGGCGTCGTCCTTGGCCTCCAGAGTGCCCTGTCCTTGCATGTTAGATTGACCCGCGAGAATGAAAACCTTGAGCGGACATTTGCCTGATTGTGTGAGGATTTCGGCAGGGTCGTTCGGCGCGGCGGCGGCGAATCCGCTTAACGCGGACCATACACTGGAGCAAATAACGGTCGTCAATAAGGCTGGTTTTAACATGTTTGGAATAGTAGTGAGCGAGAGGATAATAACGAGAAAAACGGGGTGCTCAAGAAACACCCCGTCTTCCCCGCAGTGAGTACATTAATTGGCGGTGACACGCACGAACAACTTCGACGCAGCGAGCGGTTTGACACCACTGAGGGTGACCGTGACCGTCTCCACACCGGCGACGGTGCTGTCGAGTTGTTGGACCGCGCCGACGTCTAGCGTCCATTGAGACAGGTCTGGCGAAGTCCACACCTGGTAGCTGAGGTTCGTGGTCGCTGGGGTCGCGCGGCGGGTGTAGGTGAACATGCCGTTGGTCTTGTTCAGCGGAGCTACGATCGGGGAACACGACGAGCCACTGGACGGATCGAGGCCGAAGGCGTATTCTGACTGGTTAGAAAGCCCATCGTTGTCGGGATCACCCGCGGGAGTCTTGTCGGACAGGTTCGGGTAATTGGTATCGATCCATGTCTGGAACGGGTCGGCAGAAGCTGTCACCGTCACGTCCACCGAGGTGCTGCCGAGGTTGTAATTGGCAGTATCCGTGGGTGTAAATGTCACGCCATGGGCAGCTGTGCCGACGGGAGGCACCTCGTTCGGATTGGTAAAGGCGAGCGTACCGGACACGGCCACACCCGCCGCGTTGACGAAGGTCCCACTCAAGGTCGAAGCGCTGAGCGGTTGGCCGGAGGTGATGGACGTCGCCGATGGCAAAGGGGATCCAGGGGCCACGATCTGGAAGCCCATGATTGCCAATCGGTTTGTTGGGTTCCATGTGAGATTTATCTCTCCAAGTGAGTTGGCAACCACGCCTTGGAAGAGCACATAGTTTTGCCCCTGAACCCAGGTTGATCCGTTGGGCGATGACGTGCTGTCGAGATTCTGGGTTGATCCGTTGCTGCTCGAATTGTCGGTTTCAAACGAACCGTTGTTCAGGTCATTGCCGTGGTAGCTCGCGATGTAGATGTCGTATGCCGACCCCACGGTGAGACCGGAAAGGGTGCCAGTTTCAGAGCTATTTGGGTTCGCGCCGTTGGAGAGGAGCGTGAGGGAGGGACTGCCCCAAGGGTCAAAAGCATTCCATTGATTGCCAAATTCAAAGCCCACGGCCGTTGTGGCTCCAGTGGAGTTGTTCAAGGCCGACCCAGTGACGTCTTGCCACTGTCCTGACCAGGTGAATTGGTTCCAGGTCGTCCCGGCGCCTCCGGCAGGCCCAACCGGGCTGCTCTTTGAAGCGCTGCCAATGCTCACGTTAATCAATTGCCCAGGAGACGACGGTGCCTGATAAGTCAGGTTACCTTTGTTGACCGTGAGTGTCCGCGGCACATTGGTGGCGGCATTGTAGTTGGCATTTCCCGACTGGCTGGCGGTGATGGTCGTGCTGCCCGCTTTGAGGATCGTCACGGTACTACCGGAAATACTCGCCACCAAAGGATCCGAACTGGTATAGCTCACAGTCAACCCGGAACTGGCTGTCCCGGTGAGCAGGAACGCCTCATCCCCATAGGACTTGGACACCAAGGTACCAAAGGTGATTGTCTGATTTGCCACGTTGACCGTCTGGGTCGTGGCACTGGCAGTGGTGCTGCCACTGAAGCCGGATGTTCCGCTGTAAGTGGCGGTGAGGGCATGGCTGCCGGCGGTGAGGTCGCTGGTGATAAGTTGAGCCTGGCCGGTGCTAGTATTGACCGACACTGGACTACCAAGCGCCACGGCGTTGTCATAGAACTGCACGGTACCGCCGTTGGGCGTTGGTGCGACGGTGGCCGTCAAGGTCACGGCACCGCCGTAGGTGGACGGACTGCCGGAGGTGACCAAGGAAGTGGTGGTGGCGGCGGCCACTACAGCGGAAGGATAGGCAGTGGTTAACGCGTACTTAGCCGCGAGGTAGCTGCCGACGATGGCCTCCTGATTCTCAGTCAAGGCGGTGTTGTAAATCAGGATTTCGGCGATGTCGCCGTTCCAACCGGGCCGATTCCCACGGTCCTTGGTAACGTTGTTTGCTGGCACGTCACCGGTTGTGACGAGGGAAACCAATTGGAATGTCCCCGTAGGAAACGTTGTGGTGGTGCCATCCACCACCGTTCCCATGAGCTTGGTCGTTCCATTGCGTACGTTCGAGCTGGCATCGTTGCTGCTCCACAGGCGACCACTTCCCCCGCGATGGAATGCGTAATTATCACTGTCTCCAAGCAAGAAGCGGTCAGCGGTGCTGTTTTCCTTGAGCACCCAGAACACGCTCCGGATGTTCGAAATGCGGGTGAAGGAAAGGTTGCCGCCATTGATGCCCACCGACGGATGGTTGTTGGTGCCGATTTGGCCTTGGCCTTGCCTATAAATGGGCGAACCGTCCGTCCTGGTCGCGGTGTTGTTCTGGCCCGACATGTCTGTCCAAGAGTTGACGGTGTCCCCGTTATTCAGTCCCGTGAGCGTCGAGGCATCCAGCCACAAACTGAGTCCGTTCGTCACGGCCCACGGAGTAACTGTCACGGTGTAGGTCTTGGTGGTACCATTCACGGCGGTGACGGTGTAGGTCTGCGGGGTGGTGAAGTTCCGGGTGGTTCCGGAGGATGGACTGGCGGAAGCGCCGTTGTGGGTATAAGTGGGAGACAGCGCAGTGACTGCCATGCCAACCGGCGCCAGGACGGTGATGTTATTCCCGCTGATCGTGGCCGGGCCAAAAGACGAGGTAAACGTCAGGATGTCTTTGGTCGTATTCGGATCCTGAGCCACATCATACGTCAGCGTAACGGTCCCCGACCAAGTACCACCGTAGCCGCTAGTGAGATAAACCGCGTAGTCCTTAAGATCGAGGGCCGGGATGCCGGCGGTGATCGTCTTGTTGATGGTATCGCCGACACCATAATTGGTTCCACCATCCCAAATCACCTCAGTGGCAGCGCCCGGTGCACCGCCATCATAATTATCTCCAACCCGCAGGGTGCCAGGGGCGGAGCTGCTGGTGGCGAAAAAAACGCAAATGTCGCCAACATAGGGGTCGCCGGCATCAATTCGCGCGTCGATAGCGACCGACCTGAGAATTGATCCAGCAGGCAATGCCGCTTTGGCGATTTTTTCCACTTTGACTCCGCCGCCAAGAGCGGTGCCGCTGCCTTGGGCACCGAGATCGATGACGCTAGTGGTGGTCAACGCATGGGCGCTGCCCGCAGTCAGAGCCACAAGTGCCGCCATGCATACGGCCAGGGCCGCACGTTGCATGTTGTTAGTAAAAAGCCGAATAGTGTTAGGTTTTTTCATGATATAGGTTTAGGTTGCTTATTGGATAGGATAACTTGATCCTGTTAACTTTTTGCTAAGACAGAGTTTTAATTGCTAATTTGTTATTGGGTGAAGGCTCTTGAAAGAGCTGGGGGGTTGCTTTTTCTAATTCACTTTAGTAAATGACGGCGATCCACTGGGGTCGCAACAATTTTTTGTTTTGCAACTAGCCCAAACTTTGAATAGGCTTCCAAGCATCATGGAACCGATGCGCCGCATGACGACCAGTGAACTCGCCGCCGAACACCTGCGCACGGGCTTGCGGAGCGGACGTTGGGGAGAAACCCTTCCCGGGGTGGCCCGCTTGGCGCAGGATCTCGATGTCAGCCGTCACACGCTGCGCACGGCACTGCGTCAACTGGAAACAGAGGGAGTGCTTGCTGGCCGCGGTCTGGGAC
>Ga0209190_1002264_pt1 | contig 13069 bp, 13 predicted proteins | sample M_140205_XF_Meta_FD_187315 | JGI IMG/M metagenome (GOLD analysis project Ga0209190, IMG submission 187315) | Freshwater microbial communities from Lake Montjoie, Canada to study carbon cycling - M_140205_XF_MetaG (SPAdes) (version 2) | ecosystem: Environmental > Aquatic > Freshwater > Lake... | reverse complement strand
TATCGGTATCCTTGGTGGTATCGGTATCCTTGGTGGTATCGGTATCCTTGGTGGTATCGGTATCCTTGGTGGTATCAATCTTGGCGCCCGTGTCTGTAGTGATTGTGGTTTCCTTGGCTTGCAAACCAGTCAGGCTACCAATAGTAATTGGCTTGCCATCATGCCCCGTGCCAACAACCACGTCAGGTTGCACTTGGAAATCCGTGCCTTTACCGGTCACTGAAGAACCAAGCACGTCACCAACTGTTACAGCGTTTCCGTTTGAATCAAAACCAACCGGTGCATTCAGGTTGTCGATTGCAAACTTAGTATCCGCGCCGCCAATTTGTGTAAGGTTGTAAACAACAGCCTCGGCTACTGCAGTATTGGCAACGGATTGTGCTTGCTCCGTGTTCATGCCCGCTTCTTGCATTGTAGACACAATCTGTGAACCAGCGTCTGATAAGTTTTTAGTGTTTGCAATAGTGTTTGAAACTTGAGACTGCAAGTCACCTGCTTTGTCACCGGCAACAGAACTAAGAATCTGGGACGATGCAACCTGCTGTGCCTTGTCAAGCGCAACTTCACCTGCTTGGATAGAAGCTACTGTATGCCCTGCAACGGCTGATCCGACAGTTCCGCCAGTCAGAATATTGTTGACGTTGATTTTGCCGGTAGCAAAGTAGTCTTGGAAACCTTGAGCCGAGCCTTCTTCAACGTACTCAAGGGGCATTTCTTTCAGGCCGGATTTAACTACAGTGCCAACAGTTGCTTTCTGTACTGCATCGCCTGCGGCGCGTTTAATAAACGGTGCATCAACAAGTGGGCCAAGTACTGCGGCTACAGTAGCGGAAGCGGCAAAAGACTTCTGTCCGGCGGCATGTGAGTCATTTTCATTCATACCGGCTAGTTTGGCCTTGGCTACTGTGTCGTTATAGCCTGCACCGCCAGCCTCAACTCCATTAACAATAGAGTTAGCCGCAAAACCAATAAACTTACCGCCCCACTTGGCCGCACTCGCACCGGTCAAGATTGGGATAACTTCTTGGATACCTTCTTTGACCACGGCGTAGCCAAAGCCAATTGGGTTATTAGCAATAGCAGACGGTAACGCTGCCAACTTAGCGCCCGCATCAGACCAGAATTCTCCAGTATTTCCGGCTTTAGAAATTTCAGTGACAAATCCTTTTTCTTGCTCTTGGGCTACGGTAGAAACGTTGTTTGCGCCATAGGTTGTCAATCCCTTTGCCATACCTGCAAGTAGGCTATCTTTACCAATAGCCCCAGTAGCTTTGAGCGCCCCCTCAAGAGAAGATGCTTGCTCGCCTGCTGCTGCGGATATTGTGCCCGTTACGTTTTTAAATATAGACGTAATGGCACTGTCAGATTCTTCCGCCGACAACTTGGCAGTTTTGTTCTGCGCGGCAAGTTTAGCGGTTTCTGCCGCTGATTCGTTAGGAGCATTACCTAACACCAAAGAATTATTAAGCGCCAGTAGGCGTTTTGTTTCTACATCGCTTTGGTTTGACGCAGTGCCAAGAGTTCTAGCCGCCGTATCAGTCTGCGCCGCAACCGTACTAGACGCGTTGGTAGTGGTTGCAAGGTTTGTTGCGTTTAGCGCATTGATTTTTGCATCAGCAGCGGTAACGTTTAAGTCTGGGCGTTCGGTGGAAGTAGCCGTGCTGTACTCTTTACCTTGCCATGTAAACGTTTTACCGGGGCCAAGAAGTGCACGCGCTTGTGCAAACGCATCATTAAATTTAGGCGTGCTGGCAATTGTGTTTAACTTGTCATTCTTAACTGTTTGGTCAATAACTGCGCTGTCGCCTATGAGAGATGCTAAGAGCGCATCAGTCCCGCCAAGGTTTAACGCATCGGTTGCAGTGGCGCCGGTTGTAATCGACGAGACAACATCTTTAGTTGCAAGGTTAGACGCGCCTGTTGTACCGGTAGTGTCTGTTGTGGTTTTGGTATCTGTTCCTGTACCCGTAACTGTGTCTGTAGTTGTTTTAGTATCTGTCGTAACTTTGGTGTCTGTGCCGGTGCCCGTACCTTTTGCTTTTGCAATTTCATCGTTTGCGGCGGCAATAGCAGCATTGATAACCAGTTGGTCTAACGGCTTGTCGGACACAATGCCCGTGACTATGTTAGTAATCATCTTTTGCTGAGATGCTGTAAGGTCACCAAACCCATCAATATTATTCATGAGCCCATTAACTGCGCCGTTAATGCCACCGGTAGTAAAGCCTTTTACAAACGCCGTTCCAGCATTTTCACCCGAAAGTACTGCGCCAACAGTAGAAGTTGCGGCGTTTTGTAATCCCCTTGTTAGCGTGTCTGTCATTTCTTTAGACAGTCCTAAGCCTTCAATAAACGAAGCGCCGTCCTTCATAAAATCCATACCGGGAATTTGGGATGCAAGAAACGAGGATGCGGCGCCTTTAATTACATCTTTAGCTTCCTTACCACTAAGCAGTTGCACGGCCATGTTAGCGGCAATCTGTTGAGGTATAGACAAACCACCTGTAGCAATAGCAAGACCAATTTGACCAATAGGGCCAAGGTCTGCCATTAAGTTGGCCAAGTCGTTACTTGATACACCAACGGTGTAGAAGATCGGTAAACCAGTTTTTTCGTCAATTTTAAGTTTGTACTCTGTGCCATCTTTACCCGTGGCGGTGTAACCAATGTTACCGGTACCATCACCAATCGGTTTACCTGTTTTTGTATTGATAATTCCCGTGCCAATTACACCTGTAGTAACTAATTGTTGACTCTGATTCTCACCATCACCAACAGTAATAGTGCGGATGTTTGCTATCTCAGCGGCGGTCATAGGAACGTATGTTCCTGTTTTGGTATCAAACTTAGAATATGCGCCTGTAGGATTACCGTTATCGTCGTACTCGACCCTTGCATTTACGTCGCCCGTAAGGTCACCTTTACCAATTTGGCTAATATCAGTGACATCCGCAGCGGCAAGAGTCGCCGCCATATCTAGCGCAACTTGCTGTTTGTTTGTAATAGTGCCCGTACCAAGAATTTGCTTTCCGGTTGCGGCATCAAAACCAATGTTTGCGCCATCACCTGCCGTAAACGCACCGCCTTTCCAAGATTTATCAACACCTAATAAAGATGACAAGTTTGTAATTTGCGTGGTCAGCGTAGCCAATTGCGTGGCGTTATAAGTTGTACCGTCGTGATACGTTACCGTATTGCCTGTGGCTTTATCGGTTGTTGTACTTAATTTAGTGTATGCCGCATCAACTTGAGCATTGTTAATACCAATCGTAGCGGCAACGTCTTTAACTTGTTCTTTAGTTGCAGTGGGGTTCTGCTTTAAGTAATCAATCAGCGCTTGATCAATTTCGGCTTGTGTGTATTTCTTTGCGTTAGCCTCTTCCTCATCAGCAAGTCTTTGTGCTTCGGCGGCTTCAGCTTCGGCTGCAAGTGCGGATGCTTTGGCAAGGCGAGCTTCTTCCGCCAACCGTGCTTCTTCAGCAAGGCGAGCCTGTTCTGCAAGGTAGGCTTCTTCGGCGAGTCGGGCTTCTTCGGCAAGTTGAGCCTCTTCCGCTAACCGTGCTTCTTCGGCGAGTCTATTTGCTTCGGCTTGTGCGGCGGCTTGTGCATCCGCTTGCGCTTGCAGAGCGGCAAGTCTATCTGCCTCGGCTTGTTGTTGCGCGTAGTAATCGTCAACTGCAGTGGTGTCTACATACGGCGTGTTAACTACGCTTGTGTCTGTATATGTCGAGGTGTTTGTGTCTGTAACGTCTGTACCTGTAGTGCCCGTAGGTAGTAACGATGTAATACCCGTGTTGTCCGTTGCATCAGTTGCAGCCCAGTATGGAGTGACGTTAGCTTGTGTAAAGAAACTGTTTACAGCCCCGAGGTCATAGCCTGTAGCGCGTGACAAATCCGATGCAGACACATTGAATTGTTGCGCCGCATCCGCAATAGCCTGTGGGTTACCAATGTTGGCAACAACATAGTCGTAGATGTCCTTATCTGAGACTGCCATTATCCGACCTTCCAATTTGTTCCGTCAGAGTATACGGGCACAGCAACAGCCCCGCCAGCTATCACGGTAGAACCAAACGCGGGAGCCAGTGCATCTGTTACAAAAGACCTTGCGCCTTTACCTGAAGTTACTGCACTAGGCAACGTTGCCACAGTGTAATTAGTCAAAGCAGGGATAATGGTATCCGTTTTAAACTGGTTCAGAATAGCATCAACCCTGTTGAAGTACAAGCGAAGCACGTTGTTTAACTGGTCAGCGTACAACCGGTCATATTCAAACGGAGACAGCGGTAAGTTAGGCGCGGCAACCTGATTGATCTCAAAGTCAGAAATAACAATCATGTGTTACCTCTGCGACCATCTTGTTTGATGTCAATACGGGGTGAGCCTAACTGCCAAGCGCATCCCAGTTGATTAGATTCAACTTGAAGAATCATCTGACGGCCACGAACACGTACAAACACTTGTCCTGTAAACTGCTCAATGACTGAGGTTGAAGTGCGCACCACTGTTGCATCAGGGTTACCGCCCGCCGAAATGGGGTTGTTGTACCCAGAGCCAGAGTTTTGCATGGGGATCAGCGTCATGGTGACTTGAGGAGATGCCGCGTCTGATCCACGAAACGTAATGTCTGGGAGCATGCGGTAAACAAAACCAAAGTGATCGCCATCGTCAATGTCAAACTCAGCAGAACCAATGATGGCAGAAATAGCCGCTGGTGTGCCGCTTACGTTATCGTCATTGCCCTGCTCATGGTCAACAAGGTTATAGGAGTACGTTGCCGCTAGTGGGTAATCACGTAATCCTGAATCAAGCCATGCTGTACGGGCCAATGTTCCATAAGACCAGACATCTTCTGTGTAGTTATAGATTGTGTACAAGTCAATGGTAGAGCTAGTAGCAGAACAATAGAACCACCAGACTTCGTTAAAGCCTTCATTGGTTCCAGCAAACACTTGCGCTGATTGAGCTAAATTAATATCTTGGTAAATGTACCGAAGCAAATCGCAACGCAAAGTTTGGGTGCGACCATCGTATTTGTAGAACTTATCAACGCCCATCCAATAAATAACACCAGAAGCAATAATAGCGGCATTAGGGCCAATGATGGAAATGTTGTCACCCAATAGTTGACTAGACCAAACTGCTGGCTGGCCTTGATATTGGAGAGAATACAGGGATGAGTCAGTCCAAACCACAATCTCTTGTCTGGTCTGTACGCAAGTGATGATCTCTGAGCCGTGGGACAAGCGGATACTACCGGCTTGGTTTGTGGCTGATGGTGTCCAGTTTGTTACAGATTCTTGGTCAGACCAGCGAATCAGCATAGGATCTTGAACCGTACTGCTGTAGTCGTTACATCCAAACGCAAACACAAACCGGCTTGTGTCAGCAACAAAGATTAAATTCTGGATAGTCGGGCAGTCTGATGCGCCACCCAATGAGACAATATCAATGCCTCTAGGAGATATAGTGTGAGTGCCTGACTGCGTTCCGCTGGTAATAATTGCCGCACCGCCGTAGGTCAATGCTAGATTACAGGTTGTACCTGTGCTACCAACTACATAGTAAATCGTACCCACAACCAAACCAGTTGGTAAGGCTCCAGTGGTGTTTAGATACACCGCAGTGCCATTCCTCAAAGCCACAGTTAATACACCGGGTGAAGCAATAGTTACTGTAAAGGATAATGGCGTAACGCCAATCTGGGCAGACCAGTAATAAATGCCACCACCCCTTGGCGCGAAGATTAAGTCTTCACCAAAGTTGCTTTGGCTCCATAACTGGATAGCATTAACAGAGTTAATACCAACACCCCAAGTGCCTGAACCCCAAGGGCCACCACCCCAACCATTAACAGCCACGGCATAGGCTGGGCCAGCGTGAATCTCATAAGCCGCTATGACCGCCGCACCGCCGCCGGGTGACCCAGAAGCGTCTGTTGCATTGGCTGTGGCTGTTGCTGTAAACGTGTAACTGTTAGCGTTAATGACAGTGATTTGATAATTGGCATTTAACACTGTTGCGGTAATGTTCCCGCCCAAACCAACAGCAGCACTAAACGTAACAAAGTCACCTGTAAATGCACCATGAGCCGTGTCTGTTACTGTAATGACTGCGGAACCGTTTGTAGCTACAAATGGGTTGTTATTGATCGTGGAGATAGCACGGATAGGCGTAACGTCGTTGTACGCACCGCCTTGCTCAATGTAAAACTTTAAATTAGTGCCTACGCCAATTAGGTTTAACGATGTTAGTGTGACCCAGTTCCAGAGGGAGCGGCACACGCCTTGAAAAACAGCCGCAGAAATACGAACCCAGCCACCAATCTTTTCTGGCGTACCCTGACGAAACCGCATCTTGTCAGATATAAACCAGCCATTCTCAGATGTATACCGAGTGTTTTCCTTGTTTACACCAGACTTTAGCTTTAGTTTTTTAAGTGCCATCGGTCAATCCAGTAAGGCGCACTCAGCCGTGCGGCGTTTAAACAGTCCCGGCAGTACCTTACCGCCACCTTTAGTCCAGAGCATCAGTTGTTCTTTTGCGCCTTCCCAATCATTGGCATTGATTTTCCTCTTTAACGTGGAAGTCTGCAAGCGTCCAGTGCCCAAGTTGTAACAAAAATCTACGATAGCATTGCACTTACGAACGTCAGTAATCAGGCCGGGGCAGTTACGCAGAACACCGGGTAAATACGTATGTTCAAGTTCAATCATCAAAAGCGCCCGTGCCGTGGGTTCATCCATCGGCGGGTCTTCCAGCGTCACCTTGCGTTTGTCTGCGTAGTAGGTAGAGCCATAGCCAATCGTAGCCACACCAGCCGGACAAAGGTAGGGCTTGGCGCGGTAGCCCTCAAACTGACGGCATAGGGCTGCGGCTAACTCTAGGTTCATATGCCACGCTGTTTGAGAGTACGGTCGAGGAACCAATAGTTAATCGTTCCAGACAGTAGGGCTGAGAAGTCAGGCGTCATCATAGTCTTGAACACTTCGGTTGCTGGCGCACCGGCAAGCCATGCGTTCCATGCAAACCATACGTGGATAAATGACCAAACAAACAGAACCCAGTATGTGACCACGGGACGGACAGACGCTGACAGACTAGCAACCCAACCACCAGCGGCTTTAACCATCTCGGCCTGCTGAGTAATGGCGTTGTTGAAGGCATCCATTACGCCTACGTCAATAGCGGCTTCCCGTTGAGCACCAATCTCAGCCAACTTCTGCTGACCACGCTGGGCTTCCAAGTCGCATTGGTGTTTAAACATGGCAAGCTCATGCAGGCGCTCGTTCTTTTTGTCAAAGAACTTCAGGACTTCTGGAGCCATGCGGAACAGACCACCAAACACTGAACCAAGAATACCGCCACTTAATATGTCTAACATTTGCTATCCTTTTTAGAGTCTTCATTCTGCATGAGTTTGATACCAGACAGGAACCCAATCATGCCGCCGATAAGTGTAGAAAAAGCGGGTGAAATCATCTTGAATATTTCTGCGTTGTCCACTTCTTTGGCCCAAAGGCCAAGCATAAAGCTGAAGACCATAGCCAAAACGGAGATGCACAGGGTGGTGCTGACCATTAGCGTGACCCACAGGGTCAGTTTGTCCTTGGTGTCCATTGACACTTTCTTCACTGGTCTGGGTATTGGCTTTCTGGTCATACATAAATATCCAGCTTACGGTTGGTAAAAATCTCAAGACTAAGTTGGTTGCGTTCTGCCTTCTTCACATACAACTCAAACTCAAGATCGTCAATTTTGTCCTTTACCTTCTTCATCTTCAGAGCCTGCGCGTATTCTTCTTGCATACGTTCTGCTCTGCGTTCTAGCGCATCTGTTTTAGTTGGCTCGCCTCCCGGCTGAACCATTGGATACCATTTGTGTATGGGCGGGATCATTTCTTTTCACGCTCAAGTGCATCTTTGTATCCATGAACAACTTTATTACGCAACCATGTGGAGTCTGCCGTGCCCGCCCACTCTGCTAGGTTGTTCCAGATCACCATGTATTCGGTTGACTTGCAGTAGGGCGCATTTCTGTCTAGCCACGCCATCATCTCTTTGTGCCGTATGGTTGGATCGTGGACTGTGTAGGCTATTCCATAAAACTCGCGCACATGACAGCCACTCTTGGCTACGGCTCCAACTAGCCCCAACAGCAGTAACAATATAAGCCAGCGCATTTATCACACCACACTCCATGCAATTATGTACGTGCCAAAAATAACAAAGGCCACAAGACAGGCTGCGGCAATGAGTGCTTCAGCCCAATCCCACATGATTTACTCGGGTGCAGGCTCTTTGGGAACCTGTGGTTCGGCCTGCTCTTTAATCTTCATCGCCAAAGCATACGCATTGGTTTTAGCAGGCAACTCGCCCAAGGCGTGCATGATGATGTTGATTTCTTCAAGTGTTAATACTAGGTTCATGTTGGATTCCTTGCCGCTTCAGCCGCCTGATAAGCCGCTACAACCGCGGGTGTCCAAGCCGTATTACAGATTGCAACGACATTGGCAGGAACGCCTGTCAGGTCTTGACCGGGCGTAAGACTTGAACGATGGTAGGTTTGGCTTAGTTGATTGCCATCTTCCATGATGCGAGTAGCTTCACGATAAAGCACGATGCCGTTCTCGGTTACTGTGATTTGGTCAACAGTTGTGGCTTTGGTAATAGACATATTGTTTCCTTTTAAGTTAGTGTCCGACTAGATAATCCAATCTAGTTAATTTTAAAATTAAGTTGTAATCGTTATAGTTCCAGCTACCCTTGTTCCACTGGTAATAAAATTTGGCGCGTTAGTTGTACTAGTCTGTGCGCCTGTTATACAAGTAATATAAATTTGATTTGTATTGCTATCCATACCAGAAGTAACGCTGTAAACACTTAAATTTGAATTTGTAAACCAACCTAGTGATGAAGCACCAAGCCTTGCCATTCCAGATGGGCTATTAGTAGTTGTAAATGGAACTCCAGATATGGTGTTAGAACTACCTGTGCCAATTGTAGTTATGGTCATATCGTAAGACAAAGTGACAATCCTACCTATTTTTGTATAAAGACCAGATTGAACTGAATAAGTAGCAGTACCACCAATACTAGGTGTCCAAGTACCTTCTTCATAGTCGTCTAGCGTATTAGCGTCTGATGATGCTGATTGAGTAGCTGGGAATGTGATGCCAACGCCGTTTGCGGTAGTTGTGCCGCCAGCTAATACCAATGCCCCAGTGGAATTAAGGCGCATTCGTTCTGTTGTTGCGGTTGCAAACACCATTGAATCAGTACCACTAGCGGTGTATTGGATATATCCTTGATAGGATGTTGCACCCGATGTGCCAGAAGCAAAAGCTAATGTAGTTTGACCTGTCCCGTAAATTGCCATTCCAGCATTTGCAGAACCACTAGCAACAACAAGATTATTGAAAGCAAATGTGCTTGGAGTAGTTGTTTTAATACCAACATTACCACTAGAATCAATCCGCATAGCCTCTGCACCACCTTCAGTAAAGGCAATGGTATCCGCCGCAGGGAAGAATATACCTGTATTCGTATCGCCAGTTGTTGTTAGTGCGGGTAATGCCGCAGTTCCAGCTTGCAAGGTGGTAACACCCGTCACCGCCAAAGTTGTTGCAATGGTTTCAGCCGCAGTGTTTACCACGCCCGGAGTTGTGATCCCCGTGGTTCCGTCTAATGTAATTGCCATGATTAGGCTCCTTGGTTCATCCGATTTTGTGCTTCAGCTTGTGCCGCTTGATATGCCGCTATTACTGCTGGTGTCCAAACTGTATTGCAGATAGCCACAACATTTGCTGGCTGGTTAGCAAAGTCCTGACCGGGCGTTAGGCTTGTGCGGTGAAATGTTTGGCTCAGTTGGTTGCCGTCTTCCATGATGCGTGTAGCTTCACGATATAGAACGATGCCGTTCTCAGTTACTGTGATTTGGTCAACAACTGTAGTTTTGGTAAGTGACATGATTTTCCTTTAAACAAAGTAAGTAACAGTGATACCAACATAATCATCGGTATTATTAAATTCTGTTATTGCAATACCAGTAGGGTCAAGATTTGTACCTAAAGCACCAATGTTGATATATGTATCATTTTGTGCAACAGAACAATAAAGAGCAGTTCTGCTTGCGCCCCAATTTACTAGACCCAAATATATTGAACCTAAAACTGCTGCGCCTACGTTTTGACTTGTAAAAGGTAAACCTGCAATCCTTGTATTTCCAGAGCCGCCAGTTCTATTATTTATTTGTAAAAACATCGTAACTGTTACAACTCTTCCAACCTTGGTGTATCTTGCCGTTTGGTCAGCATAACTTACGCTTGTTGGCGCAGTTGTTGACGCTGTAAGAGTAGGTGTCCAGCTTCCTTCTTCATAGTCATCTAGCGTGTTGGCGTCTGTAGATGCTGATTGAGTTGCGGGAAAAGTAATACCAGCACCGCTTGTAGTTGGAGTGGCGTTACCGACAGAGATGCTGTTGACGCATTGAAAGCCACTTGCAGTTGGAAACCTAGCCACTTCGCTACCGCCAACCACAAAGGCAAGTGGCTTGTATCCAGCAGTAAATGCATATGTAGGCCATATTTGCCATACGCTTCCAGAACTGCTGTACCCAATGCCCATGTATCCATCATTAGTTGTGGCATTCACAGTAAGTGCAGTAAATGCAGTATCAGTTGCACCTTGCACTTGCAATCGAGCACCAGAAAGATTGACAGATGGCCCAGCCAATAGTCTCTGTGAAGCATCCACAGTCACCGCAGTAGTCCCTGCCGTTTGCAGTTGCAAGATGCCCGATGTGTCAGCAGTGCTGATTAAGCCGCCTGATGTAGCGGCGTTGATTATGCTTGCCATGATTAGTTTCCTTTATACAGACCAAGGTGTTCCAGAAGAAGTTACTGGATTTTTTTGCAAAGCAATTTTTTCTGCAAGCATTGTTTCTGTTGCAGTTTTATCTACTCCAGAACTCCAGCACCAATCTAAAACATTTGCCATTGTGACATTTGTATAAGGAATAGTGGGTTCGCCATCTTCCCATGAACACGTATTGTTAATTAGTGCTGTGTAATTTCCATCAATTGCTGTTGCAGTCCAATCTGCTGTTTTTATAAAACCATTAGAGGTTTTATATGTGGTTCGTGTAATTGTCCAAGTAATACCATTTTGTATTGTTGAAGATGTAGGATTCAATGGTTCTACAATAACTTTTCCATTTTCATCAGTCCATGCTGTGTCATACATATGTTGGTCTTTTCTTTCACCAATCACCATCCAACTAATGTTTGCTGTGCTAGTTTGGTCTTGTGATTCAATAGTAAGTAAATTGCCATTTACAGAACCACGGACTAAATCCCAATTTGATTCGTTAAATGTAAAACATTGAATATCACGGCAAAGTGCCAAAAATGTGCCTTGCGTCATGCCAGCGGCCTCATCAATGTTTACAGTTGCAGAACCACCAACAAGATTTACTTTTCCACGATAAATACAATCAGCTTGTGGGCCTTCAATAAATGAATGAACAAGTTGATGCGTTGCATTTAAAGATGGAAGTGGATGAGGTATTTTAAAAGAACCAGAATTCTTTGATAAAGCACCATTTACATTTAGTCCAACTGATGAAATTTGTACAGCACCACCAGAAGCACCCGGAAGTGTTAAAGATTGAACGTAGTAACCAGTTCCTAATGTTAAATTAGGCGTGCTACTTGTTGTTATATTAGCACCACCTATTTGCGTGTTTCCAATTAAAACAACATCTGATGCTGGATTACAAGTAATTGTTGCATCTTGAACAATTTGACCAGTTGTGTCATACATTAAAATTGGTATTAAACTATTTGTAGAAGAACCGCTAATAGTTCCTACAAATAATTTTTTGGCTACAGCTAGACCACCAGCAGTTTTTAAAGACGCCGCTGTCGTACTTGTGGCATCTGTTACATCTGTAATTGAAGTTAATCCTGATGCACTTAAAGTAGTAAATGCGCCCGTAGATGGTGTAGTTGCACCAATAGTTCCATTAAGAATTGCGCCTGTTAAAGTCAATGCTGTGCCGTTAGTTGTAGCACCAGTAATGCCACCAAATGCACCCGCATTGTTGTATTGAACTTGTGTGGTAGAGCCGCCCGGTGATACAGCACCAGATGTAAGTGCTAATGTCCCCGATGTTGTCGGTAGCGTTAGAGTAGTTGTACCCGCCACAGCAGGGGCTTGTAGTGTGACTGCACCGCTTGTGTCGCCAGCAATAACTATTGAACTCATAATTTTTCCTTAAATCACAACCCAGCGTGAGCCGCTGGAAACAGTAACCGCTTGACCACTTGATATAGTGACGGGGCCAGATGACATACCAGAATAACCTGCGGCTATTGTATAACTCACAGCTATTGTTTGACTGTTTACATAGATGCCGTTGCTCGCATTCACAACAGAAGAACTTAACTCGCCCGTGCTTGGCTTGTACAGCAACTTAGCGTTTGAGGTGAACAGCGTTGAAGCCGTGCCAGATGTTGCATTGGCAAACAGCGGGAAGACGTTAGTCGCCGTAGCCGTGTCGTTGCTTAGAGCCGCACCGCCAACAGAAGCCCATGCCGTACCGTTGTAACCCTCAAACTCCGTTGTTGTGGTATTGAACCGGAGCATACCGCTTGCCGCAGTTGGTCTTTGACCCGTCGTGCCTTTGCTGATAATCAACGCACCAGTGGAGGAGAAAGTGGAATCTAACGTAGCCGTCAAAGCTCCCGTTACAGCTACAGTCCCGGTCACTGCCAGAGATGTACCGCTCCAAGTCAGGTTAGCTGAAGCGCCAAACAAACCAGAGTTATTAAACTGAACCTGCGTGTTAGACCCAGCGGCGTTGGCAATCGTACCGGCAATCTTTACGTAATCTGTGCCGTTATAAAATACGCTGACCTTCTCGCCCGCCGCAATAGAAACACCAGTCTGACCAGAAGCTTTGAACGTGATAGCAAAAGAAGAAGCATTGTCAACAAGGTACGTTTTGCTGTAGCTTGGGCCTGTGATAACTTTTGTAGCCGCTGTTGTGGCTGTAACTCTGATACACG
>Ga0209190_1002261_pt1 | contig 13085 bp, 5 predicted proteins | sample M_140205_XF_Meta_FD_187315 | JGI IMG/M metagenome (GOLD analysis project Ga0209190, IMG submission 187315) | Freshwater microbial communities from Lake Montjoie, Canada to study carbon cycling - M_140205_XF_MetaG (SPAdes) (version 2) | ecosystem: Environmental > Aquatic > Freshwater > Lake... | reverse complement strand
GAAACACAAGAAAGACATCGAGGCATCACTGCCGTCTCTGTGGCAAAGTATACTGCGGAGAACATTGCAAAATTAAAGTCCCTATGATTGCTCCACTCGAGAAAGGACACGAACAGCGCGGAAGTTCCCGATTTGTAAATGGAAAACACAAATTTATAAGAAATACCAAGCAACATAACATTCCTATTCCTGGCCAATTGATTTGTTCTCAATGCTTGATTGACATAAAAGAAACATCTGAAATGGACATTAAAGGATATATGGATGAAAAAACACTTAATGCCCAGAACCTCATAGATTGTGCTCTTAAACACCAATGCCCCCGAGCCCAGGCTGCCCTTTTGGTGGCATTCCGCGGTAACCACTTGGAAGCTATCAAAGCAATGTTTGCAAACGACGGAGCAACGGTTTTAGCCAAAAAAATTCTGGATTGGTAAATTCTATTCTGAAGATAAAAACCTACTTGCAACTTTAATATCTTAGGCGGAATTCGACCCGATAAAGTTGTTCTGCAAAACGATTGTTGCCTGAAAGTGCGAACTGTGCACCCACCCCCATGTCGTAATGGCTACCCATGAACATCCTAAGGCCTGGCCCAATATATTGGTAACTGATGCCAGAACTATAACTGAATGGGAGTGATGGTGTAGTTACGCTGGTACCTGAACTGGAACCTGAACTGGAAGAAGCATAAAAATTATTGGTGGCAGGCGTTGTAGAAGAAGAAGAAGTTGAACTGCTTCCCGTTGGGATTGTACTCACATCTTGATTGCCCCCAGCCTGAAAATAATACCCGCTGTATTCTAAAGTTCCAATAATCGGTATGTCTGGATTCACCTCGTGCAAAACATGATTCAAACTAAGATGAGCATGCAAAAGGCTACCCGCAGTACCAACTGGGGGAGTGGTAGATCCTAAAGGAATCCATTCAGAAACCTGACCTTGTAAATAGGTTTTCTCTTTGAGTTTTAAACAAACAAGCAGGGAAGGCTCCAAAGATACATGGCCTGTACCAAAGCCCGCGGTAAAGTTTCCAGTAGGTAGAAAAGTCTTAAATTCCATTGCAATTTGAATGAGCTCTGTATCGAAAAGAAGAGATTTTGTACCAATCATCATATCGCCAAATGCTCCCCCACCTTCTGAGGGGTCAATTGAAAGAGTCCTATAAGAAATATCAGAAAGAATACTGAATCCACCGGTTGCAATCTCGGTTGAAAGGTAGACATCATTATAATTCAAAGATTGAACCGGATAAGGAAAAATAGGATTAGGTGCGAACATATAAGCATTTCTTGTGGGGTTGACGAGGTTTCGACCGATATCCCATCGAAGTTTTTGCTGAGAAATTGGCCGAATGCTATCAGAATAAAACGCGGAATCAGCAAGTGGAATCCATTTTCCCTCGTAGCAGGGGTCTGGGCAACAAAGTGCCTCATACATGGCGCCTGCCATGCGGCCTGCAAAAGTTTTGTTATGCTCCCAAGGGTAGCAATTGTGCCTTCCAGGTGTACACCCTTCTGGCCCACAGGTAGCAGAGCCTCCTGAAAGATGGGAACCCCCGGCACCCAAGCCACCCCCAGAACCAATGGTCCCTTTGCCGCAACTTGAACAGCCCTGCACCAGAATAATTTCGCCATCTGCTCCAAGGGTTATCTGATGGTTGTGGCCTGCATTAATAACATTAGGGTCTTCCATTAGAAATGGAGTTGGCAAACCATCGGTCTTTTTCGATTCTATCGCTGGGAAGATAGGAAAAAGGGGGGCAGTGACTAACTCGGTTTTTTCGTTGACTGCTTTCTCTTTAGGGCGAGGCAACACTTCTTTATTCGTAATAACATTATTGCTATAACTTGGCGCAGAATAACTATTTGCTTTTGCTTGCGAAGGCAGGGGCAATTCCAGATTTACAAGTTCGATTTTTTTGGTTGGTTCAATAATTTGGGGTATTGGTTCTACTTTAGGAAGGATCACCATTGTAGGAACAATAATTTGGGCTGCTGGCACTACAGCAGGAAGAGTCAGTTTTTCTTGAAAAACCGGAGGAGTATTATTTTTAATCGGGGAACGGCTTTTGGAAATATCAACAAATATAGGCGCACTTTTTTGGAAAGCATCAATAGGCGCAAATAAACGCCATGCAATCATCAACACGGATGAAAGTAGGACCAAAACAAAAATAACTCTAAACTTCAAAGTCATTAAATCACCATGGAACACACCTAGTACTGATAACTTATCGGCATTTAAAATAGGAAGACATTAATGGTTGTATCACTTTTTCCAATAATTCCGGCCGCTTCAAAATGCCCATTTCTCCAAGGTTTCCAGTACCTCGGCAATTATCGTAGAATAATTGTCTCTAAAAACCCCATCCTTGGCCCACTTCCCCCAATCAAGCCAAGGCAATTAAGGAAGCCAAAAGATTTCTGCGTGCCGGTAAGTTGCAAAGCTTTTCCTCAGTAAAGATTCTTAAAAGAATAAAAGCATTCTCACCGCAAAGACGCAAAGAGCGCAAAGCAAGACAAGAAATCCGGACTTGTATTCTGCTTCTTAGCGTACTTAGCGTCTTCGCGGTAAAGATTCTTTGCTTTGGCGATTTTGAGGTGCCACTTTTGCCAGCGTTTCTTCTCAACACCTTGGTTTTCTGGCCAATTCATTCTAAGCATGAACAAAAAGCAAATTATTTCCTTAAACAATCCCCGCAGACTTGTTATGGTACTAGTAGGAATATTTGAATCAAACCTGAAACGGGATATCCGAATGCCACCAGCAGCAAGACTTACCGATATGCATGTCTGCCCTATGCTAACTGGGCCGGTTCCCCATGTTGGTGGCCCGATTACGGGTCCTGGTATGCCCACCGTGTTAATTGGCGGTTTGCCAGCTTCTGTTGTCGGTGATCTGTGTGTTTGCGTCGGGCCACCAGATACAATTGTGAAGGGATCAAGCACTGTCATGATTGGCGGTATGCCTTCCGCCCGCATGGGCGATAGCACAGCCCATGGCGGTTCGATTATATTGGGATGCCCGACGGTAATCGTTGGCGGATAATTTACTTCGTCTCACACACCCTATTGCCTAAGCAAAAATGAATACGCATGGGTGATACCAAAGGCTAAGGTAGCAAGCCTAAATTGTGGGCATCTGCATTCAAAACCCAAACCTCTAAAGCAATAAGATGAGAAAGGTTGAGGATAATTCTGAATTTGCGTTTTTCAATAGCTAATCGGAATAATCGATTCAACCCTTTTTTTCATTCTAATCACTCCCCTCCTCTATTCACGATGGCGAGTGTATTTTAGCAGCTTAATTTGGGTAATAATTCAATTTCTTAAACCCGATAGAATTGACAGGGGATTTCTCGAACCGAGAATCTTTTAAGGCCCAGCATCGGATTTCGTGGGCTTAGATAAAAGAGTTAGGAATATTCCTAATGCTTTTGTTCTTTTTAGATCGCACTTTATTTTGCAGGATGCAAAGTTAGGGTTCGTAATGTTGCGCAAGATTTTTAAAAAGATGTTCAATGTTAACTGGGGCAATGTTAAACCAAGTCCTGCCCGAAGACCAATTCTCCAACTTCTTCAATTTGAAGATAGAATTGTTCCTGCTACCTATACAGTTCAAAACTTAAACGCATCCGGCACAGGCTCGCTTTTTGAACAAATTACTTCAGCTAATGCTACTGCAGCTAATGATGACATCGTTTTTAGGTCTGGTGTTACTGGCACAATCACTCTGGCAAGTGCATTGCCTCAAATTCTTTCTACAGCAACTGCAGGAACCCTCACTATCACAGGTCCAGGGGCTAATTCGCTTACCATTAGCGGCAATAATCTCTTTAGGATTTTTGTCGTTAATACCGGGGGAAATCTTACCCTTAATAATATCACCGTTACTATGGGAAATATTATGGGCAACGGTGGTGGTATTTTTAATCAGGGCACTCTTGCTATTAACAGTTGTACTATTTCAAACAGTACAGCAACCGGAAACAGTGCAACAACCGGTGGAGGCGGCGGGATTTTTAACCAGACTGGAGGTACACTCTCAATTACCAATTCCACCATCTCTAGTAACACCGCAACTGGTGGTACTGGCTTTGCTGGTCAAGGGGGGGGTATTTCTAATTTAGGTACAATCACCTCAATTACTAATTCCACCATCTCTAGTAACACCGCAACTGGCGGTGTTGGTGTTGCTGCTGCTGATGCTAGCGGTGCTGCTGGCGGCGCTGGCGGTGCTGGTCAAGGGGGTGGTATTTTCAACTCCGGTACAATCACCTCGTTAACCAACTCCACTTTATCTAGTAACAAAGCAACTGGCGGCAGGGGCGGAAATGGGTCGAATGTCAATGGAGATAATGACCTTGCTGGGGATGATGGCGGCAGGGGCGGAAATGGTGGTGCTGGCCAAGGTGGTGCTATTTTCAACTCCGGTAGAATCACCTCGTTAACCAACTCCACTTTAAATGCTAACACCACAATGGGCGGAACTGGCGGAACTGGCGGAATTGGCGGCAATGGCCTTGTTTTCACCGCCTCTGGGGATGGCGGTACTGGCGGTACTGGCGGTGCTGGCCAAGGTGGCGGTATTTTCAGCTCCGGCACCACCTTTTCCCTTACTAATTCCACTTTAAATGCTAACACCATAACTGGCGGAACTGGCGGAACTGGCGGCCGGGGTGGCAGGGGCAACACAGGGGAAAGCCAATCTGGCGGGGATGGCGGCCGGGGTGGAAATGGTGGTACTGGCCAGGGTGGTGGCGTTTTTATCAATGCTGGCACAAGTCCCCAAATAATTTATGCCACGATTTCTAGTAATACTGTGACTGGTGGCGCCCTTGGTACTGGGGGTTTAGGTGGTCAGAATAGTAATAATAGTGGTACCGGTGCCGCGGGTTTCCCCGGTGCCGTTGGCACTACGAGCGGCGCTGGAATTAACAACTTAAGCACTAGCTTTACTCTTCGCAACACCATCATTGGAACTAATACTGGTGCCACTGATTTCGGTGGTACTGATCCATTTACTTCGACCAATAACCTAATAACCTCAGGTACACTGACTGGGGCAAATACTGTAACCAGTGCACAAATCAATCTTGGGCCCTTGGCAAGCAATCTCGGGCCAACCTTTACCCAAGCATTAAGTTCTCCTAGTTCAGCTATCAACGCTGCTGCAAATATCGCAGGCACTACCACGGATCAAAGGGGCTTTACAAGGCCTAGCGCCACAACCATCAGCATTGGCGCCTTCCAGTATTATGCACCTCCAACTGTTGTAAGTGTAACCCCCAATTCGGGGTCACCCAATGGTGGAACATCCATCACCATCACCGGTGCCAATTTTGTTGAAGGACCTACCACCGTTACCATCAATGGCGTTCTAGCTACGAATGTAACCGTTGTTAATACATCCACCATCACCGCAACCACACCTGGTTCTTCAACGACCGGACCCGTTAGCGTTTTGGTAACCACTGCGGGCGGAAGAAACATCGCCAACACCTTGTTTAATTACATTGGGCAATCATCGACAGCAAATGTTACCACCCCTGCAAATGGCGCTGGAAGTGCCCTCCCCTTCACCACGCAACCCATTCTTACTTTTGTGGATTCATTTGGTTTTACCGACACAAATTACAATCAACCTGTGACCATGACGGTAAGTGGGGGTGATGGATTTGCGACCACAGTTGGCACCACCACAATCAATGCAGTTGCCGGCGTAGCCACCTTCTCTGGTGTTGGCATCAGTGGCACTGCGGGAATTACCTATACGCTTACTTACACTTCCGGCGTTATCACTACTAGCCAGACCATTTTACTACAGCCCGGAACTGCGTCAGAGATTTCGCTTCCCAATAGTGCAGCGGGGGCAGCAAGTGGTTCACCGTTTACCACCCAACCTATCGTCAACATAATAGATTCTTCAGGCAATACTGTTACTAGTAACACCGCCCCCGTTACCATAGCCGTAAGCGGTGGCGATGGACTGGCCACTATTTTTGGCACCACCACGATCAATGCAGTTGCTGGCGTAGCCACCTTCTCTGGTGTTGGTATCAGCGGCACCGCAGGAACAATTTATACTCTGACTTTTACTTCTCCTGGATTGATCAGCACAACTGAGGACATTCTACTTTCATTTGGAAGCCCTACCCAATTGATCACCAGCATCACCGCAAAAGGCTCTTCAGGATTCCCCTTTATCCAACAACCAGTGATCGTCATTCAAGATGCATTTGGTAACACCGTTGCAGACAGCAATGCCCTTGTTACCATGAATGCGAGCGGAACCGATGGATTGACTACCACCTTAGGCACCACCACAATCAACGCAGTGAACGGCATTGCAACCTTCACTGATGCGGGCATCAATGGAACTGCGGGACTTAATCAAACGCTAACCTTTGCTTCCCCAGGGCTAACCTCTGCTACCCAGACCATCACCGTAAACCCCACGGTGACCTTTAATGACAGTAATATATCTATTGATGGCATTGGCACCTTTCCAAACCTCTTGATCTCGGGTACCGGGTTCTCCCCCACCGCTGCCAGCAACACCGTAGTTTTCTCTGGCCCTGCAAGTGCGGGTGTTGTTTACTCTATAACCTCGGCAACATCCACCCAGTTGACTGTAACTTTTACTACAGCGCCCGCTGCATCTGGTATTCTTTCTGCAGTCGTTACTACAAACGGTAATAACAGTGGCAATGCGGTACAAGTAGCTAACATTACAACCGCTCCCGCCATTAATTCCACAAACCCGCCCAACCTGGCAATAAATGCCAGCACCATCAACATTACAGGATCAGGTTTTGTTACGACCGCTAATACCAGTACCCTAATATACAACACCGTCACATTCAATCTAGGTGCTGTTGGGACAGTCACTGGCGTTACAACTGATGCTAACAACTTCCAAACCCTAGCCGTATCTATCACAACACCACCTACATCTACCGGCATTCTTACTGCAATTGTTAATACTTCGACCACTGGCGCTGCACCCTATCTTTCCAGTGGTGCACCAGTTCAAGTCGCCAACATCGTTGTTGCCCCGACGGTTACTTCCACCCCAACCAATTATTTGGCAACTACCTCCCCCACAATCACCATTAACGGCACTGGTTTTGACACTACCCCAGGCAATAACACCGTCAATTTCAGCACTGGTTCAGGCACGGTAACTGCTGCAACTTCAACCCAACTTACCGTGACTTTCAGCACTCCACCTGCTTTGGGTAATCTGACTGCAGTTGTCACCACCAATGGCGGCAATAGTGGTAGCCCAAGTGGCACCCCTGTTCAAGTTGCAACCATTATTGTTGCTGCACCAACCGTAACTTTAAATCCTGCAAATTTAACCACCACTACAACTACATTGACCATCAATGGCACCAATTTTATTCCCGTCGCAGCAAACAATACCGTTGCATTTAACAATGGTGCAGTTGGAATTGTAAGTTCAGCAACTTCCACGCAATTGATAGTTTCCCTAATCACTCCTCCAAGCAGCAGCGGCCCCCTTACCGCAGTGGTTACAATCTTTGGGGGCAATAGTACCCCTTTAGTTCAATTAGCAACCAGCACCCCTGTCCAGGTGGCAACCGTGGTTGTTGCCCCTACCGTGAATACGGTCAACCCGCCCAGCAGGGCAATTAACGCCACCACCTTGACTATCACGGGCACCGGATTCTCCACCACCCCTGCAAGCAACACCGTTGCATTCAACAATGGTGCATTTGGCGTGGTGACGGCCTCCACTTCAACTCAATTGACCGTGGCCTTTACCACGCAACCCACTACAGTTGGATTTTTAACTGCAGTTGTCACCGCCAGCGGGGTTTCCAGCGGCGCTCCCGTTCAGGTGGCTAATATTGTTGCTGCACCTACTGTCACAAGCACCACTACCAATCTTGGTATAAATGCCACCACCCTTACCATTACTGGTACGGGGTTTAATGCAAATACGCCACTTAGTAACACTGTAACTTTAAGTAGTGGCACTGGCCTGGTAACCTCGGCAACAGCAACCTCTTTGACTCTGACATTCGCAACGCAACCGTTTCTTAGCAACCTTACTGCCGTTGTAAACTCTTTTGGGGGCAATAGCGGTACCCCAAGTGGCACACCAGTTCAAGTCGCAACTATTATTGCGCCCCCGACTATCACTGCAAGCACAGCTAGCTTGGCAATCAATGCACCTACCATTGTTATAAATGGTACAGGGTTTTCCAACACAGCGGCCAGCAACGTTGTTACATTTAATAACGGCGCTGTGGGCACCGTAACAACTGCCACTTCAACCGCGTTGACCGTGACCTTTAGCATTTTGCCTTTAGCTCTCGGAACACTCAGTGCAAGTGTTGTTTCCAGTGGCATAACTTCCGGTAATCCTTTTGGCACTATGGTTCAAGTCGCAACTATTGTTGCTGCGCCAACTGTAACTTTCAGCAACGCTAATATCGCAAGTGTTGTGACCACCCTTACCATCCTAGGAACCGGCTTTAATGCAACTACTCCTGCCAGCAATACCGTAGTCTTCAGTAACGGTGCAGTGGGGAATGTTACTGCTGCAACTGCAACCCAGTTAATCGTAACTTATTCTACTCAACCGGCTGCTGGTGCCCTTACTGCAATTGTTACTTCTTTTGGTGGCTCGAGTGGTGCTGCAGTTCAGGTCGCAACTATCATCGGGCCCACAATTTCAAGCGTTACCCCAAGTTCGGGAACTCCTTCTGGAGGAACCCCCATTACTATCGTTGGTACCAATTTTGTTTCGGGCGCCACGGTTACTATTGGCGGGCTTGCCGCAACCAATGTCGTGCTTGTGTCCTCTACCATGATTACCGCAGTCACACCTCCTGGAACTTTAGGAACTATCGCTAGCGTTTTAGTAACCACCATCGATGGCAAAAGTGCTGCTAACTCCAATGCAACCTATGCTTATAGCGCAACGCCTGTAAATATCACGATCACCACAACCCAAACCATTCTTCGAATCAACCAAACCGCAACCATTACATTTACCTTATCTGCGTCATCCACTAACTTTGTACTTGCTGATGTCGTAGTTACCGGTGGCACTCTCTCCAATTTTTCAGGCAGTGGCACTCTCTACACTGCAACCTACACCCCCACCGTGGCTACCTACACCACCGGTTCAATTTATGTTCCTGTTAATGCGTTTACCGATGCTTACGGCACGCAAAGCAACCCCTCTAATGTTGTAAGCACTATCATCAACACCATTGCACCACCCTTGATGGCATCAACAAGTATTTCTGGAACAGGCAACGCTCAAACGGGAATTCAATTGGTCAACCCTTTTACCGGGGCATTGGGAAATGTTGTTTATCCCTTCCCATTTTATAACGGCAATATTTCAATCACAAGGATGGATTACAACCAAGATGGGATCGACGAAGTGGTTGCAGGCGCTGGCCCAGGCGGTGGCCCAGCCATTGCCATCATTAATTCGGTAACTGGAGTAACTCTTGCTGCATTCTTTGCTTTTAGTTCTAGTTTCACCGGTGGCGTTTTTGTCGCAGCAGGTGATGTTAATAATGATGGCTTTGATGACATTATCGCAGGCACTGGACCTGGCGGCGGGCCCGTAGTCACCGTTTTCAGCGGGCAAAACCTTTCCACTCTTGCTTCTTTCTTTGCCTATGAATCAACCTTTACAGGTGGAATCACGGTTGCTTCAGCAGATGTAAACGGGGATGGTTATTGCGATATCATTACCGGCGCTGGCCCAGGTGGTGGCCCTTTAGTCAAAGTGTTTAATGTTGCAACCAGTAGCGTCATTAGCCAATGGTACGCCTATAGTTCCCAATTCACCGGCGGTGTTTTTGTTGCCGCGGGAGATCTTAACAACGATGGCAATGTAGAAGTAGTTACCGGAGCAGGAGCCGGTGGCGGCCCAGTTGTAGGCATTTTTAACAGCCTAAATGGTGCTCAAATCAATGTGTATTTCGCTTATCCAACTGACTTTATGGGCTCGGTTCGGGTCGCAGTTGGTTATGGCAACAATGACCCATTTCTTGATATTTTAACAGGTGCTGGACCAGGCGGTGGGCCCGTTCTTAGCGTTTGGTCTTTCCCTAGCCTTGACTTAATTAGCACTTACTTCGTTTCGAATCCTTCAGGCCTTAATGGTATTTGGATCGCTTAACCAAGCACCTTGCTAATTTTATCGCGATCCTGATAGAAAAATTTCCCCCCTGCTTACCACCAAAAGCCTTATCCCATTCCTCCCATCTTTCCCTTTGGGAAAAATTCCTACTTTTATTAAAATCAGAAGTCAAATATTCCGATTCATTATAATAGTTTACTTTTTACCGATTTGCTGTTACGGAAATGTAATCATGAATTCCTTATCCAAACTACTTTTAACCTTGGGCTTGTTTTTCTTAATGTTGGCATATGTTGGCGCGCAAGATGCCCCGGCGGATGCAGGGGGCGCGGCTTCAAGTGCCTCATCAGCCACTGGCCAAGTATCCAACATCTATACAAAGCTTCTCCCTGGCGCAGAACAAGTAAAAAAACTCAAAGCAAAATTCTGCAAGTGCTGCCTAGGTAAGATCATTAGTAGCATGATGCTGCCCTTAAGCCTTGCCACGGGCGGTTGTATTAAACCATGCTGCCCTCCAATCCCACCAGCCGACAAGAAGAAATCCAGTGCTTCCGCACAGGGTGCTTGTGCAATCATTGCTGGAGATACAGAAGAATCACACGCACGAAGAGCAGCAGTCCGATGCCTAGCAAAGGTTGATTGCAATTGGTGGCCCGAAACTGAACTGGCTTTAATTAATGCATTAAGAACAGATAAAAATGAATGCGTTAGGCATGAAGCTGCAATGGTTATAGGTTCGGGTTGTTGTTGTACAAAAAAAATGATTGAAGCCTTAACCATTTGCATAAATGCTTCAACAAAGGATGGAAACCCTGCAGAAAATTCAGACCGGGTTAGACAACAGGCGATCAATTCGCTGCAGCATTGCCTGGCATGTTATAAAGAAAAATCAAACCCAGTAAGGCCGGAATTCCCAGGCGAACCGCCAGTAAAGCCCAAGGAAGTTGGCGCAGCAATCAATTCAGAAAAAGAATTTCAACTTGCTGCATACTATGTAAATCTTGAAAAATGCCCTGCCTCAACAATCATAGCAAATGCAGTTCAAACATTGGAATTGTATAAAACCAAAGAAGTGCCTGCAGGTATTACTGGTAAAAGAGGGCTGTTTGATATCTTTGCATCTGCACAAAAAGCGCCACCAGAACAAAAAGAAGTCAGTTGGAACGATCGACTAAACCCAAAACAGGAAGCCAACGACAAAAAGGCGCCAGCCCAGTTACCTGCCACCGTTATCAATAACTAATGCTTCGAATTGAAAGAAAATAATCAACCGAAACAACCAGTGTGTAATTAAACAAAAGTAAAGCAACATTAAATCTATTAGATTTGATTTTAGCGAACTTTAAAAATCACTAAAAAGGCGATCCTACATAAGACCTGCGGCTTGTAAATTATGTATCATCAACCGTGATTCCCAATATTTTGTCGCCCTCTCAAGGATACACCCAAAAAGGCCCGGCGCAACTTGTTCAAATTGAGGGATTATTTCTAACCTTTTGCATAGTCTTTCTTGCAATTGATGTATTTCTTCGTTTTTTTTCGGTCTTTTGTTAATAACCATCACGGACCAAATAGGCTCAAGGATCGGCCAACTATCGTATACAAACTTTTGATGATGGCTATTAATAAAAAAACCACATTGCAATCTTTTGACCTCAGTTATTGGCTTGTATTTCCCCCCCTCGCATATATCCCTAACCTTTGGACCAAAAAGATTACCTTGGGAACCAAGACCATAATTAGACTCGCGCATTCGTTTAAATTCAATATCTTTTTTCAACATCCTATCGTATAATTTCACGACTTGTTCTGGTTTTAAATCAAGTTTGTTAATGAGCTCAGTCCCCCAATCTTCAAGAAAAATCTCTGCTAAATCTCTGGTTACATAACCTGGTTCCTCTGCTGTGAGAAAAAGTGGGTTCGGGTGTTTATTCTTCTTACCTTTTTCGCCATCCAACGCCGCATTTCCCACCCCAGTAGCATGCCTTCCCGGCATCGGAAAAAGATGGCATTTTGTCGTATCAACAGTTTGAGGAATTACAGGAGCGAACGCTTTCGTAACCTCATCCATCTGAATAACAGAAGCATAATTTTTAACATTCGCCTTTAAAGTAATGCGTTCTTTATCCATAGCACCGTAACCAGGCACAGGGTCAAGAGTAAAAAGATTAAATTCAATTTTATTAAAGGCTTCAATTTCAGCACATGCATTGGCAAACATAATACAAGTTGCGCCACCACGGCTCCAACCAATAAGATTGATAGTTGTAAGCGGATGTTTTTTTCTGTATACAGCAATTTCATTACGCAATTTGCTAATTTCAGATTGTCTGTCATCAAAGCATGTTTTGCAAACTTTTCCCTTACCCGGTTTTAACGCTTTATAAGAATTTTCAATATAAAGGGTGTACTTGTCGGTGAGTAAATGCTCCATAGATAGTTCAGTTGACGACATGCAAGCACTGCAAAAAATCTGACCACACTTACGGCAATGATGTTTTCTAGTAAATGTACCAAAGCCCTTACCACAAGCGAGGCATTTTGTCCTGTATTCGTCAGGGACCCAAAAGGGATGGAGATTTTTAACAATCAGCCCTCCTAGACTTACATATGCTTCATGAATCACATGGGCCAAGGCAACAGTAACCGCAGCTTTAACATTATTTTCCCATCCCCAACCTCTCGCGATACCCATTGCTTCCGTTCGGTTATCAGATTCAATCCATTTCTCATGTTCTCTCAAATTCCCACTTCCGGGGCCATCGAAAATCAACTTATCAATATAAGGTTCACCAACGCAATTTTGATACAATGTAGCTACGAGTTCGCCAGAATGAAAATCACGATTTTGAAAACCTTGAGATGTTGCTCCAGTTCCGCAAAAGAATATGGTTAAGGTATTAGACACAGCTTTGCCCTCTTAAATAAAATAAATTAATGGTCAA
>Ga0209190_1002260_pt1 | contig 13089 bp, 15 predicted proteins | sample M_140205_XF_Meta_FD_187315 | JGI IMG/M metagenome (GOLD analysis project Ga0209190, IMG submission 187315) | Freshwater microbial communities from Lake Montjoie, Canada to study carbon cycling - M_140205_XF_MetaG (SPAdes) (version 2) | ecosystem: Environmental > Aquatic > Freshwater > Lake... | reverse complement strand
TTATGCTCGCGACAAAATAAAAGAAGCAATCAAGCGCGCTAATAGTGGCGAAACGATTGACTATCACTTCTGGGGACATAGCGAAGAGATAAACAGACTGGGCCAGTGGGACAGGGTTGCTGAGTTCTTAAAAGATATTAAGGCGATGCAATGAAGATATATGTTGCTGGCTATGACCCAGTAGCAATGGGTGGTGGCCGTACTTTCGCGCGCAACTTCGTCAATACAATGCCTGTTGGCAGCTATGAAGAGTCGGACATATTCTTCCTGCCTTCAGCTAGTATGGTACAGCCAGACGAAGTTGACCGAGCCAAAGCCGATGGCAAGAAGATTGTACTGCGCTGCGATAACATAATTCGCAACAGCCGTAATCGTAATACCGGTATGAGCCGTATGAAAAAATACAGCGAGATGGCTGACTTGGTTGTCTTCCAATCGAAGTTTGCTGAGGAATTATTAAACCCTTACTTGCACAGCGAAAACTACTCGGTGATATTAAACGGCGTCAATCAAAACATATTCAATGCTACCAATCGTACTAAAGCCGAACACGGCCGGTTCTTATTCTCAAAGCACTCTAGCGATGAAACAAAGAACTGGGAAATTGCGCGCGTAACTTACCAGCAAGTGCATCAGAACGCGCCAGATAGCGTACTAAACCTGGTCGGACGCTTTGACGGCAATGTTGAAGAGTATAACTTCGACTTCTATAATGGCGAGAACTTCAAGTATTGGGGACTGGTATCTGACGAGCATTATATGGCTTCGGTGTATAAGCAATCTGATTACTTTTTATATTCTTACTTTAACGACGCTTGTAGTCAGACTGTAATTGAGGCTATCAGCTGCGGCGTAAAAGTGATGGACTGCTGTGGTATGAGCGAAACCGGCGGCACGCCAGAGATACTGAAAGCTTATGAAGAGTTTGGTGTTAGCCACTTCAACTTAGAGCGTATGAGCTACGATTATACTAACGAATTGGAACGGCTATGAGTACATACAGAGAAGCCCTAGACGCTTGGCTCGGCGAATTATCTGTCAATGCCGGCACTGTATTTGATGTTGGCGGTAGTCAGCTCAAGCTTAAAGACCGAGTTGCTAATTGGAATGTAGATGAGTATCTGATATTTGATTTGAAGCAACCACATATCGACAGCCCTGCACCAGATGTTGTATGCGATTTGAATAGTGGCCATAATTTAGACGCTGTTGGCTATATGGGCCTTGCTGACGAGGTTTATTGCTTGGAAGTGTTTGACTATGTATATCGCCCAGAGCTTGCCTTGAAAACGCTCAGAGGGCTTATAAAAGGCAATGGCGTGCTGTGGGTGAGCTTTCCGACGGTGTACCCTGTGCATAACCCTGCCGAAGAAGATGCTCTGCGCTATACGCTGCCTGGCATTGAGAAGCTGGCCAAGCTCGTGAAGTTAAACATCGAGGAAGTTATACCACGCCGGCCAAAGACCAACGCGCTCGGTATGCTTTATGTTGCCGAAGGACTAAGAGCTGCTAAGGGCTATGACAATGATGTGCTGGGCTACCTTGTGAGGTTTAGCAGATGAAAGCGTATATCACAAGCATTGGCGAGCCGACAACCGACTTATGTGTTTGGAGTATTGAGCGACAAGGGTTTGAGCCGGTGCTAGTAAAAGACAAGAGTAGCTTTAATGCCAAGCTAGAGTTTATTTATAACGACGCTGACGATGATTTTATACGGCTTGATGCTGATGTAATTATGAACCACAATGTGCAACGCTTTATTGCCAGCTGTCCAGATGAGATATGGTGGTTACAGGCGATGAGCTTTGACTGGTGGCAGATGGACGCGAGCTGGGGTGGAGTGCAGTATATTAAAAAAGAGTGCTTGCCGGCTCTGCGCGCAAACATCGGCAAAGTACAGCACCTCGATAGGCCTGAGAGTATGATGTACCGCTTGCCAGAGTTTCACGAGCCACGACGCTGCGAGGGTGCAGAGATAATCTGTGGCCTTCACGGCTATGCTCAGGACGATGTCAAGCGAGTAATGGACTTGAAAGCCAAGCGCAAACAGCTCGATAATTATGACTTTGTACTAGCCCAGAAGGTGAGCGAGCTATGAAGATTGGCATATTCACTACTATTACCAACCCAGAATTGCGCGGCGATAACTGGGCAGATGCTTATAGCTGCTACGAGAGCTTTGCCGATGAGCTAACAATAATAGACGGCCGCGAAACTTGGCCGAAAGAGTTTAGCTGGGAACTGATAGGCCAGCACTTTCAAAAAGGCTACCAGCGATGCCACGCCGACTGGGTGATACATATGGACACCGACTTTATATTTCACGAGAAGGACTTTGAAAATATACGCCTAGCGTTGCTTGCTAATCCTGACGCGCCAGCAATATCTTTTTACAAGTGGCAGTTTGTATTGCCAGATAGGTATAATCTGAAAAGCCGACTGGTACTGGCTGTTAATAAAGGCAAGTACGGCAAGCGTATTAAGTTTAATGGTGGCGGCGACCTATGCCAGCCGACTCTTGATGGTAGAGATTTAGACATCGCCGATGTGCCACAAGCCGGCGTACCATTTTATAACTACGAGAAGCTGACCAAGACTAAAGCTCAGATTATTGACGATATAGAGCGTATGGACAGAGCTTACCACCGATTGTATGGCAAGTGGATTTATAGCGACAATGGCGTTGGCGCTTATGACGGCTGGTATAAGATGGTTCAAGGACGCTTTGAAAAGCCTAGCAAGCAGATATCGTTAGAAGACCACCCAATTTTTGTGCAAGATACCATTGCTGGCTTGAACCCTAACCAATTTGGCTATAACGGATTTGGTTTAATAGAAAGGAATAATTATGCTTAAAGTAGTAGCCGTAGTTGATAAGACTGGCACAGCGCTCGACCGCCTTGCCAAAGGAGTTGCGCCGTATCACGATAATTTGGATTATGTGGTGTGCGATGTCCACCCTAAGCGACCAGACCCAGAGCAGATACAGCGTTTTGAGGACGCCGCTCGGACAGCCGATATAATCGACTTCCAATACTTTCGCACTGCCCAGATGCTAGTCGATAAGTATGATTGGCTCAAAGAGAAGACGCTAATACTAACCCACAACAACCCATACTCGATATATGAGCAGGACTGGCACGACTTCGATAGGCTAGTGGCAAATAATAAGACAATGCTAACTGACCTAAAGAAGCACACCGGCCGAGAGATAGATTACATCTCGCTGGCTACCGAGCCAAACTTCTGGGAGTACAACCTAGACTGGCAACCTAACAAGCGCGTTCTGATGGTGGCTAATAGGATTGAAGCCAAGAAGGGTATTATTGAAGTGGCGATTGCTTGCGGCGACTTGGGCTTGACCTTTGTACTAGTCGGCGCTGTATCTGACCCAATGTATTTTCACTCAATATTACAAACAGGCACAGTAGAGTTCCACGAGCAGATTAGCGATGATGAGTTACGCAAGTTGTATCACACATCGAGCGTGTTAGTCTGCAACTCGGTAGATGACTTCGAGAGCGGCACACTGCCGGTGCTAGAAGCTATGCAGTGTGGAACGCCAGTGCTAACGCGCAATGTTGGACATATACCTGAACTAAACGATAGCAAGAATATGAAAATACTACCTAGCGAGCCTAATAACATCGAGAGTATTAGCACAATGTTGACAGATATGCTTAACGATAAAAAAGAGCTTGAAGAGCTGCGCCAGAACGCTTGGAATACAGCAAAAGGCTTTAATATGCAACGCCGAGCCTATGAGTATCAGCGCTTATACCGCTCGACCATTGAGGGCGAGAGCGTATCTGTAATAGTGCCAATCTTTGATAAGCCAGACACAATCCGCGCTTGCCTAAACGCGATAAGCAATCAGACGCACAAGAACATCGAGATTATTGTCTGCGACGAAACAATAGAGGCTGAGCATAAAACGCTTGTGGCCGAGATAAGTAAGATGATAAACTTGCCAGTAAAGTACATACACAGTGGCCAAGACGACTATGGACTGGCCAGAGCTAGGAATATGGGTATCATTGCCGCCACTGGCGATGTGCTAGTCTTTTGCGACGAGCGTATGATAATGGAAGAAGACGCAGTGCAGGTATTTGTGGATAACCTTGTGGAAAAGGCTTGGCTATTTGGTAAGAAGGGTGTGGACAAAAATACATTTGTTGAAAACTTTAGCTGCGTATCGAGGACAGAGCTAATTGAGGCTGGTATGTTTAATGAGAGGATTACCCAATATGGCGGTATGAGTCAAGAGATACGCTCACGAACGCGCGCACAGCACTTTACACATCGCTACATACCAGAAGCTAAATGCAACCCAATGGGCAAGTCGAGCAACCGAACCCGTAAGCGTAAAGAGATAATAGCAATGAAAGATTTGCTATGGAAAGTAGGACTATGAGCAGAAAAGCACGACGAGTACAGGAACGAATAAACAAAAAGCCAAAATACAGCCTGGAAGATATGCAAAAGGCAATGAATATAGCGATAGAGATGAAGCGCCTGACTCGTGGACATTTGTATATGAAGAACAACCCAGAACGATGTGTCTTTTGTGGCTTCAAGTCTAGTAAGAAGGAGTGCCGGTTCTGGTTTATGACTTTTATGGACAGGTGGCAATCGGTACTATTAAACCCAACCTTCTTCCACGATAAAGAGATTGAGGCGATATGGATACAGCCCGAGTACCAAGATATTAAGCTGCCGGTCAATCTGAAAGACCAAAAATGATACGCATCTTCGGAGTGGTAAATCATACCGGCAACCAGTACGAAATGTTGAAGCTGGCGCAGCACTATGATGTAAAGTTTAGCTACCTAGAGAATAATGTCAGGCGCTGGACTAAGGCTTCGGCTCGCCCAGAGCCAACCGATTGGCTAAACAGCGACCAATTCGAGTGGGTTACGCACTATGAGCCTGGCAAATATGATGTGGCAATCTTACACACTGACCAGCAGCACGCTGACCCAGCGATAGGTAAAGGCCAACTATACCGGCAACTCAATGAGCTAATACAGGACATACCAAAGATAGTTATAAATCACGGCACGCCGATGTGGGACGAGATGTTCACTGAGGACATTGTTATAAATGGCGGCGAGATACTAGATAGAAAGGGCAAGCCACGCCAGCTCGATGGTATGAAGAAGATACTAGGCGACAACTTTATGGTTACCAACTCGTATCACGCAGTTGATAGGTGGGGTTGGGGTTACCCACTAATTCACGGAATGACTGGCTCGGAGTGGTGGGACTTACCCAAAGAGCCTAGAAGCCTGGTGCAGCTATCGCCTGCTGGCTTAGATAAGTATTACAATCGGCAACTGCTAACCTATATTAAAAGCTATTGCAAAGAGAAGTTCGGCGCAATGCCTGTACACATACCGCTCGACTATACACCGAACGATTGGGACGAGCAGCGCGACATACTTGGCCGTAGTCTGCTATTTATCTCTCAGCAATTCGATAGTCCGATGAGTCGCGGCCGCACCGAAGCTATGCTATCTGGCTGCTGTATATTGTCGAGCCGCCACGACGATGCCGAGAGGTTTATCGAAAACGGCGTCAACGGCTTCTTGCTACCTGATAACCCAATAAGCTATGCCGATACCATCAACCAGCTAGTGAATTATAACTACAAGCAAACAGTAGAGATAGGCCAGAGAGGCAAAGAAACAGCCTTAAAATACTTTAATACCGAGAGATATCTAAAAGACTTGTATAAGATAGTGTCAGGCGTGGCGAGCGGTAACCCACCAGCTTGGGACGGAAGGAGTACGATATATGATAGTTAAAGCTTTTACATATTCAAAGTATCACGGTAAGCCACCAGTCGGCTCAACACGATTGAGAGCGCTTCAGCTAATGAAATACTGGCCAGAGTATACGGAGTACCAGTATGGCGAGAAGTCCGATGTAATGATATTCCAGAAGGTGTATATACAAAACGATTGGAAGTGGCCGGCAAAGATTGAAGGCTTGAAGATACTAGACATCTGCGACCCTGATTGGCTTGAGGGCCAGCCGGTACGCGAAACGCTTGATGCGATGGACGGAGTAACTTGCCCAACTAAGGCTATGGCTGAGTTCTTAGCTCAACTGACAGATAAACCGATTAAGATTATACCTGACCGCCACGACCTAGAGCTTGTAGCACCGCTCAAGAAGCATCGCGGACATCTTAATAGCGCTGTATGGTTTGGCTACCGCCAGAACGCCGACTTGCTAAAGAGTGCTATACCAGTAATTGAAAGGCTAGGGCTAGAGCTAACTGTAATAAGCAATGAAGACCCATTTGTGCATCAGTGGGCTGACCCAAAGAATATAAAGAACTACCACTATTTGAAGTTTGACGAGGAAACGATACTGACTGACCTTGCCAAGTACGATGTAGCAATACTGCCAAAGGGTAACCGGCCACAGGACAGGTTCAAGAGCAACAACAAGACGACGCTAGCGTGGCTTGCTGGCTTGCCAGTGGTACAAGACGCCGAGCAACTAGAGGCTATGATTACGCCAACGGCAAGGGACAGGGTTGCTAGCGTATGCTATAATAAGGCAATAAAAGAGTACGATGTCAAGCAGAGCGTAATAGAGATGAAAGGATTTATAAATGAACTTACAAACAATAACATTAGATAAACTACTGCCGGCCGAGTATAACCCTCGCACTATTACAAAAGACGAGTTTGAGGGACTAAAAACCAGTATCAAGACATTCGGTCAGCAAGAGAACTTGATAGTGAATAAAGATATGACGATTATATCTGGACATCAACGCTTTAGGGCTATGGTATCGCTGGGCTGGACAGAAGCTGTATGCAACTTGGTGGACTTAGACAAGCACGCCGAGAAGAAGCTCAATGTGATAATGAATAGCACAGCCATCAGTGGTAAGTACGACGAGCTAATGCTGAGCGAGATATTGGAAGAGCTAAAGCTGGACGCTGATTATGAGAGCTTACGGCTTAATATGCTAGAGCCGCTAGATTTGAGTAATTTAGATTATAGTATTTTAGAAACTGGTACTGAACTAGATGACGAAATGCAAGCTATGGCAGACAATGTTAAAAAAGCAATTCAGATAGAGTTCAAGCCACAAGACTATGAAAATGCCTTTGATGTTGTAAGGGCGGCACGAGCAAAGAATATGTATGTTGGCGAGATTATGATTAAAGCTATAAAGAAATGCCTCAATGAAAATTGAACAATCAGAAATAAATGGTATAAAGTTTTACCATAGAATAGGCACTAGCGATATTAAAACATTTGAGGAAGTGATAGGAAAAGATGTTTATAGAAAAAGAGGCAACACTATAAACGCAGGGGAATTATGGAATGATTGCGGCGCTAATGTTGGCGCTTTTACATTACTGGCCTGCTCTCTTGGCGCAGAAGTGATTGCTTACGAGCCAGACCCTTATAGCTGTGAGATATTACAAAAGAACTTAAAACTTAATAATTTTACAGCCCAAGTCAATCAGGTGGCGCTTGTGCATACTAATATAAAAAGAGCCAATCTATATGTTGGAAATAACGGTAATGTATGGCGTAATTCACTTGTTAAAAACTGGAATGGCAAAGGCATTAAAGTGGACTGTGTGAACTTTGACGAAGTAGTCGCGCCAAATACTTGTGTAAAAATGGACATTGAGGGCTTAGAGATGCCCATAATTGAAAACACCAATCTTTTATTTAGAAAACTTATATTTGAATGGAGTTTTGATATAGACCCGAGCCTTGAAAGATACTGGGCTTGCTTAGACAAGCTAAGGCTATATTACGATGTTAAGACCAACGAATACAGAGATAAAGGAGTAACCATTTGGCCAAAAAGCTGGTTTCCAGCTTGTACAAATGTATTTTGCTATGAAAAAAATTGAACTAATACCAATTGAACATAGTGTAAAGATTGGCCAAGTTTGTGCTTATCTAGAGCCAAACATAACAGAGGATTGTATTTTTACCGTAGCCGGTACAGAAGTGGGATTTTATTTATCAAAGATGCCAGAGAAAATGTGCAAACTTGCAGACATAGCAAATGCAGAATTTAGAAGTGAGCGAGTGCCAAAAGCTAATATGCTAAGGCAAACAAGCGATGGTATAGATGTAAAAACTGGTAAGTTCAAGTATAAAAATAAAGTTCTTCAGATGTCAACAATAATAGGCAGCACTGCACCAAAGGCTTTTCAGGGTAGGCCGTACCCATCAAGGCACTCAACACATCAAAGCAAAACCGCGCAGACTTTTATAAAGTCAATGCTAATGTTAGCTCACGAGGCCGAGCAACTAATAAAAGAAATATTACCACAACAATACGAACAACAGTTAAAACTACTGAGTGCTGTGCCAGCCAAATGGAAGTTTGGTAATTTATTTACTAGCTCAATATCTAACTTTAATATATCAGCAGCATTTCATAGAGATACACAAAATATAGTAGGTGCGGTCAATGTAATTATTTGTAAAAGGCACAATTCAAAAGGAGGGGATTTACACATTCCTGACTACAACGCCACTGTAGGCCAAGCAGACAATTCAATTTTAGTTTATCCTGCCTGGCGAAATATGCACGGCGTAACACCAATCATACCTACATACGAGGGTGGCTATCGCAATAGCTTGATATTCTACCCACTTAAAGCTTTCGTAGGATTATCATAATGGCACGACCAACTAAAATGACAGAAGCGGTACTCGGAAAATTAGAGCAAGCATTTGCCTATGGCTCAAGCGATAAAGAAGCTTGCTTTTATGCTGGTATAAACCCAGATACAATGTATGACTACCAAAAGCTGCACCCAGAATTTACCGAGCGAAAAGAGGCGCTGAAAGAAAGGCCAATACTAGAGGCTAGGCAAAAGGTAGTGGGCGATATTAAAAATGATGTAAAAGTAGCGCAGTGGTACTTAGAGCGCAAGCGTAAATCAGAGTTTAGCACTAAGATAGAAACCGAGCAGACAGGGCTTGACCCCGTTGGCGATATATTGAGGGCTGCTGGAATTATAGGAGGCGAAAATGCAAACAGAAGCGATGATGACAATACTGAAGGGTCAGCTCAAAGCAAAACATAATGTAGAGTTTTATGAGTATCAGAACCAAGTGGCTCGTCGTATCTTTGACGCGCTGCTTCAGAATATGCGGCTTACTGCCGGCGCAAGCGAAGAAGATGTTAAGAAGCTAAAGCTGGTAGAGCTGCCGATTGAGTTTAGCCGGCAGAGCGGTAAGACAACCGCCATCGTCCATATCATAGAGTTTATAATGATATACTTCGCGCGCACCTTCGAGAGGCCAATCCATATCGGTATCTTTGCACCACAGCGCGAGCAAGCCAAGACGGACTTTGACAGGCTCAAGACAGCCCTGCGCCATTCTTACGATATAACCATCAAGTCTGAAACTGCCGACAATGTAGATGTGGCTAATGAAGAGAGCAACGCCAAGACGATTGTATTGCCCAATGGTAGCAGTTGCTATATCTTCCCTGTAACTAAGACAAGCAAACCTGAGAGTAAGACGCTTGACTTGATTATCTTTGAAGAGAGCCAAGACCTAGACGACCGCATAATTAAAGAGCAGATATGGCCGATGGGTGCTAGCACTAACGCGCCGAGAGTGTATATCGGCACAGCCGGTACTAAGATATGCCACTTCTATCGTATGGGCCAGCAAGCTGATGCGCTGAAGCTGTACTTTGATGAGATAGTGGCTCAACGCCGAGCGTTATACGAGCAGACTAACAATGCCCAGCACTTGATATACGAGCAGTCGGTAGGCCAAGAGATAACCAAGCAAGGCAAGGACAGCGACGAGGTAATGCGGCCGTACTTCGGCAAGTGGCTAATTGGTACAGGGCAATTCGTTACGCAGGCCGCACTAGAAGCGCTAATCAACCCTGAGCGAGCTAGACGGACTTATCACGAGAAGGTACACGATTGCTATGCCGGCCTTGATACTGCTAAGCACCCAGACAGCACGGTAGTTACTATCGTTCGGTACAATAAGGAATTGAAAAAGAAGCAACTGCTTAATTGGCTAGAGCTACGCGGCGAGAACTATAAAGACCAGTTTGATATCATACAAGACTTCTTATCGCACTACAAAGTGATAGCCATCGCAATAGATAGCACCGGACAGGGCGATTTTATGCCAGATATGTTCGAGAAAGAAACCGAGTGGTCAGATGAGCATAGTGGCCTGTATCGCGTAAAGTTTAGCGCCGTTAGCAAAGATATGATGTATAAGAACCTGAAGGTTACTATCAGCGAGTTATTGACCGATTTGCCTATTATAGGTACAAAAGAGGCAGAGAAGTTTAAACAGCAGATGTTAGATTTGCAGCAAGAGTACAAAGGGCAGCTACTAAGCGTACATCACCCAGACGACCCAAATGCTCACGATGACTATGCCGATAGCTGGACTCTAGCGGAATGGGCTTATGCAAAGTATAATGAAGATAACAACGCGCAGATTGCTATGGTCAGTAATGAAAAAGAAAGAAAGGTAACCAAAGACAATGAAGGTAACACTTCCGATTATTGGCCAGGTGAAGACTGGTAAAGATGCAAACGATATACAAGTAGTAAGGACACCCAAGAAAGAAAAGTTTTTTGATGTATTAGGAGGGTTGCTACAATTCGCACCAGATAGACTATCAAACGAGAAGAGCATATCGTCAAAGATACTACAAGCCAACAAAGGCTGGGTATATCGTAACAACGACGCTATCGCCCAAGAAGTTAGCAAGATGGAGTTTGAGCTATACAGCGTTGGATTATCTAATGGCGAGATAGTGTATAACGAAGTAACTAACCACCCATTGCTTGACCTGCTAGACAAGCCCAACCCTGAAACTATTAAAGCCGATGCGCTATACATCGTACAATCGCACAAGAAGCTTGCTGGCGACGCGTTCTGGCTTAAGATACGCACTAATGGCCAAGTAACCAGCCTGCGCAGCTTGCCGCCTGACCGCATTATATTAAACTTGCGACCACCGACTGAAACCGACCCAACCTGCATTGAGAGCTTTCACTATCAAGATACAATTAGCGGTAACAAGATAGATGTAACCTATATGCCGGAAGATATAATCCACTTCAAAAAGCCCAACCCAATCAACCCGTTCAGAGGCTTGGGTATGGTTGAAGCTCTCGCTGATACTATTGACCTAGATAACCTAACAACCGACACGACACTATCATTCTTCAAGAACGGCGCTATAAACAACTTTGTACTATCAACTGAGGCCAAGATAACCGATGAGCAGTTAAGACGCCTTAGAGGCGAGCTGAGAGCTTCCTATGGTGGTTCTAGTAACGCATATAAAACAATGATACTAGGTGGTGGACTAAAGCCGGTAGATATCTCATACTCAAACAAAGACCAAGAGTTCTTAGGCCAGCTAGAGTGGTATCGCGATAAGATTATGTACGGCTTCGGTAATACTAAAGCCTCGCTTGGTATGATAGACGATGTCAATCGTGCCAGCCACGAAGGCTCAATCATTGAGTGGAAGCGTAATACTATTAAGCCAGATATGGAGTCAATCGTTGGCGCGCTTAATGAGTACCTAGTGCCGGAGTTCGGCGACAACCTTGTGCTTGGCTTCTGCGACCCAGTGCCAGAGGACAGGGCTGACGATATAGCCGAAGCTGAAGCATTATTCAAGGCTGGTATAATAATGCGCAGCGAAGCAAGAGAATTGCTTGATTATGAAGCAGATGCCAGCGACAATGTGTATTACCAGCCCAATAATGTTACACCGACACCAGATAGCTTAGACCCAAATGATAATGACGAAGCAGTTGACCAAGAAATAGAAGAGGTACAAGATGAAGAATAGACAACCCAACGAAATACCAGCAGCGCTGAAGAACATAGATGTGAAGGTTATACTGCGCAAGCGTGGCGTGTTCTCAGACCAGAGCGTTAATAAAGAGCTGAAGGACGCCGCTCGGACAATGGCCAAAGCATTAGTGCGCCATAACCATACACCGGCCGTTAAGGTTGCCGAGAAGCAAGTTAGCGTACAGTTCGATAATGATATCATTACAGCTTACTGGCAGAAGCAACTGCATATGGTAGATGTTATTGAAGCTAAGTTTGAGGAAAAGATACGACAATTCATAAATAAGATGGAAAAGGGCTATCTTGCCACCTTTGAGCTAGATATGGCTAACCTGAAGACAGCAGTCAAGAAGGATTACTTCACCGATTACGAAGACGAGCTACTGACCTATGCCCAGCTAGACTTTACACCACTACTCGATAATATCGCGGTGCTTGCCGGCCAAGAAGCTTACAAACTGCTCGGCACTACCGATGTCTATCTCTCGGCCAACATACGCAAGCGCGTTGAAGAAAATGTTAGACTATTCACAGAGTCGATGATTGAAACCGACCGAGCTAAGATGGTAGATATTATTACTAACGGACTTGCTAACGGCTCGTCGATACCACAGATACGCGGCGAAGTACAAGCCAGCTTTGAAACTATGAAAGCTAACCAAGCACAGCTAATAACACGAACCGAAGTGCTAAGAGCCTCTAATCAGGCCCAGCTCGACGCTTACACTCAGTCTGGGGTGGTAGAAGCCCAGCAATGGCTTGCGACCGACCCCTGCCCAGAGTGCGCGCCTTACGATGGCGAAGTGGTAGCTTTAGACGCGTCGTTCTACTCCAGCGACAACGCTTTCCAGGACGGCGAGCCACCACTGCACCCTAACTGCCGATGTGTGCTAATACCGGTACTAACTGACGCCGAGAAGACTTACAGCCCAGACAATAAAGACCTATATGCGCGTATCTTTGAGCTTGAAAGCCAGATTGACAAGCGCACCAAAGAATACAAGGAAATGAAAGCCCAACAGGTTGATGACGCGCTGTATGTCAAGTCGCTTGAGAAATATCTAAACATTGGGGAAGAATAATGGAACGCTCAGAGAAATTAGCCAAACTTAAAAAGCGCGACGCCGGCAAAAGCAATTTGCTGGTTGTTGGTAATGGAAATGACTTCGTAGAGATACTAGAGGCAACTGTCGGCGAGCTAAAGACTAGCTTGGGTAATGGCGTAGC
>Ga0209190_1002258_pt1 | contig 13094 bp, 20 predicted proteins | sample M_140205_XF_Meta_FD_187315 | JGI IMG/M metagenome (GOLD analysis project Ga0209190, IMG submission 187315) | Freshwater microbial communities from Lake Montjoie, Canada to study carbon cycling - M_140205_XF_MetaG (SPAdes) (version 2) | ecosystem: Environmental > Aquatic > Freshwater > Lake... | reverse complement strand
ACCGATTTCTAGCTGAGGATCAAAGTAATTCACTTTGAAATTATTTGATAAAAAATCCACCATGGTTTCTCCATTATGAATCATTTCATTTTTTAGATTGAGTAATTTAATAACCATATTAATCTAGCATTCCTGCCACTTGTTGAAGGATTGCTTTTGCAGCTTCATCCGTTTGATTAGGGAAGCGAGCCTTAGCTCTAGCATCATTTGAAAAGAATGATGCATCGGCATAATAAAATTTCTGTGCATCTTGTCCACTTCCAACTTTTGGCGATTTTTTATTTTTCTTAGGAGGTTTTGGTGTAACTCCTGGATTTAGTTGTTTCGATCCATCACCAAATTTTTGTGCAGATGGAGGATTTGTTAAATAAGTTCTACCTCCTCTATGAAACATTCCCATAATATCGTTTAAATCTCTAGATCTTGCAGGTTTTAATGTACATACAACTTCTAGTTTCGTAGGAAAATCATCTAGACCTAATGCACCATGTATTTTAACCTCAGTTTTATCTAATACAAGATTACCTACCATAAGAATAGGATTCATTGGATTTCCAACTGTAAGATGCCATTCCCCAGTATCAGCTCCACTTAGAAGAGATTGAATACCGTTCATTGCTGATGGATCCGGTCTACCCATATCATCTAAAGCACCTCCAGCAATTTTAGCCATCAAATTACCTCCTAGATTTTTAGCAGCATTACCAATACCCTCAAGCGTAAGTCCAGCACCACCGGTTAATGAACCAATTCTTTCAGATATTCCAGAGGTTAATGATTTTAAATATCCACCATAATCACCGGAAGCTAGTAGTGCAGGATTTCCTAAAGGTTTAATGTTACGAGAATTTGCTCCTCCGGTAAAACGAATTTCTCCACCCCACCATTGACCTTTATTATAAGTACATACCATTACATTTGATAATAAATCCAACATTGCAATTCTAGGATTTATTCCATCGATAGATCGCAATTCAAATTCAAATTTGACAGTCATCTCTTGAGTAAAGTCTAAACCTCTATCCCTAATAATCATCTTTTCAATTACATTAATATTTCCATAAATTTTAGATGGATCTGAATATGGGTCAAACGATTGACCTTTGTTATTTCCAGCTAAAGATGATTGTGCATTGTCCTTTTGAGACAAATATGATGTTTGTTGTACGGCGGCTCCTAGTTTTGGCATGGTTTTCGAAAGAGCGGCACCTTCATTACCAGAAGCTTGACTTGAAGAGGTTACCTCACTAACTTTCGATTCAAGTGGTTTCCATTTTAAACTTTGAGTCCATTTCAAACCAACGGCTTCCCATGTATTAGCTTCACCATCAACCCAAGCAATCATACGACCAACATCCGGAGTAGGATTTTTACCAGCATCTAAAAGATCATCATTAACTGGCATCTTAAAACGACGTAAAGTAATCATATAATTATTTGGAACTACTCCATAATTCTTACACCAAAGGAAATCTTCCCATGCAAAATCGGCTTGATTAGCTTGTTTACTTTCTCTTGACCATTTAATAATTTGTGCAGCCGTAGGATTTTGAACTCTCTTCTTTTCTGCATCAGTATACCATTTGGGATCATCTAGATATTGATCAGTTGTAGTACCAACCGATCCAACTCGATTATTATAGAAAAATATGGCATATCTATTGAATATTGAACTTGGAGCTTTTCTGCCTTGAAGAGAAGATGTAATTTCTTGTCCTTGAGCCTTTACCGGTTTTGGTGCTGGCCAATCATAGGTTCCATCATAGAAAGAACCGATTATTGCTTTTCCACCATTTTCCGGTGCACCAACAATACCATAATACTCAGTTGCATTTATATTCTGTGGGGTACCATTTGCCATAATTGAGGAATACTATTTTATTATATATTCTCATTCCTTTTTAGACTATATGCAATCTAAGAAGGAATCGAGATCTTCAATGGATTTGAACTTATCTCCGTACATTCGCTTAATTCTAGCCTTAAGTTCAATTTTTGATTCTAGCTTAAGAGGAGATTCTAATAGAGATCTTACAGAGAATTGTTGAATCTCTCGATAGGCTTTTGTGATTAGATATTCTTGAAGCTTTGTGAATATCGCTATCATTTCATTTTTAGTCTTTACGACAAAATTACTTTCCACTACAAATCTGCAAGAGACTATCCAAGATTCTAGATCAGGAACAGTTTTTATCGTAGCTGGAATTGTAACCGATTTTGGTTTTCCCTCAAACTTTTGTTGATAGAATCCATCCGACAAAAATTCTTTTAGGAAGTATATGTTATCATAAAATTTGATAATTCGAATAGAATATCTTGGGAAGTTTTCATGGAAATGAATATCTTCTATAATTCCTTTAAATGGAATCAAAACATCTGGCTTACTCGTAGATGAGATAAATCCATGACAAATTGATTTTTTATCTAGGATATTAGACGTTATCATTTTAAATCTCTTTGATGGTATCGAATTCTCTTTTTATTCCTCTTTCCATTTTACCATCATGTAGTAGATGATATTCGATAACAAACGGAGAAGTTTTAAGGAGTCTTTTTATTCTTTGAATAAATTCTTTGTCAACTTTTTCTCGGTGAATGTACAGAGTTTCTGTTCTCTTACAATCCTTGAATGTGTTTATTTTCTTTATTATTTGAAGTTGAACCACATCATCAGATGGTTCAAATTTTTGATAATCCGAATTCTGCATCTTTTCACGAATTTCTCGGTGATTAATAACTTCTAGATTCTTCTTTTTAGAAAATAGAGATTCAAATACACTTATTTCGCATTTGACAAGAAAAACGTTTTTAGATTGAATCGGCATTGTTTATATATTTCCTTCTTTTGATTTCTTAAGAGACTTAAGATTTTTGATTATATCTTGTAACTCTTTTATTTTCTCGTCAATCTCTTCTATTGATGGGTTATAATTTTCACCCCAATCTACATTGATATCTAATTGTTCACTAGAAAAATCACTTCCTAGATCTAGACCTAAATCAGCAGATATATCGTATAAAAAATCAGTGATTACTTCGAATCGCAATTCTTTATTATCTATCTGATAAACCACGACTTCTTCGAATCGTTCACCAGCACCATTATAATTGGTATCTGTAATTTTTTTGATTAATCCATTTGATGCATTAGATAATTCGATAGTCACCATTAGGATTTATTCAATTTTTCTCTGTGAATTTCTCTAATCCTTTTAGGTCTTTCGCCAGAACCCCATACTTTAATAGTTTGTACCCAATCAGCAATATACTCGTCGATTTCAGAATCAGATTTTCCATCAGCTCTCATAGATTCGATAATTGAAGTTTGTAATTTCTCATAATGTTCTTCTTCAGTTTTTCTTACTGCTTCAACATTAGATTGATGTATTTGATTTCCTCTTTCGATAGATTCAGATTTCCATTGCTTATAAGCCTGTGGATTAGTTTGTTTTAAGAAAGATTCATAAGCACGACGTTGTGCTCTTGCTTGAGATTGTGGTTTTTTCATATTATTCTGGTTTTGGATGGTTTTCTTCTGTATAATATTTTATGATTGAATTTCTAACAATGATTTGTATATCTTCAGTAGAGAATTTCTCGGTAATTTTAGCCGATAGAATATCAAGTACCTCTTCTTCATCGAACATCATGGTAAGAAATTCAAAAACTTTAGACGAAGGAATTTCTACCGGCATATTCATTTTGATATCTACTATTTCTAGCTTTTTCTGTTTAGCTAGAATAAGAGAAATTGGATTTTCTTCTTTAGGTGGTTCTATCGGTGCTGGTGGAGGTTGTGTTATACCTAATTGCTCAGGAGTGATATTTGACATTGTCAATGGTGCATCATTCCCTAATAAACCTTGTATACGTTCTCGTTCAGTTTGTGCGCCGACTAATGAATTATACATCGAATCTTCAATTTGACGAAGTTGAACATCCATCATTTCTTTTTGAATATTTCTGCCACTTTCAAACCAGATATGAGTTTCATCTTCTGCAAGATAAACCTCTAATTGATTGGATCTAGGACCCGAAGTCCATTGATATTTTTTCTTTATTTCTAATTCTTCCATATTATTAGAATTTTGTAGGTTGAATAAGCTTAATAGCCCTTTTCTTAATTTGATTAGTTTTAATATTTTCATTTTCGAAACGGCCGTCTAGCTCTTTTACAATGTAAAGTTTTCTTTCTAATTTCATTGCAATTTTCTCTAATGTTTCTCGATCTTTAGTATAGTCAATATCACCCCACCAAATTTTTCCATCTTCTACAGTGAAGATGTTTGCATTGAAGAATATCTCGTTTTCTGGATTTCTATTTCGGTAACCGGATTTAGATGAAGATAACATTTTACCAAAAGGATAACGAAAAACATTAAATACTAACGATATCGTCTTTGGGTTAAGCGGTTTTTTCTGTAATAGGATAGACTTCAAACGTCTCCATATTGATTTCGCAATTTCCATATTTTTTCTTTAATTTATCAGTAAATTTTTTCTCTTCTACACGAACTTCGTTTATTCTATTAAGAACATATCCAAGTTCGGTTTGTATTTCCGTTTTTCTTTCATCAATTTTATTCAATTCTCTTTCTCTTTCATTGATGGTTTCCCAAAACTGAGCAAACTCTTTAGCGAGTGCAGTTATCTGTTCAGATTCAGATTTTGTAAGTTTATTTCCCATGTTTATATGTTATGTAATTTATTATATGAAGGATTTTCATTTTTGTTCATGGGAGTTTCATTAAAGAAGTTAGATAGTGCTTCTTGAATGTTTATTGTCTTATTAATTAATCTGTGGAATTTTGCAGATTCGTATTGTTCGTATAACTCTGCAAAAATTGGATCATTTTGGATTTTTTCTTCGATTTGTTTTGTGATGCTCATATAATTTATTTAATTGGTTATAACAAATATAATACTTTTTTGTGGAATAAAAAAATATTTTAACATTTATTTTAGGAAACTTGTTAACAATACCAAAACTAACGAACCAAGGCTTACATATAACTATCTTATAACAATTTAAAATAATTAATTTATGAAAAAAGTAATTTTCGCATTAATCGCAACGGTAGCTTTAGCTTCTTGTGGAAATGCTCCTGAATCAACTGCAACAGCAACTGATTCTACGATGGTTGCAACAGATTCAACTTCGGTTGATACCACTTGCAAAGCCACTTGTGTTGATACTGCTACTACTAAGTAATTGTACCAACATCAATCGCATTAAGGAGAGTATTCGTACTCTCCTTTTTTTGTTTCTGAGTATACATATAATACAAGTACAAATTAATATGGGGCTGACCAGGCATCGATTGGCAGTCGTAGTTCTTTGAATGCAGGCAGTGTTAGATGGAAACACTTAAATTACCTATCAAAACAACAACTGACAATACGTCAACTTTTACCTTCGAAGATGCTATGGCATTCGTTGGTGGTGAAGTAGCTATCGCTGCCTAACCAATCAGTCGCACTTACTGATATTAAAAAAATGTGCACACCGGGAAAAAGGGTTAGTAGTACCATCCGAGAATAATCAGTAACCTCGAAATATCATTAAGATCGCTGTTAATTGTTCTGTGAAATTCGGCTTATACCGAAGAGTAAACTTGACCGAGCATTAAGTCAACAAGAAAAACGAAATGCACAAAAGTTTGTTGGTGTCATAAACCAAACTAAGCCTGTAAATGAATTCTTAGTATTAGCTGAACAAGACGAGGGTTCGATTCCCTCCAGCTCCACTTCCGTTTAAATGAAAAAAGCTCTAGATTAATTTCTAGAGCTTTTGTTGTATGTTATGTATCGAGAAGAGGAAATTGTTTCTTATAATGTTGAAATATCGAATTTCTTTCATCATTGGTTATTATTCTATTATAGAGCAAAACCGCACCAACCGAGGAAGATGTATAAGGCATATCAAATGGAAAAATCAAGGTTCCTACCGGAAGAGGTCGGAAATTAGCAGGTGGACTTAGAATCGAAGTTGGATTCGCATTTCTATAAAAATTTAATTTAATGGTTGTGCTACCGCATAAAGTATACATTGCCCAAAGTATATTAGCGGTATCTCCTGCGTATAATTCCAATCCACCAACTTGACATACATTTATTTTTCCAATACCACCATTATTACCATTACCCAAGTTAAACGTGACTGGTCCACCTAAGTTCGTAAAAGTATTTTCTTGATTATTTGATGGATCGTTATATTTAGATATGATAATTACCGTATACTCAGTCATAGAACTCCAATCCGTTGAATTACTCCAACTATTCGAAGTTGCATTTGTTGTTATAGTGGTAGCTCCAAGTAAATCACTTCCAAATTCAGAGACAAATAATTGTTGATATTTTGGTGAGCCCATTGGATTAGCAAGGTTTATCATCTCATCCAAATCCGTGGCCGGTGGATTGGCAATGATAATACCGGCCGTATTACCAGGTTCATACCATTCCATCAAACCACTCATAGGTATTGGTGGTTCCCAACTAGAACTAACAGTTCCTATAGATCCAATTATCATATCGTTTTAAATTTATTAAGGTTTAAGATCTCCAAATAGATACCATGCATTAGTACCTCTTTTTATGAGAGATGCGGATGAGTATCGATTATTCAAGAAGGTAAATGAATTTGCACTAACAACCGTTACACCACCAGTACCAACAACACTCACCTCACCAGTACCAAGTCTAGCAATAATAATTTGAGTACCTACAGGAAAAGCAACAGATGCATTCAAAGGAACCGTAAGAGTTGAAGATGCGGCATTATCTATTTCCACTAATTTACCAGCATCAGCTAACACTAATGTGTAACTACTAACTTGATTATTTATAGCAGCATATGCCGTATCGAATCCTTGAAATCCTTGATCTCCTTGATATCCCTGATAACCTTGATCTCCTTGATATCCCTGATCTCCTTGATATCCCTGATAACCTTGATCTCCTTGATAACCTTGATCTCCTTTAGTACCCTGAATTCCTTGATAACCTTGATATCCCTGATCTCCTTTAGTACCCTGAATTCCTTGATAACCTTGATCTCCTTTAGTACCTTGAATTCCTTGATAACCTTGAGCTCCTATACCTGGTCCTTGGAAACCTTGATCTCCTTTAGCTCCTTGTAAACCAGTAGGTCCTTGGAATCCTTGAACTCCAGAAGTTCCGGATATACCATTTAAACCAGTAGCTCCTTGTAAACCAGTAGGTCCTTGGAATCCTTGAACTCCAGAAGTTCCAGAAATACCATTTAAACCGGAAGATCCTTGAGTTCCGGTGTATCCTTGAACGCCTTGAAAACCTTGAGCACCTTGATAACCTTGATCGCCTTTAGTACCTTGAACCCCTTGATATCCAGTATGTCCTTGAATACCAGTAGCACCTTGAGCACCTTGAACTCCTTGAAAACCAGTAACTCCTTGATAACCTTGAGGACCTTGATATCCTTGAGATCCAGCACCTTGAGCACCAACTCCACCTTGAGGTCCGGTTGGACCAATATATCCAGCACTAGGAACTGCAATTGCAGTCCATTGAGCACCAGTTAATCCAGGAGCATTAAGATTAGTACTCGTGTGATCACTAGAAGCAATATACATAGATATTGAATCTGATGCAGTATAACCAAAATCATACGAAACAACCATCATACCTGACAGATACGATCGGTCAAGTCCCCATTGATTGGGATATCTAAAGTTATTATCTAAATCTGTATAATTTAGAGGTTTTGTTCGGTTTAAACGAAAGTTTAACGAATTAGTGTATGGTCCAGTAGCCATTATTTATATTAATTATTTTATAAGTGTATCAGATTTAGTATCAACATAACCATCAATAACATAATTACGATCAACATAGTATTGAATGATAGTCGCGTATGTAGAATTCGCTGAGATTTTGTATGTATCAAATTCATTATTTAGATTTGCTAGAGCTCTTTCTAAATCTCTCACTTTAGCTATACCTGATTGATCTCTTTCTCTTAATGAATTATTAGATTGGCTATTCTTTGTTACTCCTACCGTCTGAACAATTTTCCGTTTATTGAGAATGTCATAACATCTAAATAGGTTAGTATATCCTAATCTCGGATATGTGATATTTATCGATTCAATAAAAGGATAATCTCCAATATAATCACTTGGACTATTAGAATTCAAAACTGGACTAAACGTAGTCGAGAATTGTGCATAATCTGCAAAGTTCGTTCTGGTTGTATAATTACCAACATGAGCAATAGATCTTACTCGGATATCGCTAGAAACGAATCCTATTTTATTGAGTCTTACTAAAAATTGGTTAGCTACTACGAGCATTTCTCCATTCATTGGACAGAGTATTTTTAGTATATATCAAAAAAGAAAAGTCGAGTATTTTGGGATATTTCTTAATGTTTTCGTTAATAGTAGATAAACGGAAAGATCTCTCTAGATATCTCTCGTGACCTCAGTTGAACAGAATATATCTTTATAGATATTACCTTAAATCCTTTTAGATAACTTAGAGATATCATCTATCCAATGTTGTAGGTTTATCATCTCTTCATCTTTCACGATGCCGAGATCTAATAAAGCAGAATAAACTGAAAATAGATCATTTTGAATAGATTCATTTTGAAGTTTTGTATTTTCTAGAGTATTCATCAATGAAGGAATTGATCGGTACATGGAAATCTCGTCTAGAAAATCTTTATAGAAGTCATGTTCATTTCTAACTTGATACGTGTTTGGGTAATGGAAACCTACGCTATATCCATAATCCCACATAATTCTTTGAGCTATATAACCTTTTAGAATATCCGTGAATCTGAAATCTACTGAGATGGGAACATAAAGCAAAGAATGAAATTTAGTATTCCATAAAGTACTTTGTGTATTGAAAGGAGTGTAACATCGTGTTCCTATTGCGACGTCATCTTCTTTATTAAATTTTATGTGCTTATTTATGGTTAATCGATATATTGCATCAAAATCTGAATCATCATCAATTACTCCTTGCCAAACACCTATCTTCGAGCCTTTATTAGATATCGTGTAGGTATTTGGCTTATTTATATGAGATAGGTCTAATCCTCTAGGCCAACATTTTTCTTTAGTGAATAGAGTATAGGGATTGATAACAATTGATCCATCTACCAATTTATCACATATAAAATCTCTTGGATACCAATCATCATATGGAATAGTATCATCATCAGTATCAAAAATTAGATTAGCTCCTTTACTTATAGCGTATAAATAACCTAAATTCTTTCTTGAATAATGATTGTATGGAGTTGTTAATGTACTAAATAAATTAAGTTTCATTTGTTCTTCTACTCCTAAATAAGTTACATTCGGATGTGAATATCTTTTACTCTTTAAATCTCCTACAACAACAACATGCCAATCGGGTATTGCCGAGAATTTTCGAATAGATTCGGTTAAATTATTTATTGATGTAATTACTACATAATTCATCGGCGAATTCTTTTATTGTTGGTATATTTTCAATAAATTTCATTTCAATATTAGAGAAATTTATACATGAGTTATAGAACGATGGATCGTGTCCATGAGCTTTCTTAAGATTGGTATTGTCGATTATTGTCATTTTACAATTTGAATTTCCAAATACAATAAGAGGATATACTCCACCAGTCATTGTACTAGCAACATGTTTACAATTAACATGTTTAACAATAGAACACCAATCTCGAAATGTTTTAATTTGATTAGTTTTTTCTGTACAAAAACCCTCAGTTTCTTTTCCAAATACGAATATTTTAATTCCTCGATTTTCTAATTCAGATATAGCAGCATTCCAAAAATCATTTGACATGTTTTTTTCTGACCATGCACTTCGTTTTCTAATAACTAAACACAAGAATGGTGAAGATAAATCATAATCGGATAGATCACTATCTTCAACGTTTAAAATGTGATTTTTATCTCTATCCCAATTTCGATAAAAAGGTAGATATGGTAATTCTCTAGAGTCTACCGATCCAGAGGCAAGAGAATTAAATTTGCTGGATTCTAAAAGATCTATAACATCTTTTTTATCGATGTCAGTAGAATTAGTGTAATCTTCGAATGACATAACATTTTTGAAGATGTTTGTATATAGACATCGTCTATCTCCTATACATACGACGGTATCTTCAATGTCTATAATCGAGGTATTTAACAGATGTATCAAATACAACCGAGTTATTATTAATTCAGTTGCTATTTCGGTAACTTGAAATGGATCAGCGGCATCATCTACGCTAGTACCAGAACGAACATTTTTTGATGTTATGATATATTTCATTAGGCATTAATTTTTTCATCATCATCCGTAAATCCAACATATAATTTTGGACTTTCTGATGGAGGAGAAAATTTACCAGTACACATATTATTGATAATTTTATCGATCGATCTTACTAACATAGGGCGTTTCTCTTTAAAAGTTATATCGGCTTTCTTTTTAAGGAGCATCATTTTATCAGCATCCTTTTCAACACTCATAACATCTTCTAAGTACCATAATCTAATATGCACAATTATTAATTTGTCAATTAACTCTGAAAATGAATCACTATGAATGTCATCATATTCAGGGAATTTTGAATTATCCAAAACTTCTTTAACTCGATTTTGGATATATTTGTCTAATTCTTCACCTATCATAATTTATTAATTTTAATTGAACGATAATTCAGGAAACATGAGATCACATTCATTAATAACGGATTCAGGTGAATCGGATCCATGAATGGAATTTCTTTCTAGAGATTCGGCATACATTTTACGAATGGTTCCTTCTTCTGCTTCTGCTGGATCAGTAGATCCGATTAGCTTACGAAAATCATCTATTGCATTAAGAGAATTCTCATTACGAAGAACCATAAATACACAAGCTCCTGAAGTCATGTAATCTACGAGAGATCTAAAGAAGGGTTTATCTTTGTGTACCTCATAGAAATCATAGGCTTCTTCATTTGTTAGATGAATTCTTTTGCGAGCAGCTATTTGAAAACCAGCATCGGTTATGTGTTTGGTGATTTTAGATTCTATTCCACGAGATATTGCATCTGGTTTTAGAATTGTTAGAGTATATTTCATTTTACTAATTTGAAATAATCTTTTTTGAGTTTGTTTATATTACCATAATGAATTCCACATTCATCGAAAATAGTGAGATGTTCTTGTTCTCGATAATCTTCTAACCAATACACCATTTTAAATCCAGAATTAACTAAAATCTTAGTGCACATTTTGCAAGGAGAAAGCGTAAGAAAAACGATATAATTTTCAGGATCATGTTCTCGAAATTTCGAAATCATGTTAACTTCTGCATGAATAAATCCTGAATTACCAGATTCTAATGAATCTTCTTCTGTTCCAGTTGTTTCATTGATGGGAGCACCGGCATAAGATCCATTATATCCAAAGGATGCAATCTTAATAAAATTTTTATGAATGGCCATACATGCAACTTTCTTAGTTGATGCAGCGGATAGAGTAGCAATCGATTCAACGATTTCCGCGAATGTATCAATCTTTTGATCGTTTCGGTGTATTAGTCTTTGTTGTTCCATCTTACCTTTACGTGTTTAGTCTTAATATGTATACCTTCAATTTCACCATCTAACTCTTTAGCAATTCGTATATTTTCAGCATCATCATCATAAAATGTAAAATCTCGGAATCCAATCTTTATTAATTCTATAAAGGCTTGTTTTTTCTTTTCAGCTACGCTTCCGGTAAATTCAAGTTCAGGATCATTAACTGCAAATATGTAATTTGGATTAACCACTACTCCATGATGAAGTAGAAATTGATAGATTAGATTTCGATCGTCTCTGGCGGTGATAATACCAACTCTTCCACCTTTACGCATTTCGTTCTTAAGAATAGAGAAAATGTTTTCAATAATCTTTCCGGCCTTTAAGATATCTAGATTTTTGAAATCTGAATAATCCATTTGATGATGAGATTTTTTTTCAAATTCATTAAATTCTGCTGGAGTTAAAGTAAACGACTTATTGGTATTAGTATCAATTACTTTGATTTGAGATTTGGTTACAACTAACGTATCATCAACATCGAATATCGTAATGCTCTGATATTTCCCTGATCTTTTAGGATCAACGAAATCCTGATATTTCATGAATGTTTTAGGCATATGCTAATTTATTTCTATTTATCGTATTATTCATATGTATCTTAAAAACAAAAGGATTCAGTCGCAAAGCGTCCAAATCCTTCTTTGTTAATAAGTTATAATTGAATTAAGATTCTACGTAATTCTCTTGAGCCCATTTTGCAATCTTGGGAAGATCCGAAGATTTATAAGCACAATAATCAAAATTAGAAAAATCATCACCATCTAACCAAGTAACGTAATTCGCTACTCCTGGAATTTCTACCAATGTAGCTTGATTATCACCGTCTCTCCAACCTGATGGAATATTAAAAGTTTTTAAAAATTTTACTTCAGGAAGTTTAACTCCTTTATCAAATGCCACGCTTCCTAAAGATACATTCGTTAAGAATTTAAAGAATTCATATTCGTTATTCTCTGAATCGCCAAAGTTAACATTTTTAGTGTTACCACCTAATGCCTTAGCAATGGCTTCATAACCTTTGGTCATATTATCCATATCAACTTCATATGCTTCAATGGTTTCTGCATCCATACTATCGATAAAATCAAAGAATGTTCCTTGATCTAAATCTCGTGGATTGAATTTAACTGCTTCATTAACGAAGCTTTCAAGTGTTTTAATATGTTTCATATTGTGTTTGTTTTATATTATTGATTATCCTCCCAGACCAGAAGTTAAACGGCCAATAGCCTCACCCCAATTATCATCTTCAACTTTAGCGATGATACCATCAATTACTTTGTTAGCAATTTTCTCATCGAAATCATCTGGATGTGCAGTTTTAAGTAGGTTAGTAGCATACTCTCTGAAAGATTTTTCATCGGTAACTTCATCTTGACCAGCTTTCTTTGCATCTTTTTCTGCATCTTTAGCAGTATCTTCGGCAGCTTCAGCTTTCTTTTCAGCAGCATCAACTTTTTTCTCAAGACCTTTAGTCTCGGCT
>Ga0209190_1002256_pt1 | contig 13099 bp, 13 predicted proteins | sample M_140205_XF_Meta_FD_187315 | JGI IMG/M metagenome (GOLD analysis project Ga0209190, IMG submission 187315) | Freshwater microbial communities from Lake Montjoie, Canada to study carbon cycling - M_140205_XF_MetaG (SPAdes) (version 2) | ecosystem: Environmental > Aquatic > Freshwater > Lake... | reverse complement strand
GCGCTCGCTGCTGCTCAACCCCAACTACTACGCGGCCATGATGGTGCAATACGGTCGGGCCGACGGCGTGGTCGGCGGGCTCGAGTCACCAACCGCCGCGCTGCTGCGACCGCTTTTGCGCGTGGTCAAGCCCTCGAGCGGACAGCACCTGGTGAGCAGTTGCGTGATCACCGACACCGGGCGCGAGGACATCGGACACCATGGCCTGCTCGTGATGGCTGATTGCGGGGTGATCCCCTCGCCCGACGTCGAGCAGCTAGCGGCTATCGCGCTGCAGGCCGGCCACCTTTGCCGCCAACTGACGGGCGAAACACCGCGCGTGGCGATGCTGAGCTACTCGACCCGGGCGAGCACTATGACACCGGGTACGGAAAAAATCGCGGCGGCGGCAGCGCTCGCGCGGCAGCAGGCACAGGCGCGGCATCTGCACATCGAGATCGACGGCGAGCTCGAGGCCGACGCTGCGCTGCTCCCCGAGGCGGCTCGCGCCAAATCGGTGCAATCTTCCGTGGCTGGAAAAGCGAACGTGCTCGTCTTTCCTGATCTGCACAGCGGCCACATCGCGGCCAAACTTGTCGGCATCCTCGGCGGCCGCGCCTACGGGCAAATCATCACAGGCCTGACCAAACCCGCGGCCGACGTCTCGCGTTCGGATGATGTCGAAACGGTCGCAGCAGTCGCGGCCATCGTCGGACTGCAGGCGATCGAGATGCGACGACTGCAGGAAATGGCGGAAGAGGAAAAAAAAGAAAGAAAACCGGGGCGCGCTAGTCGGGCCTGATTTTTTCCAGGATCTCTAGCGTGCGCCGCACGTTTTCGGCGAGAGAGCACTGCGCTGCGGCTACGCGGCACGCGTCGGCCGCGGCCGCCGCGCGACCCTCCTGCTGCCAGAACCGCAGCGCGGCGGCGAGGCCCGCGATATCGTTGGCCGACTCGACAACAGAGCCGTTGACCCCCTCGCGAAGGATTTCCGAACAGCCGTTGGAACGCGTCGTGATGACCGGGCGCCCCATAGCGAGCGCCTCGAGGCACGCGTTGCTGAACGGATCGTAAACGGTGGGCAGAATGAACACGTCGGCCGCAGCGAGCACGGGGCGGACATCCCGCTGCGGCCCGAGGAAAACCGAATCTGCCGCCGGCCGGGAAGGAGGACGACCGCGCCCGGCCACGATGAGTTTGCTCCCGGGCAATGCGGCCTTGGCCATGGCGGGAAGAGCGAACCGCAGTCCCTTGCGTTTCCAACCGGTGCCGGCGAACGCGGCCAAGAAAGCGTCCTCGGGAAGACCCAGCGCGCGCCGCGCCTCGAGTTTCCCCGGCGCACCCTGCGTGTAGTTCTCCGGCACGCCGTTGCGCACGAGGTGGATGCGATCTTGCGGGTAGGAAAAAAATTTCGGGACCTCTTCGCCGACGAGGCGAGAATTCACGATGACCGCACCGGTGTGCTCCACCGAAAAACACAGCCGCTCCAACTTGTAAATATGCTGCTGCTTGCGTGCAATGAGTCGCAGCCAAACCTGCCAGAAGGGATCGTAGCGCAGACGGCGACGCATCCACGCGACATGGACCCCGTCGCCGGCGCGATAACAATCCGCCGAGATCAGACGCTCCAAGCTGAAGACGATGCCATCGCCCCAGGAGCGGCGCCATCGCTCGACGGACCTCGCGAAGTCCCAAGGAGTTTTACCGAGCAGGACGGTCTGCGACATGCCAGCGCGCGCGTCTTCCGGCCACGGTCGGTCGGTGACGAGGATGAGGTGGCGGCCGGAGCGGCGGGCCTCCGTGGCGAACCTCGCCAAAAATTTCTCCGCCCCTCCGGTCGCCGAGTAACCGCGGCGGACCAGCGCGATCGGTTTGGGTGCATTGGGGCCTGCCCACCCGACGCTCATAGCGCACCTCCCAGAATTTCAGGATACGCGGCGGCGGGTTCCGCTTCGCTGGATTCTTCGCCAGCCTCGTCGGCGAGGGGTCCCGTCGTTCCGGCGAAAAGAACAAAGCCCTGGTCGAGTCCGGGTGCCGGCAACAAGCCCCGCCAGCCCGCCAACCCCGGAAAAGGCGCCGCGGGTGCCGGCCAAGCGGACTGATCCATGAGGGAAGACTGCTCGTCGTTGGCCATCGAGCGAGCATCCTCTCCTCTCGCCGCCCAAGCCTCAAGCTGGACCCAGCCGTGCGGCTCAAACTCGAGCCGGAATGGCGGCATGTCTTGGCCTAGCGCCACGGGCAGCAGGCCGCGCCAACCTCTCATCTCCCCGAATCCCACTTCGACAAAGTCACCCAAGCCGGCAAGGGGCTGGTAATCGAACTCGGCTCCCGCCGGGGCGCCATTTTCCGCGGCACGGTATTGCGAAAGTAGCGCCGGAGGTTTCTTCGTCCGAGTGAGCTGCGAATATTCAAGGATGCCGAGGGCAATCGATTCGGCCAGACGGTCGCGCCAGGACATGGATTGAAGTTGCTGCGCATCCCGCGGGTGGCTGAGGAAACCGCACTCGACCAGGACCGCGGGGACCGTGGCACGGCGCAGCACCGCGAAACGCGCGCGCTTCATGCCGCGGTCGAACATAGGCACGCGCCCGAGCATGGCGTGGTAGATCGCGCCGGCCAGCGCCTCGCTGGCATGGTCCAAACGGTGGCCATTCTCCGCCGAAAAACTGCGCCTTGTGAGGAAGGAGTCGTTGCTGTTGGGCGCGCCCCTCGGGGTGAGTGTGTAGATCTCGAACCCCGTCGCCGCCGAACTGCGCCGGCCCGCATCGTTGCAATGGATGCTGACGAAGATCGTGCCGTCGCCAAGGCGGCCGGCGAGCGCCGGGCGCGTCTCGAGCGTGATGAACTCGTCGCGGCTGCGTGAGATCGCAACACGCAGACCGCCTGCCGTCAGGTGCGGACGGATGCGGCGGCAGAGATCGAGGTTGTAATTTTTTTCCGAGCCCCACTGGTTCACAGCGCCGCGATCGTGGCCGCCATGACCCGGATCGAGCAGCACGGTGCGCACCGGCTGAAGGTTCGGGATGTGGCCGGGGCGCACGGCGGGATCGATCGTTTTGGAAAGATCCATGCGGGAAACGAAAAGCTGCCCGCCGAAAACCAGGAGCGGGAAAGACAGCCAGTGCTTGACGCCGTCAATGCGCGCCTCGCGCGATCCCTGGGCGAATTGCAGCCGCCGGGCATCGGACTCCAGTGCGACGCCGCGTTCGCCGAGAGGCACCACGCGCATCTTGTAAAAACTCGCGACCTGTCGCAGCGGAATGTAATCGCGACCACCCAAGGTCTTGATCTCCCAGCCGGCGCGCGCGCCCGGCAGGAGCAGGAGCAGCACCAAGGCACCGAGCAAAAGCGGGTGCGGCGCGTGGAGAATGGACCGTGAGCTGGCGGGCATCGAACGGAAGAAGGCGGGGATCAAGAGGCTGCACCGGGCAAAAACCGGAGGGGCGCACAAGGCGGTTGGCGCGGGCAAGTGGGCGGTGCGGCGGGGCGGCTTATCATGCGGCACAACAACGTAGCCGATCGAGCGCGGAGCAACAACTCCGCCCTCACCGAGCATCGCCCTCCGCCGGGGCGGTGCGTCTGTATTCCTCGATGACCTTGGTAGCGGTGTGACCAAGAAAGGCAGCGACCATGACGGTGACCAAAAGACCTCCACCCCAGAGAACGTAGTCCATCGCGCCGGGCACCGACTCCCCCCTCATAATGCGGATGCCGAGCTGCCCGAGCGTGCCGAAATAGCAGTACAGAAATATGCCAGGCAACCGTCCGAGGGCGACCCATTTGAGGCAGGTCCAGAACGGAACCTTCGTGATGCCGTAGAGGTAGTTGAACAGGCTGGTCGGAAAAAGCGGGTTGAGCTGGCTAAAAAAAATGATGCGCGGCCCGTGCCGGGCGATGGCGCCGTCCAACGCGGCCCAGCGCGGATCGCGCAAGATCTTCTCGCGCACAAAGCGACGCCCGAGCTTGTGCCCGATCCAAAAAGCCAGCGCCGCGCCGAGAACATTGCCGATGAGCACCAGCAGTGTTCCCCACCAAAGACCGAAGAAAAAACCTCCGCCGAGGCTGAGCACGCCGCCCGGCAGAAAAAGGACTGTCGCCACCACGACCAGCAGCGGATAAGCGACGATACTGATTGCGCCCCACTGCCGCACGACGGTTTCGGTCTCTTGCACTGCACCTAGAAACGGGGCGGAATGCGCCAGCCAGGCCAATGCGACGACCACCAGGACGGCGACAAACGTCTGCACCAACGTTGCCTTGGTCGCGGAACGCATGGGATCAGCTTGTGGATCGTCGCCGCCGCACTAGCCAGACGGAAACGAAAAACATCAAAGCGGCGAAGATCGCCGACACCAGCATGCTGGTGCCGTAGGACGGCAACAGACCAAGCTGGGCGCCGTCGCCGTAGAAGGCGCGGCGCACCGCGGCGGTACCGTAAGCCACCGGATTGAACTGAACCACGTAACGCACCCAAGAATCAGCCGCCGTCGGGAAGAGTGCTCCGGAGAGCATCCACAGCGGCATCAGGAAAACGTTCATGATCGCGTGGAAACCCTGCGTAGAGTCGAGCGGCCAAGCGAGAAGAAACCCGAGCCCGACCAAACCGAAAGCGACAACCAGCAGCGCCGGAATCAATCGGGCGAGAACGACTGCATCGAACGGCAACCCTGCCAGCGGAGCCGCGAGGCAGAAGAGCAGAGCCTGACCCGCGGCAAGCGTCATGCCGCCAAGAAATTTGCCCAGCACGATGGCCTCCGGCGCGACAGGCGCCACCAGCACGCCCTGCAAAAAGCCTTCGCGGCGGTCTTCGATCACCGAGATGGTCGAGAAGATCGCTGTGAAGAGGAGAATAAGGATGACCGTGCCCGGAAAAAAATAAGCGAGATAGGTCATGTCCGCCGGAAGTCCGGGCAGACGGAACCCGGGTCCCACGCCCGAACCGATGAGCAGCCAGAAGACCAGCGGCGTGGCCAGAGCACCGATGATGCGGTTTTTCTGGCGCAGGAAGCGGACAATTTCCCGCCGCCAGAGCGCGAGGGCGGGAAGCCACAAATGAGTGTGGGATGGAGTCGTCATGATTTGCGGCGCTTGCGCGAGGGTGGACCGCCCTCGAAGAATGGAGCGCCGAGGCGCTCGCCGGTCAGACGGACAAAGACATCTTCCAGCGTGGGGCGTCCCGCGGTGACCGAGAGAATCTCACCCGGGAACGCCTCGACGATGCGCGCAACTTCTTCGTGGGCCTTGGGGATTTCCAGCCGGACCGTATCGTCGCGCACCGCCGCCGCCCAGCCGAAGCGGGCCGACAGTTGCTCTGCCACCACATCGGCATGTCGGCAGACCAGGGTGAGGACGTCCGCGCCGATCGTCGCACGCAGGGCATCCGGCGTGTCGCTGGCCATCAATTTCCCCCGGTGCAGAATGGCCACGCGACCACAGCGCTCGGCCTCGTCCATCAGGTGCGTGGTCAGAACGGTGGTGATGCCGAACTTCCCGCGCAGTTGCTCCAAGATGCTCCACAGGTCGACGCGCGCGACCGGATCGAGGCCGGTCGAAGGCTCGTCGAGCAGCAGCACGCGCGGACGCGAGAGCAGGCTTTTGGCGATCTCCACCCGACGCTGCAGGCCGCCCGAAAGATTTTTGACAAAGTCGCCGAGACGGTCTTCCACGCGAAGCGCCGCGCTCAGCTCGCGCAGACGCTCCTCCAGCAGGGCACCGCGCAATCCGTAGAGGTTGCCGCCGTAGCGCAGGTTTTCCTCCACGGTCAGGTGGGGATCGAGGCTGGGCGACTGGAAAACGACGCCGAGCGAACTCCGCACGGCGGCGGCTTCGGAAGTCACATCGTGGCCGCAGACGCTCGCTGTCCCGGACGAGCTCGGAAGCAAGGTCGAGAGAATGCGAAAAAGAGTGGTTTTTCCGCCGCCGTTCGGGCCGAGCAGGCCGAAAATCTCGCCCTCATGCACGGCGAAGGAAACGCCGTCGAGCGCTGTCCTTTCGCCGAAAACACGCCGGAGGTCCTCCGTCTCGACGGGGTGGATCATGGCTGCGCGAGCGGAGCGGGCATCTCGTTTGCTGGAAAAATTTTCGTGCTGACCGGAGCCCCGGACGGGCGGGCGCGCAGCAGGGGGTAGAGGTATCCGCAGGTAACGACGGCCAAGCAGACAAGCAGGACCGGCGGCGCGGGGAAAATGTTCGGTTTTTCGTCGTCGGCTCGCGGCATCACGGGAGCATCCTGCCATGCTCCGCTGCTTGGCAACGTAATTTTCCTTGGGCCTGACCACCCGGAGAGTGCACCATGCACACTCTTTTGCCATGCCCATCGACCTGCCCATCACGGAATTGCTCTCGAGCGGACGCCCTCTGCTCTCGGTCGAATTTTTCCCACCGAAGAACGAGGAGGGCGGGGAGCAACTGCTCCGCACCGCCGAGGCCCTGCGTCCGTATCGACCCGATTTTGTCTCGATCACCTACGGAGCAGGCGGCACGACGCGCGAGCGGACGTTCCGCTACGCGAAAATTCTGCGCGAGGACTTCGGTTGGCTGGTCATGCCGCACCTCACCTGCGTCGGCTCCACCCGTGGAGAACTGCTCGACATCGTCGCCGGCTACCATGCGGACGGCATCAGGAACATCATGGCCCTGCGCGGGGACCCACCCAAGGGAGAGAACGAGTTCGTCCCCTGCCGCGACGGGCTTCGTTACGCCAGCGACCTCATCGCTCTCATCCGGGCGAATTTTCCCGATATGTGCCTCGGCGCCGGGGCCTATCCGGAAAAGCACCCGGAGGCAGCATCGATGGAGGAGGATCTGGCGCATCTCAAGATCAAGGCCGACGCAGGGGCTTCGTTCCTAACCACGCAGTTATTTTTCGAAAACGAGCACTATTTCCGCTTCCTGGCGCAAATCCGGGCCATGGGGATCGATCTGCCGGTCGTGCCCGGCTTGCTGCCAGCTCTCTCGCTGGCTCAGGTGAAGCGCTTCGGCCCGATGTGCGGATCGTCGCTGCCGGTCGCGCTGGTGGAACAGTTGGGGGTAGTGGAGGACAATGCCCGCGCCGCGGAGGCTGTCGGCGTGACATGGGCCTACCACCAGATGCGTGAACTCTTGCGCAGCGGCGCCCCGGGCATCCATCTTTACATTCTGAACCGCCCCGCCTCCGCCATCACCCTGGCCCGCTCGCTCGAGCGGGCAGCATCCTGAGACCGGAAATTTTTGCCATGGAAAAAGACATCCCTGCCAACCCGCTGCGAGCGGACCTCGTCAGCCGCGCCGTGGCCGAACCGTGCACGCTCGTCATCTTCGGTGCCACAGGCGACCTGACCCGCCGCAAACTCATCCCCGCGCTCTACAACCTTGCCGCGGACGGCAACCTGCCGTCGGGGCTGGCAGTGGTCTGCTTCGCACGCCGCGACAAAACGAGCGAGGGATTCCGCGAAGAGCTGGGAGAGGCGACGCGCAAATATTCACGCAGGCCCGTCAACGAGGAGCTGTGGCAGCAATTTGCGGCCAATATTTTCTACCACCGCAGCAGCTTCGACGAGGCCGGTGGCTACGCTTCGCTCGCGGCGGAACTCGAGGGGATCGACGAGCGGCTCGGTACCCGCGGCAACCGGCTTTTCTATCTCGCCTCATCTCCGACCGAGTTCGATATCATCCTGGAGCACCTGCGCGGCAGCGGCCTGAGCCACGCGAAGCCGGGGTCTTGGGCCAGGCTGATCGTGGAAAAACCCTTCGGCACCGATTATCCCAGCGCGCAGCGGCTCAACACGGCGGTGGCCTCCGCGTTTCCCGAGCGCGAAACCTTCCGCATCGACCACTACCTCGGCAAGGAGACGGCTCAGAACCTCATGGTGCTGCGCTTCGCCAATACGGTCTTCGAGGCGCTGTGGAACCACCGCTACGTCGAGAATGTCCAGATCACCGCCAGCGAGTTGCTCGGCGTCGAGACACGCGCCGGCTATTACGAAAAATCCGGCGCCATGCGCGACATGGTGCAAAACCATCTTCTGCAGCTGCTCTGTCTCACGGCAATGGAGCCGCCGACCGACCTCGAGGCCGATGCGGTGCGCGACGAGAAGGTGAAGGTCCTGCGGGCGCTGCGGCCGCTCACCGGCGATGCCGTCGCGGCCAACGTGGTGCGCGCGCAGTACACCGGAGGCTTTATCAATGGGCATGATGTCCCCGCCTACCGCCAGGAACCCGGTGTCGATCCGGATTCTATGACCGAAACCTACGTGGCCCTGCGCCTGCACATCGACAACTGGCGGTGGGCCGGTGTGCCGTTCTTCATGCGCGTGGGCAAACGTCTCCCCAAATCCGCCACCGAAATCGCCATCCAGTTCCGCGGGACGCCGCCAGTGCTCTTCAACCGCGAGAGCCAGCTGCGCGACGCCAACGCGCTGATCATACGCATTCAGCCGGACGAGGGAATTTCCTTCCGCATGGCGGCCAAGTTGCCGGGTGCGCTGCTGCAGATCGAACCGGTCAAGATGGATTTCCATTACGGGACATCGTTCGGCAAAGCAACGCCCGAGGCTTACGAGCGGCTGCTGCTGGATGCCATGAGCGGTGACGCCACGTTGTTCGCCCGGCGGGACGAAGTGGAGCACGCATGGCAGTTTGTCGACGGGATCCGTGCGGCCTGGCAGGACGGCTCGGCCCCGCGTCTCGATTTTTACGCCGCGGGGACATGGGGACCGCGCGAGGCGGACGACTTGCTCGCGCAAGACGGCGCAGCTTGGCGGCGATTGTGACTGTTTCATCGACAGTCGAAAACATCTCGCCCGGCCTGCGCGTCGAGGTGGGAGAGATCGACAGGAAACTGGGCGAGCTGTGGAGCGCGTCGGAGGCGGGAAAGGTCCGCGCCTCACTCATCAATCTCGTCATCTACAGCGAGAGCAAAGATGCCATCGCCCTCAACACGCCGCTGCTGGCCGGGCTGGCTGCTGACCACGCCTTCCGCGCGCTCTTGGTGCAAGCGGATCCATCGGCGAACGAGACGAAGATCGAGGCGTGGATCACCGCGCACTGCCACCTGCGCGAGTCAGGCGGCCAAAAAGAAATTTGCTCCGAGCAGATCACCTTCCGCCTCCACGGCCCCGCGGCGGGGCGGTTGCCGAGTATCGTGTTCTCCCACCTCGACTCCGACCTGCCGCTCTGCCTGTGGTGGCAGGGACCCCTCCACCCGAATCCCGCGCCCGATCTGTGGGCGCAGGTGGACAGGATCATTGTGGACAGCCATTCGTGGCCCGATCCCGCCGGCCAGTTCTCCACGCTGCAGGAGATCGAGTCCATCGGCCGCGGGCGGTGCTCCGTCTGCGATCTGACCTGGACCCGCGCATTTCACCTGCGCTACGCGATCGCGCAGATTTTTGACCACGCCGCGGCGCGGGAACATCTTTCGCGGATACGGCACGTCGAAATCCGCTACGGTGCGGGCCACTGCATCACCGCGCTCGAGTTGCTCGGCTGGATGGCCAGCCGGTTGGGCTGGCAACTGGTTACGATTTCGGACCAGCCAGTTTTCCGGCAGCCGGATGGGCAGGAGGTGCGCTGCACGCTGCACGACGGTCTGTCCGGAGAATCATGCGTGGGTGACGTCCGCTTCGATTTGGGCGATGCGAAAGCGAGAGTGGAACGATCCCGCAGCGGAGACTTCTATCTGGCTGAATTCACCCTCCAGGGACACGCTCCCATCGCCCAGATGCTGCCGGCCGGGCGGGAGAGGACGGAGGACATCCTGCTCTCCGAGTTGGGGCGGGTGGGGAGACATCCCCTGTTCTGGCCGGCCATACGCAGCATCGAGCCCCTGCTGCGCGGCGGTTGAGCGCGGCGCTTGTCAGGCCGTGCACCGCTCCGCTATCTTCCTCCGCTCCACATGAGCCTTCTGCGCAAAAAAATCATCGCCGCCAATTGGAAAATGAACATGACCTCCGCGGAGGCGAAGTCGTTCATCGACGATCTCAAGCTGGAGATGAAAAATTTCGACGGGACCGAGATCGTCATCGTGCCGTCATTCACTGTGCTCCCGAAGGTTTCGGAAATCGTCACCGAGCTCCCGGGTATAACCGTAGGCGCGCAGAACATGTGGCACGAAGCTTCCGGCGCTTTCACCGGGGAGGTGAGCGCCGCCATGCTGCGGGAATTTTTTACCCGGTACGTCATTCTCGGCCACAGTGAGCGGCGGACGATTTTCGGGGAGACCGACGAGCTCATCAACAAGAAGGTCAAGGCTGCGCATGCCGCCAGCCTGCGTCCAATCCTCTGCGTCGGGGAGACTCTGGCCGAGCGTGATGCGGGCACGCACCATGCGGTGCTCGCCAAGCAACTCAAGGGCAGTCTGGCCGGGCTGGATACGGACCAGATGCTCGATACGGTGATCGCCTACGAACCGGTCTGGGCCATCGGCACGGGCCGCACAGCCACCCCAGAGCAGGCACAGGAGGCCCACGCGTTCATCCGCAAGACCCTAGGCGAGATATTCGATCCGGCCACCGCCACCAAAGTCCGCATACAATACGGCGGCAGCGTGAAGGCAGATAACGCGAAGCTGCTGCTGCACCAGCCGGACATCGACGGTGCGTTGGTGGGCGGAGCCAGTCTCGATGCCCGCGCCTTCGCCAAGATCATCAAGGCCGCGTCACGTTCCTAACGTCGCACCGATCGCGCGCTCGATAGCGTCCGCCACGTGCGACGCGGTCACGCTTTCCTGCCATCCGTTGCGACCGCTCCCAGCCCAGTCGCCGGTCAGCCAGATCTGGCGGCCATTCGGGCTATAGGGGCCGTAGACTCCGTCGTGCAATCCGGAGGCAACGATGGCGGCGGGCGCACCGGTCGCGCAGGCGAAATGGGCTGCCGCGGTGTCGACGGTGAGGACCAGCCCGGCTTGTGCCACAAGATCGGGAAATTGCGCCAGCGGCTGCGGAGGCTGGACCTCCACGGCATACGGTAGTCCGGCGGAGCGGAGGGAAACGGCGAAGGCTTCAAGCCGCTCGCTTTGCGCTGGACCGCCGGCCAAGCGAAGCAATCGCGGGCGTTGCAGATGCTCAACTTGCTGCAGGGCGGCTGCCCATCGATCGACGCTGTAGTCCTTGGCAGGGCGCGAACTGAACGGGCAAAGCAGCCAATCGGGACCCCCTCGCCACGGGGCGCTGAGGAGCGAAGGCATGACCTCCGCAGGCGCGACCTCGCGTTCCAGCGCGGCCGACACAACGGTCCGGAAGGAGGCCAGCTCGGCAGGCATTCCCGTGCCAAGCGGTGGATAAGGAATGATGACCGGACGACGAACTTGGCGCAGGAGATTCTCCGCCCATCGGCGCCGCACGCGGCCGGAGCGCAGTAGCACATTTTCGGAAGCGAAGCGGCGCGCCGCGCCAGGGCTGGCGAAAAAAAGTGTCTGCAGAAAATCTCGGCGAGTCCTCAAACAGACAACATCGTCGGTCCGCAGGGAGCAGAGGCGGAGCCAGACAGGGAAGCAGTGCACGATGTTCGCCGCCGCCAGATTGTGTCCCTTGACGCGCGTTTGCAGCGGCAACTCGATGCACCGGGCGCGCGGAAATTCGCGTTGCACGAGCGGCGCAATATCTTTTTTGACGACCAACGTGGTATTCGCCTCGCCGTGCTTCGCCGCCAGCAATCGGATCGCACCGGTGGCGAGGAGGAAGTCCCCGATCTCGTCGGGTTTGAGGATGACGACGCTCACCGCCGGTTGCTTCCGGCATCGGGCGACTCTCCGGGCTCTATGGCTTCGAGGAAGAGATTCTCGAGCGTGGTCTGGGCGCGACCGGTGGAGACGATGTTCACCCCGAGGTTTTGCGCGGCCTCGCGCAGGGCCGACAATTTTTCCGGCGAGACATGCTCGAAGACAATTTCGGTGCGGTCGCGCACGGCGAGCAGATCCTCGACGCGACCTTCGCGGACCAGGACGCCGCGCGCCAGGATGCCGACGCGGTCGCAGATTTCCTGCACCTGAGAGAGAAGATGCGAACAAAGCAGAATCGTCTTGCCGCGCGCTTTGAGCGCAAGGATGAGATCGCGGATCTCCCTCGAGCCGACCGGATCCACTCCGGCGGTCGGTTCGTCCAGCACGAGCAATCCCGGATCTTGCACCAGGGCTTGTGCCAATCCCACGCGCTGGAGCATTCCCTTTGAATACGAACCCACCCGGCGGTTGGCGGCCTCGGACAGCCCGACCAATTCGAGCAACTCGGTGACGCGCGCCGCCAAAGCATCGCCGCCCATCCCGCTAAGTCGTCCGAAAAATCGCACCGTCTCCGCACCTGTCAGAAATTTGTAAAAATAGGGGTTCTCCGGCAGAAAACCGACGTCGCGCCTGCTGCGGACGAAGCGGCTGTCCTCACCGAACACGCGCGTATGCCCGCGCGTAGCGCTGACCAGACCGAGAAGAATTTTTAGCGTGGTGCTTTTGCCGGATCCGTTCGGACCGAGGAGGCCGTAAACTTCGCCGGGCTCGACATGCAGTGATAGATCCCGCACGGCGACAACCCTCTCGCGCCGCATGGGGATGCGGAAAACTTTTGTCAGGTGCTCGATTTGGACGGGTAGTGCGCTCATGGCCTAATCTCGAATCCACGCAAGCCGGTCGGCGGTGCGATCTCCTCGGCGAACTCCCCACCAATGTGCCCCGCCAACTCGCTTTCGCGCAAGGATTGTAAAAATCCGTCCACCTCCCCGCGTTGGCCCGAGGCGACCAGTTCGACGCGCCCGTCCGGCAGGTTGCGCACATAGCCGGCCACATCGAATCCCGCAGCCGCGCGGCGCGCCGAGTAGCGGAAACCCACGCCCTGCACGCGGCCCTCGTAGAAAACCTGCATGGTTTTGCGCATCTCCTAGCCCCGTACCTGCCCCGTGCCCTCCACGAGGTACTTGTATGTCGTCAGCTCCTCGAGCCCCATCGGCCCGCGCGCGTGCAGCTTGTCCGTGCTGATGCCGATCTCAGCTCCGAAGCCGAATTCACCGCCGTCGCTGAAGCGCGTCGACGCGTTCCAGAGGACGGTGGCCGAATCGACCGCCGCGAGGAATTTATGAGCCTCGGCCACGTCGGACGTCACGATGGAGTCGGTGTGGTGCGAGCCGTAATTCTCGATGTGATCGACAGCCCCCT
>Ga0209190_1002251_pt1 | contig 13106 bp, 10 predicted proteins | sample M_140205_XF_Meta_FD_187315 | JGI IMG/M metagenome (GOLD analysis project Ga0209190, IMG submission 187315) | Freshwater microbial communities from Lake Montjoie, Canada to study carbon cycling - M_140205_XF_MetaG (SPAdes) (version 2) | ecosystem: Environmental > Aquatic > Freshwater > Lake... | reverse complement strand
GCGGCCGGTGCTGCGTTTGGCGAGTTCGGCGCTGAGCTTGATGCGCTGGGCCTCGCCGCCGGAGAGCGAGGCACCGCTTTGGCCGAGTTTGATGTAGCCGAGGCCGGTGTCTTCGAGCGTGCGCAGTTTCGGAGCGATGGCGTTGTTGCGGTCAAAGAAGCGTGCGGCTTCGCTGACGGTCATTTCGAGCACATCGGCGATGTTTTTGCCTTTGAAGGTGACTTCGAGCGTCTCCGCACCGTAGCGGCGGCCTTTGCAGGACTCGCAGGTGACATAGACATCGGCGAGGAAGTGCATGTCGATCTTGATCGAGCCGTCGCCTTCGCATTTTTCACAGCGACCACCGGGCGTGTTGAAGCTGAAGCGTCCGGCATCGTAACCGCGCATGCGGGCCAGAGGAAGCTGCGCGAACAGCTCGCGGATAGGGCCAAACGCGCCGGTGTAGGTGGCGGGATTCGAGCGCGGACTGCGGCCAATCGGCGACTGGTCAATGACGACAACTTTGTCGAGATGTTCGAGGCCGGTGATGCGCTCGTGCTTGCCGGGGATGTCTTTGGCGTCGTAAAAATGACGGCGCAGCGCGCGCATGAGGATGTCATCGACCAAGGTCGATTTGCCGCTGCCAGACGGCCCGGTGACGCAGGTGAAGCTGCCGAGTGGGAAGGCGGCGGTGACGTTTCGCAGGTTGTGCTCGCTGGCACCGTGAATCGTTAACGAGTTCTTGGTTCTTGGTCCTTGGTTCTCGGTTAAGAGGGTTTGCGGCAGTGCGGTGGCCTGGATGCGTGTTTTGCCGCTCAAGTATGCGCCAGTGATCGAGTTTGGATTCGCGGCGATCTCGGCGGGCGTGCCTTGGGCGACGAGTTTGCCGCCATGCGGGCCGGCGGCGGGGCCGAGTTCGATGATGTGATCGGCGGCACGCATCGTGGCCTCGTCGTGCTCGACGACGAGCACGGTGTTGCCGAGATCGCGCAGGCGTAGCAGCGTCTGGATCAAACGTTCGTTGTCGCTGGCGTGCAGTCCGATGCTCGGCTCATCCAAGACGTAAAGCACACCTGCGAGTCCGGCGCCGATTTGTGAGGCCAGTCGAATGCGCTGCATCTCACCGCCGGAAAGCGTGCCGCTCTCGCGATTCAACGCGAGATAACCGAGCCCTACCTGCTCCAGAAACTCGATGCGCTTCACGATTTCACGCTGCAACTCGCCGACATACACTTTCTGCTGCTCGGTGACTTCCAAATCGCGCATCCAGCCGAGAGCATCGCGGATTTGCAGCGAAGTGAACTCGTGGATGTTAAGATCGAAGCCGGGTTTAAAGTTTAAAGTTTCAAGTTTCAGGTTGGGATCACGAGCGTCATCCAACTTGAAACCTGGAACCTGAAACTTGGAACTCAGCCGAACGGCGAGCGACTGCGGGTTGAGCCGTTTGCCTTCGCACGACGCACACGCATGGGGATTCATAAGGCGCGTGAGTGCGGAGCGGAGGGCGTCGCTTTCGGCGTTTTGATAGAGGCGAGCGATTTCGGGCAGCAGGCCTTCAAAGGGCTTCGCGACGCTGCGGGTGTGGTCGGATTTCTTCCAACCCGTGGCGATGGCGACGTCGCCAGTGCCGTGAAACAGGGAGTCTTTGAAGGTCTGTGGCAGAGTTTGGAAGGGGACATCCATCGCGGCACCGAAGTGCTTCGCCAGCGCTTCTACGCTCTGGTTGAAAATGACGCGCACCTTCGGATGTCGTGCCCACCAGGCTTTGATTGCCCCATCGGCGAGCGATTTGGATTCATCCGGCACCAGCAGCGTGGCATCCGGCGTCGGCGTCATGCCGGTGCCTTCGCAGGTGGGGCAGGCTCCAAGGTGCGTGTTGAAGGAGAAATGCTGCGGCGTGAGGCGCTCAATGACGTAGCCGGTGCGTGGATTGGCGAACGCGGTGGTGTAGCTGAGTATTTCATCGCTGCCGTCGAGGTTCACGAGGAACTGCACCTCGCGCTCGTTCCAGTGCAGCGAGCTTTCGATGGCCTCCATGAGCCGCTGGCGTGAATCCGCACGCACGACGAGACGGTCGATCACGATTTCCACGCGATGCTGTTCGTTGGCGACCAGCTTCAGCGTGTCTTCCAACTCCACGATCTCGCCATTGAGCCGCACGCGCACGAAACCCTGGCGTTTGAGCTTTTCAAACAGCGTGCGTGTGTCCTCACCGTTTGCCGGAGGTTGCGGGGAGAGCACCATGACGCGCGTGCCTTCACCGAGGGCCAGCACCTTGTCTGCGATCTCTGGCGGCGTGCTGCGCAGGAGTTTTTCGCCGGTTTGCGGGTCGTGCGGCTGACCGGCCACGGCGTAGAGCACGCGTAGGTAGTCGTAGATCTCCGTCACCGTCGCGATGGTGCTGCGCGGGTTCGGATTCGAGTGAACCTGCTCGATGGCCACCGCCGGCGACAGCCCTTCGATGAAATCCACATCCGGCTTCTGCATCTGGTCGAGAAACTGCCGGGCGTAGGCCGACAGGCTCTGCACGTAGCGGCGTTTGCCCTCGGCAAACAGCGTATCGAAGGCCAGCGATGACTTCCCGCTGCCGCTCACGCCGGTGAGGACCACGAGCTTATGCCATGGGATGTCCACGTCGATATTCTGGAGGTTGTGCTGTCGTGCGCCACGCACGCGGATCACGTTTTCTGGCATGTGGCACACAAGCCGCGTGGGGAAGGGGAGATCAAGCCCAAGAAATGCCACAGTAGGTCCGTTGGTAGATTGATGCATTAGGGCGGTTGATTTCCCCCGCCTCTCCCCTAAACTCCCCCTACCATGAAACCGATCATCGTCATCATCCTTGCCATCGCCGTCGGCTACGTCTCCTACGAGTATGTGTATCCGACCTTCGCCGATGCCATGAAGTTCACCAAGCATGTGCCCAAGGTGGAGCCGAAGAAGGAAATCGCCGTTGCCCCGGTGCCGAAACCGGTCGTCAAAAAGGAGCCAAAGGTCGTGATGGAGGCACCAAAGCCTGAGCCAAAGCCTGAGATGGCTCCCGAGCCGAAGCCCGAGATGCCGAAGATTCCCGAGCCAGCGCCGGTTGACCCAAATGCCTTCGTTGCGCCTGTGTTCCCGCCGGTGGACGAAGTCACGCAAAACTGGGCTGTCGTGCCGAAAGGTTTCTTCACTACACCGAAGCAGGTCACGATGAAGAAAGACCTCGAACTCAAGATGCAGATGGGCAAGGCCACTGCCGCTACCAATTTCAAGAGCGGGGCCAAAATTTACGTCATGGGCCAAGAGGGCACGAACTTGGTCGTCGGAGCATCAGCAGGTTCGCCGATGCGTGGACAGGTGGCGATGGATGACACCGATTTCAAAGAAGTTTTTGCTGCTGCGTATGAGCAGGTGAAAATCGTCCAGACTGAGAACGCACGTAAAGCGCATGCTTACCGGCTTGCCGCTGCCGAACGCGCCCAAAATGCTCCTACATCAGCAGCGGGTGGTGGTGCCAGCAGCAGCAACGATAAGCCCGTCAAAGATGCTGATGGCAGCTATCCGCTGTTAGTCGCCAGCATGAAGGCAGGAGAAGTCACCGAGATTAAGACCGATAACATCAAATCCTGGGGTGATCCTGCGCAGGAAAAAATCGACGGCACTGATTATTGGACTGTGAACGTGAAATACGAAACACAGACCATGTTTGGCAAGTTTGAAACTGAGGCCCAGGCCCGTATCAAAAACGGGCGTGTTGAGAAATGGGTTTACACCGGTTCTGGTGAAGTGGTGCCGTAACACTGCAGAGTCCTAAATGCTGACTTTTCTTGTCATCATTGGTCTGCTGTCTTGCATTGCTCTAGCTTCGTATCTTTATGAGAGGCGTCATGGGTCTTTGCGGCCAAGTCAAGGCAATGACCCGGACTGTAACGATGATGTCTGTGGCGATGGGAGAAGTTCTCACTCAGGCAGTGAAGATGATAGTGATTGTGACGATGGATCCGATTCCGACTAAATGCCATGCTGCACTGTGGTGATTGACTCTCTCTTGACGCCATCGCCTCGCGTGGCACGTAAAGACTCCGAATGAAAGTCATCCGCCCCACCGATCTCGACTACGCTACTGCGGAGGCCAGTGATGCTGTTCGTGAAGTTGTTGCTGGCGTTATTAAGGCCGTACGTGAACGTGGTGATGCCGCTGTTCTCGAACTTACCGAAAAATTCGATGGTGCGAAGCTCAACGCCACACAAATGCGCGTCCCGCAGGCCGAACTCGATGCCGCATGGAATGCTGCTGATGCTACGCTGAAAAGCGCTCTTGAAGCATCGCACCGCAACGTCATGACCTTTGCCAAACGCAGCATGCGCCAGAACTGGAGCTACAAGAACGAACAGGGAGCCGATGTCGGCGAAGTTTTCCATCCCTTTGAGCGTGTCGGTTGCTATGTGCCCGGCGGCACCGCACCGCTCGTCTCGACCTCGATCATGACCGTGACGTTCGCTGCTGCCGCCGGTGTGCCTGAAATTGTTGTTTGCACGCCTTGTGGTCGTGATGGCAGCGTCAATCCCGGTTTACTCGCGGCACTCAAACTCGCCGGAGTCACCGAGGTTTACAAAATTGGCGGTTCGCAGGCCATTGCTGCGCTCGCCTTCGGCACGCAGACGATTCGCCAAGTCACGAAAATTTTTGGTCCCGGCAATAGCTACGTCGTTGAAGCCAAGCGCCAGGCTTTTGGCGTTGTTTCCATCGACTTACTGCCTGGGCCCAGCGAAGTGCTCATTTTGGCCGACAAATCTGGCAATCCCGCGTTCATCGCCGCTGACATTCTTGCCCAAGCTGAACACGGCAAGGATAGCATGGCCGGTTTCATTACCGATGACGCTGCCTTGCTCGATGCTGTCGTCGTTGAAGTCGAAGCGCAGTCGAAAACTCTCAATCGTCAGGCCCAACTCACTCCGGTGATCGAAAAGGGCGTTTTCTGCATGCTCGTGCCGAATTTGGATGAAGGAGCACGTCTCGTGAACGACTTCGCTCCCGAACATCTCACGCTCATCACCACGCGAGAAGACACCATCCTGCCGCTCATTCGCACCGCGGGTGCGATCTTCCTCGGTAATCACTCGCCCGTCGCAGTCGGCGATTTCCTTGCTGGTCCGAGCCACACACTACCCACTGGCGGTTCCGGCAAATCCTTCCCCGGCATCACCGCCGACATGTTCCAGCGCCGCACCAGCATCATCCGCCTCGATCGCGAGAGTTGCGTCAAATCCGAGCCTATTGTCCGCGCTTTCAGCCAAGTCGAAGGCCTCGATGCGCATGGTCGTTCTGTTGCCATCCGCTGCTTATGAAACTTTTCGTCTTCAGCTCTCTCATTGCTCTGCTGCTAGCTTCCTGCGGCAAAAAAGAAGAGCCCAAGCCGGCAGCATCGAAAGCAATTTCCGAAAAGAACGCGCAGCCGCCCGTGCCTCAAGGCAAGTTGCCGCAGATGGACCCGGAGAAAGCCAAGTTCATCGCCGTGCCAAACACGCCCAAAGATGCCGAGGTCAAAAAGGCCGAAAAGCCCGCAGTGGAAGCCAAAAAGTAAGACGTGCACTCACGCTGGAATTCTGATTTCCAACCACTGACTCGCAGCGTTTGCTGGCGTCACTTGGCGTGATTTAGCATCCATGCAGGCAGGCAGCAGCGCAAAGTCGCCCGCTTTCAAAATCGTGCCGCTTACGCTGATCTGGCCGTTTACCACGGCCAGAGTTACACATTCACCGGTCTCACCCACGACTCCGGCTTGATCACACAGTCGCACATCGAAGTAATCGCACTTCACCAGCGTGCCATCTGCTTCGATCTGCTGCACTTGCGGCTTAAAGTCCGCGAAGTCGATGCTCTGCATCGACTCCTGCACATGCAGTGCTCGCGGCTTGCCATCCAAGCCCACGCGGTTCCAGTCGAAGACGCGATACGTCGTGTCGCTGTTCTGCTGAATCTCATAAATCAGCAACCCCGCACCGATAGCATGCACACGCCCGCTGGGAATGAACAGGCAGTCCCCGGTGCGTGCTTCGATCACATGCACCACCTCAGCCACGGTGCCGTTTTGCAGCGCCGTTTCAAAACGCTCCCGTGTTACGCCGGGCTTCAAACCGGCATAAATCTTCGCGCCGGGATCGGAATGCGCGATGAACCACATCTCCGTCTTTGGTTCGCCCTTCAACGCCGCCGCCATGCTTGCCGGTGGGTGCACCTGGATTGAAAGATCATCACAGGCATCGAGAATTTTCATCAGCAACGGGAACGTAGGGTTCTTGGCATCCAGCAGCGCTTTGCCAAATATCGCCTCGCGATGGTTCGTCCACAGTTCATGTAGCGACAGGCCAGCCGCCGTCACGCTTTGCGCCTCGGGACGGTCTGAAATGGCCCACGCTTCGCCAAACGGCGTTGTGGCATCCGGCAAAGCGGCTCCAAGCAGGGTTTCCATGCGTCGGCCGCCCCACACGCGGCTTTGGTATATGGGAGTGAAACGAATGGGCTGGTTGAAGTTCATGACGAACAATCAAACACAGCCTTCGTTGACGCTCTACAACGAACTCGCCAGAATGCGCCTCGTGAACACCGTTGATGCCAACTTCATCCAATCGCTCCAAGCCCTCATCAGCCCGGAACGCGTGCTTACGTCTGTCGAAGACATCATCCCCTACGGTTTCGATGGCACGGCGGTCTTGAAGCAACGTCCTGGTGCCGTCGTCTTTCCACTCACATCAGAAGAAGTCGCTGATTGCGTAAGACTGGCCTGCAAACGCAGCGTTCCTGTCGTTACGCGTGGTTCTGGCACCGGCTTGAGTGGCGGTAGCGTGCCTCTGGCCGGTTGTCTCGTGATATGCCTCGTGAAGATGGACAAACTCATCGAAGTCGATGAGAAAAACCTCACCCTGCGTGCGCAGAGCGGCGTGATCACCAAGGAAATCGACGATGCGGCGGCCAAGGTCGGCTTGTTTTATCCACCGGACCCCGGTTCGATGAAAATCTCCACTATCGGCGGTAACGTGGCCGAAAACTCCGGTGGTCTGCGTGGTCTCAAGTATGGCGTGACACGTGATTACGTCATGGGCCTCGAAGTCGTGCTGCCGGACGGCACACTGACCTTCCTTGGCAACAAATGCGTCAAAGATGTGGCCGGTTACTCGATGAAGGATCTGTTCATCGGTAGCGAAGGCACGCTCGGCATCATCACCGAGGTCATTTTGAAGGTGCTGCCGCGTCCCAAAGCCCGCAAAACGATGCTAGCGCTCTACGATTCGATGGATGCTGCTGCGAAGACGATTTCGGCGATCATCGCCGCCAAGATCATTCCCTGCACGCTCGAGTTTCTTGATCGTGTCACCGTGCAATGTGTTGAAGATTATGCCAAGATCGGCCTGCCCACGGATGTCGAGGCGCTCGTGCTCATGGAGACCGACGGCCATCCCGTCGTCGTCGAAGAAGAAGCCGCGCAAATGATGGCGCTGGCCAAAGCCAACGGTGCCCGCGATGTCCGTGCCGCTGCTGACGAGGCCGAAGGAGCGAAGCTTGCCGCCGCACGCCGCAATGCCTTTTCTGCACTCGCTCGTGTGCGGCCCACGACGATTCTCGAAGATGTGACCGTGCCGCGTAGCGAACTCGCTACGATGGTGGCATTCATCGACAGTGTTGCAAAGAAGCACAAGCTCCAGATCGGCACCTTCGGCCATCTGGGAGATGGCAACCTGCATCCAACCTTCCTCACCAACGAGCTCGATCACGAGGAGATGCATCGTGTTGAAGTCGCACTGGAGGAGATTGTCGAAGAAACCATTCGTCTCGGCGGCACTGTCACCGGCGAGCATGGCGTCGGCCTTGCTAAAAAAGCCTTTCTCAAACGCCAACTCGGCGAGGGCAGCTACGAACTCATGCGCAGCATCAAACAGGCCCTTGATCCGCAAGGGCTGCTGAACCCCGGGAAGATCTTCGATTTGAGGAACTGATCATGCCCCAAGCCTCACTCCTACAATCCCTCGATTACTCCGTGCTTCAGCAGTGCATGCACTGCGGCATGTGCCTGCCGACATGCCCGACGTATGTGGAGACAAAAATGGAGAAAAATAGTCCACGTGGCCGCATCGCGCTTCTGCGTGCGGTGGCCGATGGCGATCTCGAAGTCTCGAAGGCTCTGTCAGACGAGATGTATTACTGCCTTGGCTGTCTCGCGTGCCAGACCGCCTGTCCGGCGGGTGTGAACTATGCGGAATTGTTTGAGACGGCTCGTGCCGAAGTGGAGCAAGCGAACGTGAATGACGGCATGCAGCGCGGTTTCTGGCGCTGGATTACACTGAACGTCATCTTCATGCACCCGTGGCTATTGCGGCTCATCGGACGCGTTTTGCGGATGTATCAAAGCACCGGCCTCGACAAACTGATGCGCAAGCTACGCTTCTTTGGCCTCATGCCGCGATCATTGGCAAAATTGGAGCCACAGACACCGCAAATCGCGGCGCAATTCTCCGATGACATCATCTTGCCGCAGGAATCTCCTATCGCAGGGCAGGGTAGCCGTGTGGGACTACTTACGGGCTGCATTCAGGATCTCGCGTTCTCGAACATCAATCGCGACACGGTCGATGTGCTGATCGCGAATGGCTGCGAAGTCATTACGCCGCGTTCGCAGAGCTGTTGCGGCTCCTTGCATGCGCACAATGGCGAACTCGAGCTCGCCCGCGAACTCGCCCGCAGGCAGATCGACAGCTTTGATCTCGATTCACTCGATGCCATCATCACCAATGCGGGCGGCTGCGGCTCGCATTTGAAAACCTACGGCCACTTGCTGCACGATGATCCGCTCTACGCTGCCAAGGCGAAGGTTTGGGACAGCAAGGTGAAGGACATCCACGAATGGCTCGTGCAGATCCGCTTCCGCAAGCCGACGGCTGGTGCGGGCGTGAGCGAAGTGACGTATCACGAAAGCTGCCACCTCTGCCATGGACAGAAAGTAGTCAGTCAGCCACGTCAGGTGCTCGCCAGCATCCCCGGCCTCGTATTGAAGGAATTGCCGGAGTCGAACTGGTGCTGCGGCAGCGCTGGCATTTACAACATCACCCAACCCGAGCAGAGCCAGAAGCTGCTGGACCGCAAAGTTGCCAATTTGAAGCTCACGAAAGCTCCCATCGTTGCCACCAGCAATCCTGGCTGCCATCTGCAAATTGCCAACGGCCTGCGCTCTTGCGGCGATCATCCGTGTCAGGAAGTCACGCAGCCTGTGACTTTGCTGGCACGTGCTTATCGTTCTGAACGTAGCTGATTGTCATGGAACTCGATCTCACCGGCCCGCTGCGCGATGACGCCTACATGATCCTCGCTGGACTCGTCACGCCGCGTCCGATTGCGCTGACGACCACCGTCGATCTCGAAGGCCGCGTGAACGCGGCACCGTTTAGCTTTTTCAACGTGTTGGGCGATTCGCCGCCCATAGTCGGCTTATGTCCTGGTGATCGCTCTCCCGGCGTGCCTAAGGACACAGCACGGAACATCCGCCTGACGCATGAGTTCGTCGTGAACCTCGTCGATGAGGCGATTGCCGAGAAAATGAACCTCTGCTCCGCATCATTGCCGGCTGGTGAGAACGAACTGCTGCATGCCGGCCTCACCGCCGTGGCCAGCAGTGTTGTTAAGCCGCCACGCATCGCTGAATCCCCCGCCAGCCTCGAATGCCGCAGCCACAGCATCGTCGAGATCGGCGACAACCGCCTCATCATCGGCGAAGTCCTCCGCATCCATGTGCGCGACGACATCTTCGATGCTGAAACTTGGCTCGTGAAACCCGGCACCTATCATCCGATTGGCCGCATGCAGAGTCCGCATTGGTACTGCCGCACTCAAGACATGTTTGAACTTCGGAGGCCGAGGTAACACGATCCTCAGCTCGTGTTTCGATTACTACCTAACTCGAAATTACTTTGAGGAGTGCGAGCACATTCATGACGGCCTTAGGGACGAAGGAATTTGGTTCGACGTATTCGGGCAGTTTGCTGCAGTCGGCGGTTCGTTCAGAGCAATGGGCGTTACCGCCGTGGGGACCGAGGCCGTCGAGAGTGGGCGCGAGGTGCCAGAGGTGATTGGCATCGCTCAAACCGCCGCGCGGCACGGAGACGGCGGAAAGGTTCATGGCGGCTGCGGCTTCGTGCCAAAGATGGAAGAGGGCTTCCGAGGCAACACTACCGGGCCAGGCGGAAGTGTGGCCAGTGCGTTCGGTGATAAGCTTGGTGCCATTGGTAGCGGTGCCGCTGAGTGAGACGAAAAAGTCATCGGCACGTTGCAATGCAGCGGGATCCGTAGCTCTACATTCCCATTCGGCGCTGGCTGCATGCGGAACGCGATTGACGACGGTGCCGCCTTGAATCATGCCGATATTCACGGTGCGTTCTTCAGTGGCGTTCGACTGTGCGGCGATGTCTGGCAGCACAAGCGCAAGGGCGTCGATGGCGTTGATGCCTTCGTGATGCTTGCTGCCGGCATGCGAAGCTTTGCCTTCGGCGGTGAGCCGCCAAGTGTTGCGTCCTTTGCGTGAGGTGACGATGTGCCAGTCTTGGGCATCGACGGGACCGCCTTCAAACACGAGCACGGCACGCGCTTTGCCGCCACAGTGTTGAATTGTGGCTCGACCGAAGTCATCTCCGGTAATTTCCTCGGCAGCGTTGGCTGCGACGAGCCAATTTGTTTGTGCGTAAGCTTCAGGGGCGCAGTCGTGGAGGATTTGCAGCATGAGCCAGATCAAAGCGGTGCCACCTTTGTTATCGACGGTGCCGGGACCATAGATGCGGCCTTCAGTGGGGCGTTCATCCCACTTGAAATCGTTACTCTGTTCTTCCTCGGGCGGAAACACGGTGTCGGAATGCGTGACGAGGACGATAGGATCAGCGCCAGCACTATGGTGAGAGAGAAAGAGATGGTGGCCGGTGCCAGGTGTGGCGCAGCGCACGAGTTCGGCGGTGAAACCGAGCGGTGCGAAGACTTCAGCAGTCAATTGAGCAACCGCATCGACGCCACTGGCGTTTGTGGTGAAGCTATTGATGGCGACGAGACGACGCAGCAGATCGAGCGCGGCTGGAAGATGTTTTTCGGCGGATACTTGCAGAAGAGATGCGTTCATCGTGGGATGGCTCCGATGCCGGGACGATCAGGCATGAGCAGAGTGCCGCTGGCATCATACTCAATGCCGGTGAAGTCGTCGTTAGAGAGGTAGAAGTGGCCGTCTAGGTCGATCCAGTCAGCCCATGGGGCGAGATGTGCAGCGGCGGTGGTACCGAGACTGGTTTCGATCATGCAACCAAGGAGGATTTGCAGGCTGTGCTCGCGTGCAGTGGCGATCATGACGATGGCGGCGTCAAAGCTGCCGCATTTGAGGAGCTTGATGTTCACGCCGTCGATGAAATCGGCGAGAGCGGGGATGTCGGCGCCGGTTTGCACACTTTCATCGGCAAAGATAGGCGGAGCGTTGCCTGGAAGGCTGGCACGGAGTTCTTCCCAAGCTTCCACGCCATGGCGATGATGAATGGGCTGCTCAATGAGTGCGGGGCGGTAATCGGCGAGCTTAGTGATCATCAGCGCCGCTTCACTGAGTTCCCAGCCGCCATTGACGTCGAGCAAGAGTTCAGCATGTGGCGCGGTGTGACGTGCGACGGAGACGGTGGCGAGGTCGAGGCTGAGATCGCCGGAGCCAAGCTTGAGTTTGAGGACGCGAAACTGTTTGGAGATGAGGCGGATTTTTTCGGCGAAAACATCGAGATCGTCGGGGATGCTGAACGAACGACAGCCCGGTGGCGGTGAAGAATGCAGAGGTGCCCCCAGCTTGGCACGTGCGTGTGCCGCCAAGGGCTTGCTGGTGGCATGACCGATGATGTCATGGCGCAGAAGATTGAGGGCGAGGGCGGCGGTGCGTGGAAGTTGCTCTGGCAGCACGGCCTGGTTCAGAATCGCCAATGTTAGCTGTGGGTCTTCACCGTAATACGGCACGAAGGGTGCCTCGGTGGTGTGCTGACCTTCGCTGATGCGCAGCACCTGCCGCGTGGCGGAGGTGCCGTGGGCGATGCGGAATGGCTCGTTGAGTGTCAGGGTCTTGATCGCCGCATGCATGTCACGCAGGGAGCGTCAAGAAGGCCGCTGAGTCAAGTGTTGGCCTGCTTGGATGGCCTGAACTTCGCTTTTTGGCTCACTGCGGCTTGGGATCGCGGCTGAAGAGGCGCTGGAAGAAATTTTTCTTCTTTTCAGGAGCCGTTTGCGGAGCGGGGGGCGTTGGGATTTGCGGGAAACGTTTAGCGGAATCAGCGCCAGTCTCGGTGCGGATGTCTTCCTGATAGGAGGTCGTTCTGAGGGAGTCAGTGCTCGTGACGACCTGGGGCTGGATAAAGACAATGAGCTCTTTGCGAATGACGGAATTGGTGTCTGTTCGGAAAAGTTTACCGAGTCCGGGGATTTGGCCCAAAATGGGGATGCCCTGCTTTTTAAGGTTCTTCGATTCTGAGATGAGACCACCGAGAACAATCGTGTTGCGGTCGGGGATTGTGACGGAGGTAACCAGCAATTCCTTGTTGAGGACGGGAACTGAGTTGGTTGAGACAAGTTGAGTGCCAACGACGGTATCGTTACTTTGCGAGATGGTTAGGGTGACTTCGCCATCCGCATTGATGAGAGGAACGACTTCGAGTTTCAGGAAGGCATCAACGAAACCAGTGGTGGAGGTAACACTGCCATTATTGTTAGCACCGGAGGCGTTGGTGAGCGTCGATGCGGCATACGGGGTGCTCTGGCCGGAGGAAATGACGGCTTTCTTGTTGTTCAGCGCAAAGACAGAGGGACGGGAAAGCACCTTGAAATTGACGTTGGTCTGAAGCGCATTGAGGAAGATGTCGAGGCTGTCGCCCGCGGCACCATAAAGGTTCAGGCCGGCCGCAGGTCCGAAGGCGGAAGTGATGACATTGTTACGCATGTCACCGATGGCACGGGAGGCAATACCTTGGGCAGTATTGGGGGCAAGAATGTCCTGACGCGCCGTGATGCTGCTGGCGCTAAAGTTGGTGCCATTCTTATTCATCAAGGCAGAGACATAGTCGATCCCGGTGACCATGGTGTCGGTCAGGGTGAG
>Ga0209190_1002249_pt1 | contig 13113 bp, 14 predicted proteins | sample M_140205_XF_Meta_FD_187315 | JGI IMG/M metagenome (GOLD analysis project Ga0209190, IMG submission 187315) | Freshwater microbial communities from Lake Montjoie, Canada to study carbon cycling - M_140205_XF_MetaG (SPAdes) (version 2) | ecosystem: Environmental > Aquatic > Freshwater > Lake... | reverse complement strand
TTTGTCGAGCCGGACAACGGACAGAGTGACGCAATCAACAAGGGAATGCGGGTGGCTAGCGGGGAGATTGTCGGTTGGCTGAACGCGGATGATGTTTTGATGCCGGACGCGCTGGACAAAGTGGCTCGGGCCTTTGACCAGAATCCTGAAGCCGTCTGTGTTTACGGTGTTGGCGCCAAAGCAGATCGTTCCGGAAATGTGATGCGCAAAGTTCCTTTCCGCCCCTTCTCGCAAAGAAGGCTGAGGGCCGCTTTTGGTGCGGTGCAACCGGCGATGTTTTTCAAGCGTGATGCCTACTGGGCGGTCGGAGGGCTCGACGAGTCGCTGCATTATGCCATGGACTGGGACTTACTCCTGAAGCTCGCAAAAATTGGGAAAGTCGTCGCCATTCCGGACCACTTGGCCAACATCCGTTACTACGAGGAAACCAAGACAAACACTGGCGGATGGAAGCGCATGCGTGAAATCGCACGGATTGCCCGTCGCCACAATGGGATCTTGGACCGCAACTATCTGTCATTCCACCTACGTACCCTTCTCGCCAAACAGCCCTTTCGTTGGCCGCGCGCGATATTCGACCACCTCTGCTGGAATCTTTTCCGCGACCCTCCACTCATGGTTCAAGGCTGGCCGGATGAGGCGCAGAGCTAGTATGCGGAACTCGATCCGTAAGCGGTCGACAATCAAGTTACCTGAAAGACGTTAGGTCTGATCTTAGCCGGAACGATGCAGTTGAGCCCTCAAATCGTCTAGTTGCGTTAATGGAAGTTTCACTTCGCCAGGTGGTTATGAATGAAATTTCTACTGAATTGCAGTAGGAGTTTGCCCACCAAATGGTGATGATCTCGAGGTGTCAGCCAGTCGGCTTTATCTGAAGTAGTTGTGCCTGCTGGGGCCACTCCAGTGGAATGAACTGCATCGTTCCGGCTTAGAATCTTATGAGCAGTGCTGAAAAATCCATCAATGGGGAGTGGTCCGTTGTAATTACCCCGCGCCAGAGCCTCCTCCACATACCTGTGCGCGAGTTGTGGGACTACCGCGAGTTGATCGCTCTGCTCGCGCACCGGGATTTTGTCTCGCAATACAAACAAACGATCCTTGGCTCGCTCTGGTATGTCATCCAGCCGTTGCTACAGACCCTGATGTTTATTTTTGTCTTTAACCGCGTGGCCAAGATTCCCACCGGGGATATTCCTCCGATGCTGTTCTATCTCTCCGGGACCGTCTGCTGGCGCTATTTCGCCGACTGCGTCACCAAAACCGCGGGCACTTTCACCAGTAATCAGGCCATCTTCGACAAGGTGTATTTTCCCCGCCTCGTTGTTCCCATATCGCAACTGATCACCAACCTTGTCGGTTTCACCATGGGCTTGGTCATGTTTCTCGGCTTCTACCTCTGGTATTATTTCCATGGCGCCCCGGTGCATCCGGACTGGCGCATCATCGTGCTGCCGGTGCTCGTTCTCGAGATGGCATGCCTGGGTTTGGGCGTGGGCTGTCTCGTCTCCGGAATGACCAACAGGTTCCGCGATCTTGGAGTTCTCCTCGGTTTTTTCATGCAGCTGTGGATGTATGCCAGCTGCGTTGTCTATCCACTCTCCGTCGTCCCGGAGCAATACCGCTGGCTGTTCAGCTTGAATCCGATCGTCTTCGTCATCGAGAGCTTCCGCTTCGCTTTCATGGGCGAGGGCACGGTCACGTTCGCCCAAGTCGCCATCAGCGCCGTGATCAGCGTCGCGGTTCTTGTCTTGGGACTCGTGGTCTTCAACCGCGTTTCGCAAACCAGTGTTGATACGGCCTGAACTGAGTCGGGGGCCCATCATCCCCAAGGCTCCTGTTTAATTAACCATGGTGCAGGACGAGTTGTCGGTCTTCGCAGGGCGGGAGCGCGTCCGTGCCAACCGCCGCGCGTATGCCTCCCAGCCCGACCACGTTGTCTTCGTCTCTTTTCCCAGGTCGGGAAGCAACTGGGCCTGCCTCCTCCTTTCCGAGATGATGCGGGCCGCGTCCGAAGACGGACAATCCGTGGGTCTCACTGGACGAAAGGGCTTCCAGATCTGCCCCTTGGACTCGCCGGATCTTCACCTTGAATCTTTTTTTGCGCGCGGCGACTTCAGCGGGATCGTGAAGACCCACCAGTTGAGCGCGAATGCCGCGACTTCCGTCATTTATATGTTCCGTGATGCCCGCGACGTTCTCGGCTCGTTCCGCAACTGGCATCGGGAGACGGATCCCGGACAGCACCGCAACCAATGGAGCGACTTCCTCTACGTGCGGCGTAATCTGAGGCTGCTGCTGCAGCAGTGGTGGAAGGCTGTTTCTTTCGGTCTCCGGCATCCCGCGAGGTTCCTTGCTTTCTCTTACGAAAGTTTGTTGGCGCATCCTGTCGGGCAATTGCGACGACTGGCGACTTTCCTCGAGATAGATTTGAGCGACTCTGTCCTGCGCGACATTTACGATCGCTGTACGATCTCCAAAATGCAGCACTCGCATCCGGGTCTGGTCTACCGTTCCGGAGTGGCGCGCAAAGGAAAGGGAGACTTCGGCCTCCTGCTGCGCAGCCTCATCTTTTTCCTTTCCGTTATTCCACAGAACTTGCTGGCTGTCCTCGCCAAGCGCAACCCGGCAACCAAACCCGCGTATTTATGAATTCCGAACAATCAGCTCCGTGTGTCATCAAGGTAGATGGACTGGGCAAAAAATACCGCCTCGGCGTGATCTCGCGCAAAATGCTCGTCGACCAGATCGAGAGCTTTGTTGCCCGGAAGCTGGGTCGCGAGGACCCGCATTCGCGGGTGTTCGAGCGCAACAAAGACAGCATGCCGACGCCCTATGACTTTTGGGCGCTGAGCAAGGTGAGTTTCGAAATCCGTGCCGGTGACGTTATCGGCATCATGGGGCGCAACGGATCGGGCAAGTCCACGCTTCTGAAAATTCTTTCCCGCATCACCGCCCCGACCGAGGGAACCGCCAAAATCAAAGGCAGGGTGGCCAGTCTTCTCGAGGTTGGAACCGGCTTCCACCCCGAGTTGACTGGAAGGGAAAATGTCTACCTTAACGGCAGTATTCTCGGGCTCAAGCAGTCGGAGATTGAAGAGCGCTACCCGCAGATCGTCGATTTTTCCGAAATCAGCGATTTCATGGACACGCCGGTGAAAAGGTATTCCAGCGGTATGCGAGTGCGCCTCGCTTTCTCCGTGGCAGCGTACCTCGATCCGGAAATTCTCATTCTCGACGAAGTGCTCGCTGTGGGTGATGCCGCCTTCCAGGAAAAATGTCTGGAAAAGATGGAAGAGACCAAGAAAACAGGCGTGACCATACTGTTTGTGAGCCACTCCGCGGAAAGCGTGCGCAAGCTCTGCACGAGGGGATTTGTCCTGCAGCAAGGCCGCCTCGTTTATGACGGAAAGGTCAAGGATGCAGTGGATTTTTACACCCAAAGCCTTCACCTGCACGATACGGGCGAAGCACTGCATGTTTTGACCAACACAAAGAGAAGCCAACTTCTCGGCGCCATTTCTTCGCTCTTGTCCCACTCGATGGAGGGAGGTCGGGTTTTGGTGGACGTGCCCGTGCAAACCGATGATGGAATCCAAGTGGTGGACGTGGCTTGGGTGTCGGACGAGAGGTGCCCCAGCATCACCGGGCGCCAGACTTACACGGCCGCTCCGGAAATCTGCGCCCTTCTTCATGACGGCAGCGCGGACCGCAAGGCCTTTCTGCGCAAGCAGTGGTTGCTTTTCAAAACGGGTGCCGCCGAGAACTGGGAGTGCGCACCCGATGGAACAATCAATGTCCGGACCTACGCGCAAACCGCAAAAAGGCTCGTTCGCTCGATGCCGGCCCGCCTTCCGGTCGTTTGACATTTCCGGGCACCGCCACGAGTCGGAAAGATCCTTAGATGGTCGCGATAAATCCTCTGCAATCGCTGCTCCAAAAAGCGATGGACGCCCAGCAAACCGCTCTGGCCGGCGGTTTGCGCTTCCTCGATCTCGGAGATCATCCAGCTGCTGCCAACTACCGTACGGCAATCGGAGAACTCAGCGGTGCCATCTGGGTCGATGCTGCTGGGAAAACGGCTTGGCCGGCCCGGACAAGGGTGCATACGTCGTCCGCTCCTATCTTTTTGGGCGGAGCACACAAGTCGGGCACGACTTTACTGCGCAACCTTCTCGATGGGCATCCGGAGATTTCGGTTTTGCCCACCGACGGTTTCGGTTTGCGCTTTCACCGGAAAATTTCACGCTTCGAACCTGAGCACCGAGGTCTGGCCATGGTTGCCGCGGCTGTCGCCAACATTGCTATGCCGATTGCCGGGGAATCGCCGCGATGGATACTCGGAGACACGATCGAGCCCTACTTAAAAATCGGCGTTATCCTGCGTGAGCTTTCCGGCTGCGGCACGTTGACTGACACCCCCTCCTGCATGCGGGGCTTCGCAGATCTTTTTCAACGCTTGTCTCCTCAAAAGAACCCCGTTCGCTATTGGGCCGAAAAATCGACCTTCAACGCCCAAGACGCTCCGTTGCTCGCTTCCCTCTTTCCCAACGGAAAATTCATCCATATCGTCCGGCATCCTGGTGCAATTGTCGCCGCGCAGAAGCGCAAGCAACCCATGAAGGAGCGCTCTTTCTGTTTGCAACGCGAGTGCGAGGCAGTCTTTTCGTCGCTGGCCGCCGGAATCCGGAACCAACGTACTCTCCCGGCGGGGTCTTATCATCTGGTCAATTATGAACAGCTCCTTTCCAACCCAGATAAGGAAATGCGCCGGATCTGCACTTTTTTGGGAGTTGGCTTCGATGAGTGCCTCCTCAAACCCACCGTTTTCGGTCAGCCCGCGGGATCGAACACCTCGCGCCTCAAATCTTCCGTAGCCGGGCGGTTGCATACGGCGCCCGGGGAAAAGTGGCGCTCGGAGCTGACTACGGACCAACTAGATCTCATTCGCTTTTGTTTCCGTCGCATTTTGCGTGCCTGCAATTATGATGAAATTTTCTCACCACGGGACCATTGGAAAGGTGCAGCCCGCGCGATCAAGGCCCATATGGACGGGTCGGATCAGCCGGCCCGGGCTTTGGTGCGCTGGATAGCGATAGCCCTCAAGGGATGGCGCCCGTGAAGCAGTAGTCTTTGCTTTGCAGGCCGTGTTTACCGGCGTTTGCTTAGGTCTCAATATAAAGACTTTTGCCGTATTATACCAAACACGAAAAGTTTTTTGACTTTTCAACACCTTCGGTACGGGCGACTGGCCCAGCCACCCGCACGACAGGCAACAGAAAGGCAGCGGTCTGCTGGGCCAGCGGACCCTACCAACGGAAACCCTTAGCGAAGTCCAAATCCTTTTGGGAACTGGTGTTACCCAGCACAACCGCCGGCCTTTCCAGCGACCGCATATAATGACACGAGGATTTCTCTACATAGCTACCGGGTCGCGCTTCATCGCGGAGGCTTGCGCCTCGGCCGGGCGGGTGAAGGAGCTTATGCCCGGGCTTCCGCTTGCGCTGGCCTCCAACGTTGGGCCTGAACGAAGTCTCTTTGCCCAATGGATTCCTATCGAAAATCCGCGAGGCACCTTTGCCGATAAGATTGCGCCACTGGCCAAGACACCGTTCGAGCAGACGGTATTCCTCGACACTGATACCTATGTTTGCGAACCGGTGCCGGAGTTGTTCGAGTTGCTCGGACATTGCGATATCGCCATGGCCCATGCACCGATGCGGGTCACCGGAAAAGTTCCGGTTCCTCAAAGCTTTCCCGAGTGCAACAGCGGCGTCATCGCTTACAACATGAATGAGCGGACAAGACATCTTTTCGCCATGTGGGAGCGATTTTACGCAGATCAACTGGCCACAACCGGGCAGCCCGACGACCAACCCGCGCTGCGCCGCGCTCTGTGGGAGAGCGAGGCGCGACTCGCTATTCTGGGCTCCTCGCTGAATTGAGTGGGTGATTGATCTGGCTGGACCGCTCGCCGCGGGGTCGTTCGGGGGGAACTTTTGGCCAGTGGCCGGCTCGGCGATCATCGTCCCTGCGGCTTGGAGCCGTAGTTCGGTTTGGCCAAGATGGAGGGCATGGATGCTAACAAACTCTTGGAGATGGCGCTGGGCGTGGGCAATGGCTGGCGGGTGGTCAAAAGCGAGATGAACGTGAAGGGGCGGCAGTTGCAACTGTGGCTGGACTTCGCGGCGGGCTCGCAGTTTTCCTGTCCCCGGTGCGGGGAGCGGTGCGGGGTGCACGACACGGCTGAGAAGAGCTGGCGGCACCTCAACTTCTGGCAGCACCAGACCGAGTTGCATGCGAGGTGTCCGCGGGTGAAGTGCGAGGAGCATGGGGTGCTGCAGGCCGAGGTGCCCTGGGCGCGGGCGGGCAGCGGCTTCACCTTGATGATGGAGGCGATGGTCGTGTTGCTCTGCCAGCAGATGCCGGTGGCTGAAGCGGCGCGGATGTTGGGGGTTCACGACACGCAGCTTTGGCGTGTGCTCACCTACCACGTAGAGCAGGCGCAGGCTGGGCGGGACTGGTCGGGGGTCAAGCGCATCTTGGTCGATGAAACCAGCGCCAAGCGAGGCCACCGCTACGTGACCAACTTCGTGGACGCCGAGAAGCGGGAGTTGCTCTTCATGGTCGAGGGGCGCAAGGCCGAGGTCTTCACGGCTTTTGCCGAGGCGCTGCGAGCGCACGGGGGCGATCCGGAGCGCATCGAACTCATTGCCATGGATATGAGCCCGGCCTACCGCGCAGGAGCCAAGGAATCCTTTCCCTCGGCCCGCATTGTCTTCGACCACTTTCATCTCATGCAGATGGCCGGGCAGGCGCTTGACGAGGTGCGCAAGTCGCTGCGCCGGGCGGGAGCGGATCTGGCCGGAGGCCTCTGGTCGCTGCGCGGCAACCAGTGGACGCGCACCGAGGAGCAGTTGCAGACGCGCGAAGCGTTGTGCCGACAATACCCCACGCTGGGCCGGGCGATGATGCTGCGCGAGACACTGCAGGACGTTCTGGCCAGCGAAGATGAAGAGGGGCTGCGCTGGTGGTGCCGCCGGGCCATGCGCAGCCGGCTAGAACCCTTTCGCAAGCTGGCCACGACGATCCGGGCCCATTGGGATGGGGTGGTCGCTTTCCTTGAAACGAGGGTCACCAACGGCCTGATCGAAGCCATCAACGGGTTGCTGCAACTGGCCAAGCGCATGGCCCGCGGCTTCCGCTCCTTCAAGCACTTCCAAGTCATGGCCTACCTCAAGGCCGCCAAGCTCAAACCCCAACTGCCCTCGGTTCTACCCACTTGAAACAGCGAGGAGGCGCTTTGGGTCTCTCATCGAGCTAACTTTGCCGCGCATCATGTCGGCAAAGAGCGCCCAGTCGTCGGGGCCCGGTTCCCAGTTCTTGTCATCAACCTTGCCGCCGGCCGTGACGAAGTAGCGGTCCTTGCCGGGCTCCGGGTGCATGGCGCGGTCGCCTTGGCCCCATTTGTTTTTACGGACAGCCTCCAAATACGTCAGCGGCTTCGCCGGTTTTGCCTCCTGCTTTTTGCGTGGTTTCTTTTTCATTGGATCTCCTTCCTCGGTCCGTGCTTGGAAATTGCGCTCACAAGGCCATTGCCTAGCCACTGTCCGCCGAGTTCTTTGCCGATCGTCCACGCGCCGGGGCGGGAGAACTCGGCGTTAATGCGAGCAATCAGCTCCTGATGCTTACGTTGCTTCTCAATCAACTCAGCAAGTTCTTCTTTCGTGTGCTGTGGTTGCTGGTCGCTCACTTGGGATTCCGTTTAGATTTCTTGGCGTCGGTCTTGAGCTTCGCTTTCCGCATTCCACGCAACTGCCCCAGCGCGGCATCCGCTTCCTTGAGCAGCTCGCGCGCATCAGTCGCCGGCTTCGCTGGGCCGACGAACACGAACGAGCTGCCATACTTCTGCAGCGCCTCCTCGTTGGTCAGGCGGCTGTAGGTGTGCGGGCCGATCTTTTGGACTTTGGCCATGGCGGTATTCCAAGCCAGGGCGTGGTGGGCGGCAAGGTTATCGCGCGTCATAAGCCCATTAGTTGTTGGCCGACAACGTTTACCGTTGTATCTACCTGCATGTCTGCCAGTGGGCGCCGCCTCAACGCTTGACACAAAATCGTTTGTTTGTTGCCAGTATATTCAATGAGCGACGAGTTTCCCACGCCACAAGACATCCTGAACGACAACCCGGGCGTTGTCGGAGCAGCCGCTGGGTACGCGGTTAATAGAAATATTCAGGCCACAAATAGGAATCTTGAGCACCTAAAAAAAGAAGTCAGCTCCATGCAGCGCGAGTTGGTTAGGACGCGCCAACAAGAGGAGACGGAGCACGGACGCCGAGAACAAGTTTTTCAGGTCAGTTCCCAACTCGACGAGCTAATATCCCAAGAAAAGTCGCCTGACGTATTGCTTCGCCTGCAGCATCTAGATCAGGCATTTAAAGAGCTGGGCCTCACGAGCGCTTCATTCCGCAGTCTCTCCGATAAGGAGTTTTTGAACTCCACAAAGCTGCGCTTTCGTAGGGCACTAGAAGAACACCGTGCTAGCATGTCAGCCGAAGCGCTGAAGTCGCTCGATGCGCTCAAGCAATGGTCTACCCTCAGCGAGTGTGCGCAGCAGTTGCTTGTGGAAGACGTTGAGTTTGCCGAAGCAACCCAAAAACTCAGCGAAGCGCAGGAAAAGCATTCGGAGGCTGAAGCAGCCCTCTCCAAGACCAAGGGAGTTGTACTTTTTGCCCGAGATGGCGAACATTTATGGGCCTCCAGAGCCTTTGCTGCGGCGGTGGTTGTCGCTTTTGCTGGCATAACTATACCAATTTTTTGGGGCATTGGTCAGCTTCCTTTGTCACTAGTGTTTTTTGGAGTTGCTGCAGCGGCCTTTGGTTACACCTATCAAGAGCGCTTTAAGCTTAATTTCAGCAATTCCATGGAATTTGCGGAAGCCAAGGAACTGCTGCAACAGGCCGAGCGCAGACTTGAGCAATGCGAAAACGAAAGGTTTCGACTGCAAGGAAGCATCTTTGAGTGCAACTTGCTGCCAAGTGAGCTTTGCGACTTCCTAGCCGATTCTGGCCATCCAATCGAGGAAAGGCGGACGAAATGTGCTGAAGCTTCTGCCTACGGTGAATCCTTGCGCAAGGAGCTGAGAGTCTCTGAAGCCGTCCTTGATCAGGCCACCAATGCACGACTGAAGTAAACTTCAGGACTCGGCCGCCATCGTGAAGATAACCGTGCCATCCGACTCGCGGACGTTCCACTCGGTGCGCTGCACGTAGTCGCTCTTCGGGGTCTCCGTGAGTAGGTATTGCGGGGGAATTGTTCCGTCGTCGGCTTTGCGGAATTTAGGGCACCAGCCGCCATGGGGGATGTCGTGCCATATGGGCCCAGTCGAGGCCCATTCGATCGGCGCCGGTTTGGCCTCCGGAGACGACTTTCTGAATCATTTGAGGAGGCTTATCACGCTGGGGCCGGAGCGGGAATTGTCTTCTCTGTCATAGGGATCTTTCCATACGAGATGTTTGGAGCCGACGTAGAGCGGCTCTCCATACCTCCGATAACATTCCTCGAGTGTCATGGTGTTTGGCATATCGTGTGGCGATCGATCGATTTCCTGGCGACCCGTGGTTGAGAATCTCCCTCATCTCGCAAAGGGTTATGCAGGTGTAGTTATCAATGGGGATGGTAGGGTGTGCAGAGTGCGGCAATCAACCGATGATTCGGGGACAAATGGGACACGCACGTTGCCAAAGGGTGCTTTTTTTTGCCGGAACGCTTGACGCGGCTCAAAAAATGCCTAATCTATAAATCTATCATGCACAACACGTTCCAAGATAGCTTGGAACCGGCTAAGCAGCAGAAATCGAAAATTCGAATCCCGTTAGGGTCGCTCCCCTGCGACGCCCGCGAAGTTTCATTAACATTAGGTTTGCGGGCTTTTTCTTAGTTTGTAACGAGCGGCTCTACCGCTGAGCTAACCGCGCCATAACGCACGGAACGTCACGCAATCTTTGCCGGCTGGCAATAGCGCGCTGCCGAAGAGGCTGCGGTAAGCGCCCGCGCCCGGCCTCACGTCAGGGTGTTCGAGCGGGCGTGCGGAAATTTCGCAACTTTCATCCGGGGCAGGGGTTTTGTCTCGCAGGGCTTCACAGCCTTCCAAACAAACTAACCAATCAACAGAAAGCACCGCTACCACAATGAAAGCATTCATATCCTACGCACTGACCCTCACCATCATGCTGGCCGCGCCAGGCATGGCAATGGCTGGAGAAAAAGAGGGAGGGAAAAAGCCCGGCTGGAAAGTCACCGCCGTCGACACCACCGCAAATACCATCACCGTGCATTCCGGGAAGAAAGGCGAACCCGGTGAGGATAAAAGCTACAAGGTCGCGGATGCGGCCATCACAGTGGAGGGCGCAAGCGCGAAGCTTGCGGACATCACTGTCGGAATGCGTGCCAAAATCACAGTCGGAGCGACTCCCGACACGGCCTCAGCCGTTGACGCATCTACCAAGAAGAAGAAAGGCGAGAAAAAGGGCGACGAGGGGGGCTCTCAGGAATAGCCCGCGTGGCTATCTAACCAGACGAATAAGATCAGGGCGGCTCCGGGGTTACCCGGAGCCGCTTTTTTGGTTGCGGGACGCCATTTCTGCGGTCGGCCCGGAGTGTTTATGCTCACACTCGCAGGCGGCGGGTAAAGAGTTCGTGGAAATCATCACGCGCGTCCCGAAGAAGCGAGCGGCGTGCTGGAGTGTTCAGGCATGGACCAGAGACTCACTTGCCCGATTCACCGAGCGTCTTGAGCTGACGATCCGTCACGAGCCAAACGAGTCCGTTCTCCTCGGCCAATTTCTTGGACAGCGCTCGCCGCTCCGGCGTCTTTGGATACTCGATGAGCAGCACGGGCTTCTTTGCCGCAGCCAAGGTTTTCAAGTGGCCGAGGATTTCATCTGTGTGCGAGGCGGGCTGGAGTTTTTTCCCATTGGTGAACAAGTCCTCGATGCCTTGGGCGCTGATGACCTCGACGAAGTCCTGGTGGGCGGCGAGTTGGGAGCCGTTTTGCGGGATGATGAGTGCTGCAGGATTCCTCGCACGGGCGCGGGCGGAGATCGATTTTACCCAGTCCACCATGTCGCGGCGATAGGTCTGCTTGGTCTCCGGGTTCGCGCGGTCGTCCAGGTAATCGTCGGCTCCCTGCTCATACGTCTCGAAGCCGTCCACGATGTCCAGATACACGCCGTCGAAACCGTGCGCCATCGCGTCGTCGATCGCGGTCAGCATGAGCTTTTGCCACTCAGCGTTCCAATATTTGACCTGATAATTTCCCTCCCACTCCGGGTTTTCGATCCCGAGCCAAGCCGGCGCGGCGGCGGTCCGCTTGCCATTGCTGACCCACTCGGGGCGCCAGTAGGGGCGGTAGTCTTCAGCCTCCCCAATGGAAATGTAGGCGACCACTTTCCGCCCTTCCTTCCCGCTGCGGATTGCGTCGAGGTCCGCCCGCTCCCACGGCGTGTCGCCAGCGAAGGCCGCGTCGAGAACGATCCAATCGCGTCCGCTCTCCTTGAGTTGCGCAACGGCCGCAGATTTTGTCTTTGCGAAGGAATCGGCCTGCAGGATGTAGGCGAACGAGGCGGGGTCTGATTCCGCGCGGGCGAAGTGCGCCAGCGCGAGAATCAAAATAGACACGATGAAGGCGGGGGCTTTCATGGTGAGCTGTCGACGACTGATTTTGAGAGGGTTATTGTTCGAGGGGGTGGGGTTGGGCGGACTCCGAGACAGAATAGACGTGGACTTCCTCGGGTCTAATCCTGCCCCTCAGGATACCGCCTTTGAGCTCCAATCCGGTTGGCCGGTTGGCAAACAGGGATGCGAGTGTTTGGCCTGCCGATTCGGGAATCGCCGTGTGCAGATCTGTCGAGGTGTTCCTGTCGGTATTGAAGACCACGAGGATTTTCTTCGCGTCCTTTTCCCACAGGAAAACATGGACGTGCTCCGCGATGGACGGGAGGGCGCGGCGGGTGCCTTTGAGGAGAAAAGGAGCCAGTTGGCTGATCTCCTTGGCCTGCTTCCCGATTTCGTCCCAGAGCGCCGGGGCCTGCTGGTTCAGCGTCACGCGGCCTTTGATCGGCGTGCCATCGTAATATGTGTAACACAAGACACCCTTCACTCCTGCGGCGAGGGCGCCATAGAGCATGTTTCGAGATTCTGCGGGAGTGGGGAAAATGCCCCTTTTCGACCAACTGAAAGATTGCAGGTTAGCGATGGGGACAATGCCCGTGCCTTCGATTTCCGACACCCGGGTTTTCAACAGTTGGAAACATCGCTCAAGCATCAGTTCATCAGGAAAATCCGGTTTGTTGTCCACGGGATAGCATTGGATGCCGATCATGTTGACGCAGCCTTGATAGTCTTTGAATGACCGATACCGGGCCACCGGCGCAGAACCGCCGCTCGCGTAGGTGACATGATTGGGGTCGTGCGCCAGGGCCAGTTCGTGGCGTTCCTTGAGGAGTTCGGGCGAGCAGTAGTTTTTAGAAGTGGTGACATTAAAGTCATCACCGATCTGCCAGGAGATGATGGCGGGATGGCTCTTCATGCGATCAATCAACGTGCCCAAGGCGGGAAGATAAAGCTCGGCCATGACGCCCATGTCGCGTCGAGCCGCGTCGTCGAGAAGAGTAAAATCCGATTCGCGACTGGTGGGGTCAAGGGAGGTCTTCAGGATGCGAAGCCCGTTGTCGTGGATGGCGAGAAGGTCTTGATCGCGCTCGTCCCCATAGCGCTCGCCGATCCAGGACGTATGGTAGATTCCAAATGGAAAGATCTCGGCGCCTCCGCGCAACAAAGTGCCGTGAGGGCTGACGGCGGTCGGCAAGGGGGCCGCCACGCTGGTCAGTGGCAAAAGAAGGCCCAGATAGAGTCGGGCAAGCGTGATACCGGCTCGGAAAAAATGCCGGGAAAGGCTCATGGGGTAGAGGGGGGAGAGATTCATCGGGTCGTCATAGCGCCCATTTGTATGACTTCGAAGTCCTTGCCTTTCACGCGGCGAAGCGGAGTGAGCTCGTCAGATACCCAGCGCTCATCGGGTGCGCCGCTAATGAACCAGTCGCCACCGTTGTCGGCG
>Ga0209190_1002244_pt1 | contig 13141 bp, 12 predicted proteins | sample M_140205_XF_Meta_FD_187315 | JGI IMG/M metagenome (GOLD analysis project Ga0209190, IMG submission 187315) | Freshwater microbial communities from Lake Montjoie, Canada to study carbon cycling - M_140205_XF_MetaG (SPAdes) (version 2) | ecosystem: Environmental > Aquatic > Freshwater > Lake... | reverse complement strand
TTTTTTTACTTTTTCACCTCTTTCTTCTTCTACTAAAATTTACTTTCTTTATAAAATTGATTTCCTTTATTCTTTTTTTCATTTTCCACACTTGCAAATGGAACATTACGACATGATATATAATCCTTCAACTATGTCTACGGATTATAGTCAGGAAACATCGGCTTGCAAGCAAGCCTACGTTTCCTTCCACTCCTCCAATGATAATTATAAATTTCAAGGAATTACTTATTCAAAGTATTTCCCATACGATTGGGTCACATCTCATCTAGATGGTACTGGACCACACGAATGTGACAATTGTTTCATTTATGGTAGCACAAATGAAATGTTTATTGGATATTGTATGAATTGTGCTAGGAACGATTATGAATGTAAACGAGGTCATGGATTTTGTGATATTGGATATGAAGATATTATCGAAGAAGATTTTGAAAATAGTGCAACACATACTTATTTGAAATATTTTAACATGTCAGATGAAGACATAGATAATGAAGCAGCTCGACTAGAAATTTTACGTAATGAGGAGCAAACATTTCAAGATTATATTGATGCTTATTATATTGCTATGACTTCTAAATAAAATTGAAATACTTTTTATGATATTGATATTTATCACAATAATTAGCAAAATGAACTCTATAGCAGAACAACGAAAAACCATATTTACACATATAGTATGGATGGCGCACCATAAGCAAATGGCTCATTTGTATGAAAACGATAGTCGTTTTGAATACGAATGTGATCCATACTTCAATTCATTTCATGAGGTGATAACTGCTCTCAAATCTATTCAAGAAGAAGATCGTAACCCTATCATAAATGAGATTTTTACCGAAATAGATGAAAAATATCCTCACATGAAAGAATGGAATAAATTTGTAAAGAATGATCATTTTGATGCAGATGAAGAAAGAACAAATTCTACTTGGCCATTTTGGCCTACAGAATTTCTATATATTGTAAAATTAGACATTATGTTGAAGGATTCGGCTTTTGCTGATCAATATTATAAAAGTGATCCTGTCTTCTATTTTAGTCGATGTCCATGCAAAATATGTGATCAGATATGGGCTACAGAAAAGAGAGACAGAAGTAACCCTGGTGAGGTATGTGTGCAATCTATATTATTCAATAAAAAAAAATATTTCAAATCTATAAAAACCAATGACATTTATGATGCATTTACACACGAATTTCTTGGTACATTTGACGTACATACTAACATATTTCATATAATACCTCCTGCTGTTCATAACAATCAACAATAATAAATTTCTAGCATTCCATTAAGGATTCGGTCTCTTCTTCTTCTAAATCATTTACATCGTCAGTATTTGTGCTTACATTGTCCGATTTTACCATCTTTTTTTGTATAAGAAAAAAACGAGTAAACTTTTTTACACCATCCGCCGTATATCCAGCGCTTTTTCGAATTGGTTTCATGTGAAACCCATAGACATTCAATATTTGTCTAATTAGATTTAGCAAGGGCCATCTTTGACTCTTTCCCGCTTGTTTTTGTAAGCTTGTGAGAGATGAAGAACTAAATATAGTTTTCAATTCAGATATATGCTCTTTGACTGAGTTATATATCGTGTCATTTATAAAGGTCTCCCGCGGTATAAGTATTTCATTTAACTGATTCTCGTTTTCAAATGTGATACCAATTTTTGTCAATATCTTTTTACTGGTTTCATCCATTTACAAAAAATATATATTTTTTTTATATATTTTTTACACACAATCATTAAATTTTATACTTTTGTGTTTATATAATTTATAGCAATCCGAATTCAGGAATAGTATATATTTCCCCCGTTTTAACATATTTTGCGATGATATTAGGATTGATTTTGTTGTTTACTATATCTTCTGCCTGGTATACATTCCCGGTTTTATCTATATAATAAACGATTCCTTGAATATCTTGTGCCCATACTTCCACCTTTTGTGTGGTTTGTTTTGGTTCACTTTGATCATCAATCATACCATGTGGTGTTCCTTTCAGATGTGTACCACAATACTCATCCCCTTCCTTTTTTCTTCGGGTGCATTGCTCGCCACTAGCACGCTTCGCACAACATCTATCAAAGAATGGGACTATATTCTTTACACGCTTTCTTTTCATGAAATCCTCCTTTCCTAAATTCAATCTATCATAATCATAAATATATTGCAACAAATGATTCATTTGATCATTTTTAATACCCAACTCTGTAACTTTATCTCTAATGCTATCCTTAAGCGTAGTAATATATGTTTCTATTTTTTTGTTTATACGGCGTTCCATCTTCTTTAAGTATGATATAATATAGTAAATAAACATTATATCAATTTTTTATTATATGTAAAATGAGGGCTTAAAGAACTCATTCGTTATGCCTTTTTTCTAGATTTATAGGCGCGCTTCTTTTTAACGGGTTCAATCACTTCTTGCTGGTCTACTATTTCAGTTGTATTATTTGTAGAACTTTCTATAGTTAAAGTGGACATATCATCGTCTTCTTTTGTTACATTTATTGATTCTTCTATAGGTTCTGTTATAGGTTCTTGTATTGGTTCTTCTGTAGGTTCTTCTGTAGATATTTCCGCTATAATATCATTATTATCCTCTATTTTTGGGAATATATTAAATATAATATTTTCATCTGTATTTAGGGGATGTGACGGAGCGGAACGCGTAGTCACAGACCCAGAATACGGAACGCCAGTGGAGTATTCTGTACAGATTGCTGTAGTGGTATCTGCAGATTTAGGAGATACAAGACTATCTATTTCATTGCTAATAATACTATTTTTTAATACTCCTTCGACTTTGTCTACGGAGTATAATCGTGAAACTTCGACTCGTTCCACTTCTTCTACGTTTCCCACCAATTCATGTAATAAATTTTTATCTATATTATCATCTACTATATTATTCAATAAACTTTTCCGTTTTTCCTTTTTTGTTTGTGACGTATCTTCAAATTGGATATCATTTGCTATTTGACTGAACATGAGTTGGATTTTAGTAGTAAGCCGTTTTAAATATTTATTGTGTAGTTTATGAAAAAATTCCATATATGTCACAAAAAGTGTGAGCTTTTCTCTCATCACTACTATATTAAAATTAAAAGTGGTTACGAAGTTGTCTATATTCAATCCGGAACTATTCTTAATTTTATATGCTTCCAATTCATTTTCTTTGTTTGAAATATACCCATTAATCGCTTGTAATAAGGCGATTATAATTTCATGTAAATTTTGAATAAGTGTAAAATCATATTGTTTGAATGGTTCTAAATCTTTATACACGGGATAATTATTATTTACTCGTATTAATTCGAGTAATCTCTTATCGGAAATATTGTTAGAAATATACTCAATGATTAATTTATATAATTTGAAATACTCACAATACATTCGGTTTGTAATTGCGTAAAATATTCGTTTCATATCTTCGTATTCAATATCTATTAATTTCCCTTGAAAATGAAATGAATCCAGACCAAATACGAAAATGTTCTGTTTGTTATTATTGATGAATTCTGTATAGATTTGTTTCAGTTTAATTATTTTTTCACCTAGTGTGTGCATAGTTTTAATATTATCTTCCTTTAAATTTACTAGTAGAGTAAAGTCTGTTTTTATTTGATTTAATCGCGTTTCCATATATTATAGTATAAAAATATAAAATATAAAATGTAAAATGTAAAATGTAATAATTTATTTATTTTGTAGTAAATATATTATTTGTATTTATTATGAATAGTTTGAAAAATAACGTAGAAGATGATATATTAAATAATATGATTAATCATGATGTTGTATGGACAAAAGAACATGAAGACATCCTTATCGAGTGGGCTGATAAAGCCATGTGTTATCGATGGCTACATTCGAAAGCAAACGCCATGTTTTCCAGTTTAAATGCTTGGTATACGATACCTGTTATCGTTATTTCAACGCTTACTGGTACTGCCAATTTTGCTCAAGAGAGAGTTCCGTTGGGATTCCAAAATTATTTCGTTATGATAGTAGGCGGATTTAATATTTTGGCTGGTATTATCAGCACTATTCAACAATTTTTGAAGATTACGCAATTAAATGAGGCTCATAGAGTGAGTGGTATTGCATGGGATAAGTTTTATAGAAATGTTAAAATTGAGCTCGCTAAACATCCGTCGGAGAGGATGCCTGTATCGCAAATGATAAAAATGTGCAAGGAAGAATTTGATCGATTGATGGAGACAAGTCCTGTTATTCCAGATAAAATTGTACAAACATTTAAAATTTCATTTGAAAAAGCTAGCAACTTTGATAAAATAGTGAAACCAGAAATATGTGATGTACTTATATCGACAGACAAATATAGAAACCCTTGGGCTAATGAAGAAAATAAAACGAAGAAATCCGTAGACCTCGTAAAGGCGCAATTATTTAAAGATAATAAGCAAAAGGAGACGAATGATAGTAACAATAATATTGTGAGGGAATTTAAAAAGACGTTTTTTGATTTGAATAATCGCGATCCAATGGATTCCGAAATAGTGGACAATTTGAAAGACAAAATGGAGATGTCTGTTTTACTGAAATTGATTGATAGCAACCGAGATATATTATTTAGTAGTGAGTCAAATGATCAAATAATGTGTGGATTGCTGTAAGGTTTCGTCATATTCCTACGTTTTCCTATAAGTGTGCATTATCTGTGGGTAATACAAACATAGATAGTATCAAAAAGGCGTAAAATGCTAAGTAAACCCCATATGCATCCGATCCAATTCCATAAAAGGACAAAATTTGAATAATTATATAAGTAAACACTAATGTAAATCCCAACAAGGATATACTTTTACCAGTGGTCATTATATAATTATTAGATAATTTATTTGTTTGTTTGCTCTAATAAATATAGTATTTGTCCCCTCTACTCCATGTTTCCTTTAATGTTCTCTTATCGATGGAATGTATAGTTAATGGAATTTGCTGTTCATAATCCTTTAATACCCACAATGGAGCTTCTTGATAAGTTTCACCATTATCTAATCCCATAGGTCCGACATACACACTATCATATTTTTGTGTCCATAATGCGTCTCTATCTGAAAATCGGATAGCATTTCTAGCATTTTTATATTCCATAGTTGAACTATCTAGTTCCAACATGTTTTGCGTTATTTGTGATTTATCTGTGCTATTCTCTAGACAATTAGTAGTCACTTTTGTATTTCCTGGAAAAATGGCGAAACGAATAAGACCTCCTTTCATAAATCTACCATGTTCATCATACTCTACCATTTTTTGTGTTGATTTTTTGAGTTTATTTTGTATTTCTTTATTTACCCACCCACCCGCTTTGATTGCATTTTGATAATCAGTAAAATAATAATAAGGACCCATTAATGATTCTGGTTTGGATGTTGAAATTCCGAAGATAGAAGAGAATTCCAAATGATTATAATTACATCCTGCATAAACGACAATAGGGGTTTCAATGTAATATTCGTCTGCGTCTACTAAATATACAAAATTCGGATGGTTCATGAAAAAATCGACTACTTCTTCATCGATTTTAAAATTGCAAATGGATTGATGGTTCACTATTTCATCCATTAATGTCAAGTATAAATCATTTTCTCTATACAATTTGTGTACATCTATGTTGTATAACGAACAATCAAAAAACAACTGGAATTGATTGTTATTATTAGTAAATCCCTTATACATATATGTGCCCTTATTTTCTTCCTTCATATTTTCAGAATAACATATAAATGTCATATCTAATATGGATTGACAATATGACATTATATCCATTCCCTTTACATAGTTAAATGTTGGAAATTTTATTACATCAGGTTGCTTTTTATGTTGACTATTATATTTTTGCAAAATATATTGTATAAACGGGGTCTTCCCGGATACATTTATTTGATATATACATATATTAATAGTACCAGTTTCATATCCATATGTGTCCATATATTTTTCTATATCCGATTTTAATAAATCGGATTCTATATCATAATAGTAATAACTAGATGTTGTAGATGTTGTGGACGGGTTTCCCATTTGAGCAGTTTTACTATTATTTTCATCTTCAATAAAAGTTAATAATTCCTTCTTTTGTATATCGTATAATTCATTTATTCTTTCTCTCATGTCCTGATATTCTATATCCATATCAAAGTCGGTATCTTCTTCTTCATTGGTATTATCGATTGCATCAGATAGCATCACTACTTCTACTACTTACAATTTATTTATATTAAAACAATATATATTTAATATAAAAATTATTTTATCTATTATTTATCTAATTTTCTTACAACCGATTCTTTTACTTGTTCTTCTCTATTATCCATAATAAATTTTGTTACAGATTCCGCTTGAGATGGATTTGATTTGTAATAATTTTGCAATGCCAATATTAAAGCTTTTGCATTTAATGGTTTTTTAGTAGTGGTTTTTTTGTATATTATAGACCCTCCATTAATATCAAAACAATCTATATTATTTGACTTCATAGTGGTCATTAATGCATCTGTCAACATTTTTTTATTATTTCGTCTAATTTTTAATTCTTTTTGCAATGTGGATATTTCTGTATCATTTTTAATCCATTCTTTAATATTTGCAACTAACTCTTCTTTTGTTTCCATTATATCTATGTATTACATAAATATAGTCATAATTTTATATCCTAATTCAAATATATTTGTTTTTTTGTTTTGTCTTGTCTTATTTTGACTCTGGATCTGGCTATGGTTCTGGCTATGGTTCTGGCTCTGGTCCATTGACCCATTGCACCCACAACCCAGCCTGTTCAGGATTACCATAATTGGTCCCAGTCCCGTCATATGGTTTATTCTTGTTTACTAAATTATGATGTCGCAAACATAAATTATTTTGATATATTTTTGCACAACTACACGATTTACCTTTATTTTTACCAGTAGTCAATAATTGGACACATCCTGATTGCGTTGAAATGATAACATTTGCTATGTTTTCTGCATTTGTTGTTACCTTTGCTCCTTTTGAAGCGGCTTTTACTTTTTTCTCTTCATCCTTTACCTTTTTCGCCTCTTCTTTTGCCAAATCTTTTACCATTTTGGCAGCTTCCTTTTCCTTTTTCTTTTCTTCCAATATCTTTTTCTTTGCTTCCAGTATTTTTGCATGTAATTCTAGTTTTTCTTTTATTTTGAGTTCTTTTAACATAGCCATTTTTCCAAAATATTTATGATTTGCACAATAATATTTATCACATAACAAGGTGACCATGCTGTGTTTGCATGGCATAGTAGTTCCATCGGCACATAGATATACATGACTACAATTTCCAGCAATATAACTTTTACAACTCACATTATCAAATTGATTCATAATTAACGTACTTTCATTAATATGATTTACCCCATGCACCTTGCTAACCGCAATATCGTCATAATAAGGTAATAAATTGTTTTGAATATTTCTACAATAAGGGCATCTTATTTCTGTGCATTTTAATGTTTTTCTTTCCATAGTATTATATTTTTTTTTGTGATTGACCAAATCATTATATAAAGGCATATAATTGAACTTATGTTTACATTCCAATGTAACGAAATTATCAGTTAATGGTAAATTACTTATTAAGCATACATTATTGAAATCATTGTTTGCATTTTGACTATCAAATGATATGTCATCTGGTATAGGTTTATCAACTATGACATCATCAAATGATTTATACAACTCTTCATAAAAGTTAAGGCCACCCTCAACCATGTATTTTGGCATAATGGCTATAATATATAAATTCCGAATAAAGTCTTTATATTTTTATATATTATAGATATAATAGATGTCAACGAAAAAATGGGGGCCTCCCGTTTGGACGCTTCTTCATACACTTGCAGAAAAAATAAATCCAGATAAGTTTGCAGAAATAGGTCCACAGCTTTTTGTTATTATTAAAAGAATATGTGGTGCTTTACCCTGTCCTGATTGCGCACAGCATGCCAGCCAATTTTTAGCACGAATAAATTTTTCGGGTATAAAGAATAAAACGGATCTAAAGAATATGTTATATATCTTTCATAATGTTGTGAATACCCGCCTCAAAAAACCTTTATATAACGTTTCAAATTTATCAGTGTATGCAAATAATAATATTATACAAGTGTTCAATAATTTTGCAGAAGTATATCATACGAAAGGAAACATGGCATTACTGGCAGATAGTTTTCAACGAAAATTAATTATGGCGGATTTTAAAAAATGGTTAGTTGTAAATTTAGGTAGTTTTTTGTTTACTTAGTTGTGCTACCAATGAGTTCCCCGTTTTTATAAACGGCGCATTTGAATGTTTGTTTTTTAGGCATAGAACATGTTGTATTGTTGCTCGATATTTCATTAAAAAATAGGAATTTAGAGGAGCCTCCAGCATAAAGAGCCATAGGAATGGCAACGCCTAATAGTGCTCCAAATGCGGTATTTGCTAAAATATCCGCAATACTAGTGATACATTTTTCAGTATAACGTATGCCTATATCTGCAAAAAAGTATGTTAACAATCCTCCAAATGCCCAGAAATTTACGTCCTTGTTTATGAACATGGGTAGACATATGTACATTATAGTAAAGGCTAAAACAAAAATACTGAACCCCGTATTTCCATATTGACTATATTTAATAGCACTACAAATAGTTCCATCAGCCAAAGACACCTGAGCGTTTGACACCCATAAGGCAAACTCACGTATCAATACGACTGCTAATAGAAATCCTATGTATATAAAACCTTTGAAGTTTTGAAAAATAAAAGACATGCTTAACCCACCTAATGCTACTATTATTGGTGAGTAAAAGGTAAGAAATATGATCAAATTCATTGGTTTAATAAAGTTGAGGGGAGTATTTGCAACTCCACCTACTGCTCTCATATTTGGTTCTTGCATATATAATAATAACCTATATTTTATTATTATACATTTTTCTTTACGGGTCTGTAATTATATCCTGTTACTCAAATATTAATTCAAATACTTGGTCTATATTCTTAACTGAATTAAAAATGATATTTTTCAGTAGATCCGTACCCTTATATTTTTCTATAAATGTTTCATAATCTTTCTTATTTTCTTCCGGGTAAATAAAACTAGTAACACCTGCTTTTATACCACCCAAAAATTTCAAATCAAGCCCCCCTATTTCTGTTATATTACCATCTAATGATATCTCTCCCGTCATAGCAAAATGATGATTGATTAATTTGTTGTTCAATAAACTATAAAGGACAGAAGTAATAGCACCTCCAGCCGATGGGCCATCTTTTGGTACTGCTCCTTCCGGGCAGTGAATATGTATGCCGTACTTTTGGTCGTTATTGTATTTCTCTCTTATTTCATTTTGAACATTTGAATTTGTTAATGACCAAGCCAATGTTAGCGAGACATTCATCGACTCTTTCATAACATCTCCCTGCATACCAGTTAATTTTAAATCCAGAAATTTATCACATGGGAAAAATTTAACTTGTATCGGTATTACACCGCCTTTTCCCATCGCATTAGCCCATAGTCCATTTATGATACCAACTGAGCTTTCAGTGGGAACTTTTTTGTTTTTAATTTCATGTTTATCCTTGAAATATTTGGTTTTTATATCCGTAATAGTAATGTTTATAGGATATTCATAATCATAATTTTTATTTTTCAATATATCTATATTTATTTCTCCGACGATTTCAAATAATATCTCCTTGAGTTTTCTAACACCCGCTTCTGACGTATAATCCTCAATGATGAATTTAATAACTTCATCGCTCATATGAATCATATCACTCAATCCCATTTTTTTATACACTTCCGGTAACATATGGGACTTTGATATTACTAATTTATCTTCCAATGATAGATTGCTGAATTTTATCCTATGTATTCTATCCAACAAAATCTTATCTATTGATTCAACATCATTATAGGAGAGAATAAATAGTGCTTTTGATAAATCCAAATCAATACCCGAAAAATATTTATCTTGGAAACTATCATTTTGGGTCGGATCTAATAAATGTGTTAAAATACCCACTATTTCTCGTCCGTGTTCTGTTTTACTTATTTTATCTAATTCATCTATAAAAATAATGGGATTCATGCACTTTTTATCTATCAATATTTGAACGATTGATCCCCAAGTAGATCCAACATATGTGTAATTGTGACCATGTAATGTGCTACCATTACTATCTCCTCCCATGGCAATCATTGCAAAAGGTCTACTATTTCCATGTTCGTCTTTCAAACAATTAGATAATCCTCTTTTTGCCAGTGAGGTTTTACCGACACCTGGTGGACCTTCGAATCCGAAACAATACCCATCCTGCTCACCATTTATCCATTGACCAATTATTCGTTCTATTTGTTTTTTGGCTTTATCGTGACCATAGACCGCATCATCTAACGTACTTTTAACATTATGTATATATGTGGTAATTTCATTAAAGTTATTTTCGATTTGGGCTATTTTCTCTGTTTTTTCGGTAATATGTTTATCTACGGGTATTTTTGAATTAGTATTAGTATTAGTATTGGTATTGGTATTGGTATTGGAAACAATTACTTGGTCAGTGGGTTTGGAAATAATATTTGTGTGCAAACATAACTTATTTAATAACGGAATCACTTGTTTATATTTTGTATTACATGTGTCTATAAATTCTGAAATGGATGTTTGTAGCACGGCTTTTGATTTACCTGAATGTGATATTTTATGCAGATCATTAATTTTCAGGGTATTCACAATATTATTTATTTTCATTATATTGGATAGCAGACCATTTTTATCCGTTTTAGTTAAATATGTTTTAATAGCTTTCATATATGTTTCGTCGTAGATATTTGATTGGTCAGTGGGTTGATTAGTGGTTTGATTAGTGGTTTGATTAGTGGTTTGATTGTTGTCGAATTGATTCTTTATTTGATTCATGTGTTTTGCGATTTCAATGCTAGTATATCTTGGTTTTTCTGGTATTATCAATGTATCCACATCTACCATTTTTTTCAATTCATTAAAATGTTGTCTATTTTCATCCATCAAATTCATGACAGGTTCTTTTATATAACTACTAAATGGTATTTTTAATAAGCCGTCTAAATATTGACGCGCTTTTGATCCTGAATCTTCCGATTTCGCCTTTACCTCCTTCAATTTTATCATGGCTTTTTCTTTTACGCTATCTGATGCTTTCAATAAACAAATTTGTTGTTCTAATGGTATTTTATTAATGTCAAAATTAGATAAGTCGTTTGTGTATTGGATCGTTTTTTTCATGGCTTCCCTAAAACATTGTTTAATAGTCCAAGGAAAACTATCAAAAAGTATAATTTGTTCTTGTGTATCTATCACCCCATTTACATCATTTGAAAGAATATCATACAACAAATAAGCCATATATTTATTGTCATAATTATCAGAATTTATCAATAATTGAATTAACATGTTTCGTTTTAAAAATAAATCGGATGTGATGAAATCCTTTACCACTTGCGATAATATTTTCTGTTTTAATATTTTATGTTGCGCTAGATATCCGTTAAATTTATTATATATTTCATTATGTGTATTTATCAAATAATCTTTTAACGTTAATGAATCGCAATATTTGTCAAATACTTCATTGTTCATCTGAACATTTAACTCAATATTCATCTCATTATTTTTTGGCATATTATCTTTTATCATTTTTTTCTTAGCATTTATATACTTATTATTTAAAAAACTAATTATAATATCATCCACTATACCATAAATGATCAAATTTGTTTTCAAATTTCCGCCAGATATGTATATTTTTACACCATATACTTTCATATGAAATTGTTTTGAATGCAACGATATGTCATTACAATCCATATTTTTCATTTTATCCGATACAAAATCGTCAATAAATGTTGTTAGTTTTTGTTTCATATCGGTGGTTGTTTCATTGTCTGTTTTTTTTAATGTGGCGATTTTATAACTAGTTGGATGGAAATACTTTTTCAATAAATTAAATTTTGCTAGTTCTTCTTCGTTTGTTATTATTGAACTGCTATTACCGAAACAAATGAGTAATAAATCTTCCAATGACTCGGTACCATACACTTTTAATAAACTAGACAACTCATTATTTATTGTTTGAAGATTATTTATTACCAAATCTGTGGTAATAATATTCATATTTTCTACCAATTTTTTAATCTTATCACTCAATATATTCAATGTATTTATACAAGTATTTACATCGTTTGTTCCTAAAATATCGAGCATTTTGTTCTTTTGAACGTGTATAATTGTTTTTTGTATGACATCTTGGAAAAAATCTAACTTCTTTTCGACTAGATTCACTACATCGGATGCATGATGTATGTGTGTTTCATCTGTTTTTGCTTCTATTTTTACGTCTATTTTTACGTTATTTTTTGCATTATTTTTTGCATTATTTTTTGCATCTATTTTTTCATTCATTTTATCTCTATATATATATAAATTTTTTATTTTTTACGGCGTTTTTGATCCATTATCTAGATTAAAGATATGTTGTATATTATAATTTTGTTATTGTAATGCTATGCATGTACGAATAATGTATATTCAAACATAATAAAAACAAAACATCTAATTTACTATATAACAACTATAAAATGGGCATTCCTAGTTATTTTTCTTATATAGTTAAAAATCACATCAATATTATTCGTAAATTGGTTAAAAAAACAATGACCATTAACAATCTATATATGGATTGTAATTCTATCATTTACGACGCAATTCGTAGCATTGATTTTAGTAGTTCAACTGAAACGGCAAATAAAGATATTATTAAAAAAGTCATCGTTAAAATTGAAGAATATATTTCACTTATCTCTCCTGATAATACTATTTTCATTGCGTTTGATGGTGTAGCTCCTGTTGCAAAATTGGAGCAACAAAGGACGCGTAGATATAAATCTTGGTATCAAAATGAGATTTCAAAATCTATCCTAAAAAAATCGAATAGTAATTGGGATACAACTGCTATTACCCCTGGGACTGAATTCATGATTGATTTAAATAAGACCATTCACGAATATTTTTATGGGATATCATCTAAAAAGAAATATAGTGTTCAGAATATTAT
>Ga0209190_1002239_pt1 | contig 13152 bp, 6 predicted proteins | sample M_140205_XF_Meta_FD_187315 | JGI IMG/M metagenome (GOLD analysis project Ga0209190, IMG submission 187315) | Freshwater microbial communities from Lake Montjoie, Canada to study carbon cycling - M_140205_XF_MetaG (SPAdes) (version 2) | ecosystem: Environmental > Aquatic > Freshwater > Lake... | reverse complement strand
GGTCGTTCACTAAAAAAGGAGAATAAGAAAGTATTGCAACAGTTTGGTATGATCTTTTCTACGATTGAAGAAACAATTAGTGGCATTCGAATCATTAAAGCATTTAACGCTGAAAAGAAAATATCTGAAAAGTTTGAAAGTCAGAATGAACAAATGTTCCACCTTAAGAATCGAGCCAATCGTAGGCGTGACCTGGCCTCACCTGTATCTGAAGCGTTGGGAGTTACAGCTGTTCTTTGTATTCTTTGGTATGGGGGTCGAATGGTGTTAAGTACCGATCATGCCTTTTCGTTGAATGCAGGCGATTTTATTGCCTACATCGCTGTTTTTTCGCAGTTGATTCAGCCATTGAAAGGATTATCCAGCGCTTCTTACAATATTCAAAAAGGTGCAGCTAGTATTGAAAGGATTGAAGAATTAATTAATGAAGAAGTTACTATTAAGGAGATGGAACAACCAATAGTTTTAAAAGACTTCATTCGTTCTATAGAATTTAAGAATGTAAGTTTCAGATACAAGGATGAACTTATATTGAATGATATCAACCTCATTGTTGAAAAAGGCAAGACTATTGCTATTGTAGGTAGTAGCGGATCAGGTAAAAGCACCCTTGTAGATTTGGTACCACGTTTCATTGATACTACTGGTGGAGAAATTTTGATTGATGGAATAAATATTAAAAATTATTCAATTGCTTCTGTTCGCGAAAAAATGGGGATAGTTACACAGGAAGCTATACTTTTCAATGATTCAATAGCCGAAAATATTGCTTTAGGTAAAGAAGACGCTTCTGCTGATGAAGTGATTGGTGCAGCTAAGATTGCAAATGCCGAAATTTTCATCAACAATAAAGAAGATGGCTATAATACCAATATAGGCGATAGAGGACTTAAACTCAGTGGTGGCGAACGTCAACGACTTACTATAGCAAGAGCTGTTTTGAAAAATCCTGCAATACTTATATTAGATGAAGCTACCTCTTCGCTTGATACAGAAAGCGAAAGACTGGTGCAGGATGCTATTAATAATCTTACTACCAATCGTACTTCTATTGTAATTGCTCACAGATTAAGTACTATTCGACATGCTGATGAAATCATTGTATTGCAAAAAGGCAGAATAGCCGAAAGAGGTTCTCACGAGCTGCTGATAGCTCAAAATGGTATTTACAAAAAGCTAGTTGATATGCAGGAACTTGTTTAACCTGCTTTTTTCTAAAAGAAAAAGGGAATGTTGCCATTCCCTTTCAATATCACACAATGATTAATTTATTTTGGCATGGTTGTTTTAGCTTCCATACTAAGAGTGGCATGAGGTACAGCGCGTAAACGCGCTTTTTCTATTAGTTTACCAGTAACTCTGCAGATTCCGTAAGTTTTATTTTCTATGCGCATCAAAGCTTTTTCAAGATGATCGATAAAAGTAATTTGGCGACTTGCCATTTGGCTGAGCTGTTCTCTTTCCATACTTAAACTCCCATCTTCCATGGTCATGTATCTGTTTTCACTTTCATCACCACCCATTTCATCCTTTCTTGTAATAAGTCCTTGCAAATAATTAAGTTCCTTTTTAGCAGCTTCAAGTTTACGCTGAATTAATTCTCTGAATTCAAGCAAATCTGCATCATTGTATCTTACAATAGAAGCACCTAAATCAATTTTAGGTTGATCAAGAACTGATTTAGTAAAATCAGGTTGATATTGGCGAGAAGTTTTTGTTGAAATCTTTGGAATGTTTACAGATTTAGGCGCTAATACCTTAATGTCTTTTGCATTTTTAGCGTTTGCCTTCATCATGGTACCTGAAGCAGCAGGTTTTATAGGAGCAGTTGGCTTGATGAGTTCAATTTTTTTTGGTGCAGGTTTAGCAGCAGGGGTAGGCGTAGGGGCTACTACCTTGGCTGGTATTACTTTTGCAACTGGCTTTACAGTTTTATTTACAACAACAGCCTTTCCTTTAGCTACTACAGCCTTGGCAACGGGTTTTGCAACAGGCTTTACTACCTTCTTAACTATTGATTTTGATTTAGTTATAGCGTTTTTAGCTTTTTTTACAGGCGCCTTGGCAACTACCTTTTTGGCTATCGCTTTTACCACCTTTTTAGCGGGTACTACTTTTTTTGGAGCAGGTTTTTTATTTTTTGGGGCTGCTTTAGCCGTTTTTTTTGGAGTTGCCATAAACTACTCTTTAATTTTTAAAATATTTACTATTAATTGAGTATCATTTACTTCGATATCCATACCATCGGAAATCAGGGGAACAAACTCGAGCGTATCAGCTAGAATTTCGCGGCAAATATACTCCTTATATTGAATTAATGAGGACTGGAGCGGATTTTGGTCCACTTTTACCCTAATTCTGTCACTAAGCTCAAAGCCCTTATCTCTACGAATATTCTGAATCCTATTTACAAACTCCCTGGCGTTCCCTTCATTTTTCAATGATTCAGAAATAGTTATGTCTAGTGCAACGGTCATATTACCTTTTACCGCTATCTCATATCCAGGAATTTCATCGGTAATTACCTCAATATCTTCGGCCTGCAAAATTATTTGATCGGGCCCCTCAAGTAAAAAATCTCCTTTGAGTACCAGATCAATTGTACTATTGTTCATAACCTCCACCTCAGCGGCTACTTTTTTCATCAAAGGACCTAATTTCTTACCCAGAGTTTTGAAATTGGCTTTTGCTTTTTTTCTGATGAAGTCATTGTTTGCATCTAGCAATTCAATCTCTTTGATATTAGTTTCTGCTTTGATGATTTCAGCTACTTCATTAATATCTTTTGCCATTTGCGAAGTGAGGGCAGGGATGAATACTTTTTGAAGGGGTTGCCTTACTTTAATATTTACCTTTTTGCGAAGCGATAAAATTAATGAAGAGGCTTCTTGGGCAAGTTGCATTCTTTTTTCAAGACCTTCATCTATAGCTGATGCTGAAGATATAGGAAAATCTGAATGATGTATAGATGCAGCTGATGATCTATTAGTTACAATATTTAAGCTCCCAAACAACCAGTCTGAAAAGAAGGGGGCCGTGGGAGCCATAAGTTTGCAAACTGTTTCCAAGCATTCATAAAGAGTTTGATAGGCGCTTATTTTATCATGCTCATATTCTCCTTTCCAAAAACGCCTGCGACAAAGACGAACATACCAATTACTTAATTGGGCATCAACAAATTCCTCAATAGCTCTTCCTGCCATTGTTGGTTCATAATTATCGAGCGATTCTGTTACTTTTTGAATTAAACTGTTCAGTACCGAAAGAATCCAACGATCAAGTTCGGGGCGTTCAGATAAAGGGATATAAGCCTCTTTAAAATTAAATCCATCTACGTTAGCATACAAGGCAAAGAACTGATAAGTATTATAGAGCGTACCAAAGAATTTTCGTTGAACTTCTTTAATACCCTCCTCATCAAATTTTAGATTGTCCCATGGTGAAGCATTGGTTACAAGGTACCAGCGTGTAGCATCAGCGCCATATTTTTCAAGTGTGGCAAAAGGATCTACTACATTACCTAAGCGCTTACTCATTTTGTTACCCGACTTATCAAGCACAAGTCCGTTACTTACAACAGTTTTATATGCAACACTATCAAATAATAACACAGCAATTGCATGTAAGGTGTAAAACCATCCCCTGGTTTGATCAACTCCTTCAGCTATGAAGTCGGCAGGAAAACTTTCTTTAAATGTTTTTTCATTTTCAAAAGGGAAATGCCATTGTGCATAAGGCATTGCACCAGAGTCGAACCATACGTCTATAAGATCGGGTACCCTTTTCATTGGCTTTCCCTTTGCACTTACCAATATAATTTCATCAACATAAGGTTTGTGCAAATCAAGAATGCCCTCGTGTAGGTAATGTTTGTTTGTATTTCCGCCTAGTACTTCATTTGCTTTTTTTATTTCTGCATTCAATTGGGCTATACTTCCTATACATATTTCTTCTTCTTTATCTTCTGTACACCAAATAGGCAAGGGTGTGCCCCAGTAACGACTGCGACTAAGGTTCCAGTCTACCATATTTTCGAGCCAGTTGCCAAAGCGACCTGTGCCAGTAGAAGCGGGTTTCCAATTGATGGTTTTATTCAACTCCACCATTCTTTCACGGGCAGCAGTAGTTTTAATGAACCATGCATCCAGTGGATAATAAATAATGGGCTTATCGGTGCGCCAGCAATGCGGATAATTATGTTCGTATTTTTCTACTTTAAAGGCGCGGTTTTCTTTTTTTAGTTTGATACAGATGTCAACATTTACATCAATATAATCAGGGTCGTCTTTATAATTCTTCACATATCTGCCAGCAAATTCTCCGGCACCGTCTATAAATTTTCCTTCTTTATCAACAAGAATGATGATGCCTAATTTATTTTTCTTACCCACTCTAAAATCATCTGCCCCAAAAGCAGGAGCTGTATGTACAATGCCTGTACCATCTTGTGTAGTAACAAAATCGCCGGTTATTACTTTGAAAGGATCGGCATCGGGAGCAGCCTCTTTTATGTTTTCAATAGTATTTGCAGCAGAAGGCATCAGTTGTTCATATCTTAATCCTTCAAGTTGTTTTCCTTTAAATGAAGCCTTGATGGTCCAGGGAACTTGCTGTTTTTTTTCTTCACCTTCATTCCAGTCTCTGTTTTCAAATTCTGGTTTAAAATATTTTGATACCAGTTCTTTAGCCAGTATTACGGCAACGGGTAAGTGAGTGTAAGAGTTGTAAGTATTCACCAATACATATTCTATAGAATCGCCAACAGTAAGGCCTAGGTTAGAAGGAAGCGTCCATGGTGTGGTGGTCCATGCAAGGAAATATACTTCATGATCAACAGCTGCATCAAATAATTTTTTTGATTGGTTATTATTAATGCATTTAAACATGGCGACCGCACTTGTATCTTTTACATCTTTATAAGTGCCGGGTTGGTTAAGTTCATGAGAGGAGAGTCCTGTTCCGGCAGCTGGGGAATAAGGTTGTATGCTTACGCTTTCATAGAGGTATCCTTTTTTATATAATTCTGATAGGCACCACCACAAAGACTCAATGTAATTATTTTCAAAAGTGACATAAGGATCTTTGAGATCTACCCAATAGCCCATTTTGCGCGTAATATCATCCCAAGTATCCTTGTATTTTAAAACCTCCCGGCGGCAGGTTGCGTTATATTCTTCAATGCTGATTTTTTTGCCTATATCTTCCTTAGTAATACCAAGTAATTTTTCCACGCCTAATTCAACAGGCAGGCCATGCGTATCCCATCCACCCTTTCTAGCTACACGATAACCACTCATGGTTTTATAGCGACATACCAGATCTTTTAGTGTTCTTGATATAACATGGTGAATGCCAGGCATGCCATTGGCGCTAGGAGGTCCTTCAAAAAAAACAAAAGGTTTTTTCCCTTCACGAAGTGAAACACTATTTTCAAATGCACTTTCCTTTTCCCATTTTTCAAGCATACTGCGGCCGATTTCGGGAAGGTTAAGCTGCTGGTATTCAGTATATTTTGTTGACATAAAATAACAAAGCCAATAGGGGCCTTACAATGAAGGGCGAAGTTAATGAAATTAGCTTTGAGGGTTTTATATCCTTTTTAAATTTCGTTTTACAAAACAATCGATATTATAATATCAAAATGTACCCTGAATAGTGATGAATGCAGTTCTTCCATCTCCAGGTAGTGCACCAGGACCTGGGTATCCTCCGGCTCTTCTTGTAAAATATTTAGTATTAAATAGGTTATTGATACCTCCTTTCATTGTCAAGTTTTTTGACATTTCAAAACTGGAAGAAATATCAGTTAGTATGTAAGAAGGAATAATTCCCGACTGGCCATTTAATGAAGGAGTGGTGGTATTATTTGCATCACTGAATACACTTCCTACATAATTTACCTGAACTGTAAAGTTGAAGGAAGAAAATGTTGAGCTGATACCAGTACGTAGAATATCTTTCGGAGCATTTTCTACCAGTTTATTTTTAATATTAGCATCTTTATTGTCGCTTCCATATCTGGCATTTATATAACTATAGGATGCAAATAATGAAATATCTTCTTTGCTTCTATTTTGAAATGCTTTCATTAAATTAATTGAAACAAAACCTTCAAATCCTTTACTAATACTTGTGCCAACATTAGTAATCAGTCTTTCGCCTGTTGAAGAGGTGATAGCACCCACTCGATTTCCATAGTAGAGGTAATAAATGCTTGCATCAAATTGCAGAAAATTTTTAATTTTTCCTCTGTAACCTAAATCAAGGTTATAGCCTTTAGCATCTTTAAGTTCAGGATCTATCACGTCGGTAGAAGGGGGAGCTTGGAGGTTAGCAAATTGAATAGGTCTGTAGGCTTGGGCAAAACTGCTATAAAATTCCGTATTGTCGGAATTGTGAAATTCTGCACCCAATGCTGCTAATAAAAACTTCCTGCTTCTGGTTATTGGTTGCAACCAAATCTCTTCTCCCGAACTACTAATACTATTCAGTCCTTCTGCCGAACCTTTAAGCCATTCGTAACGTAATCCTGGTACAATTAATATTTTATTAGTGATGCTAAAAATATTTTCAAAAAAAGCAGCTGCATTTTTTGAACGAAAATTTATATCTCTTGAATATATTCCCGTTAGTGTCATATCATAGTCGCTGCCTATAGTTCCTTTTCCATCTGCTCTTCTCCATGTTTTTCCAGTGTACAAACGGATACCTCCTGCAAATGTTTGTTTTCTTTTACCTAGTTTATATTCTGTTATTAACCTGCTTTCTAATCCAACATTTCTGTATTGATCAATATTAAGTACTCTAGGATTGTATTGACCGGTACTTGCATTAATTGAATCATTTATCAATATGCTTTGCAGTATACCAACACTATTTCTGTTGCCAATAGTGCCAAATAGTTTTGTTTGCCAACGAAAATTATTATTGAGATGATACAGAAAAGTAACAGCAGGAGTCGTCCAGGTAATATCAAACCAGTTTCTGCCTCTAACGCTCGTCTTAGTATTTTCATAGAGCAGACTATCTGTTAATCCTCCAGGTTGCTTGCTTCTAATATGCGATTGCATTACTTCAATGGTCATTTGAATTTTTTTATTCCATTGATAGGTAAGGGTAGAAAATCCAGCATCTGTAAAAAAATTACTGTTTTGTCTCCAGCCATTTCCATTTTTATGATCAAAAAAAGCGTAGTAGTTTATTTTTTTATTTTTACCACCTATGGCATTGAATGAATTGAAAAAATTATTACTTCCAAAAGTTTGATTGGTTTCAAAAGAAAAAGGCTTATCAATTTCACTTCCATTCCGAAGGATGTAATTGATCATACCACCAAACTGAGGTCCGTACTGGATAGCACCTTGCCCTCTTACTACTTCTATTCTTTGTACAGCTTGTAACTGAGGGTTATAATAGGCTTCAGGATAGCCGAAAGGGTCAGCCGCAATATCGTATCCGTTTTGTCTAACATTGAATTCCCAACTCCTATTTGGGCTAAGTCCTCGGGCAGCTATTCCAATTTGAATTCCACTTGGGTCACTTTCCCAAATATGAATGCCTGGTACTTTAGCAAGTACTTGACGCATTGTATTCATTGCCACATTTCCTTTCACATTATCAATAATAATCAGGCAGTTTTTCTTTGCTGCATAAATATTGGTACCTACCACTTCAGGCATTTGTTGGTAATCACTTTTACTACCTTTTCCTACAACTGTTATTTCAGGAAGATTTTTAGATAGGAGTAACGAATCCTGTTGCTGCACTTGCTGTGCATAGCAAAAAGTACTAATTATCAAGCAAGGCAATAAGACCGAAATTTTAGCGAGCATTATTTTTTTGCAAAGTTGAAAATTGACTCAATAGTTTCCTTACGGAAAAAGAAAAATTAGTTGCGCAATCAGGAAATTGTGCCAAAAAAACTAGTTATGAAACAGCAATTCACAAGGTTTGATACCTGTATGCTTTTTAAAGGCAGTGGAAAAATGGGAGATGGAAGAATAGCCTAACATTAGTGATACCTCAGTAACACTCAATCCTTTTTCTTTTAGTAGATATTTGGCATGTTCCATGCGCTGGCCCTGATAAAAGTCAAATATGGTAGTACCGAAAATTTCTTTAAATCCTTTTTTAAGATAACATTCATTAATAGCCACCTTTCGGCTGAGTGCCTTAATGGTAATAGGTTCTCCAATATGTTGCAGTAATATTTCACGGGCTTTATAAATCTTTTCACGATCAGCCTCGTTGCTTAAAAATTTACAATCAAATAAGTGCTCTTCTTTTTCGCCAATCATGCATTCGAGGCTATACAGCATCAGAATCTGCATTTGTGCATTGATGAAAATATTTTCAAAACTATCAGTGTAAGTATGATTCAGCAAGGCCTCTATGGCATTTCTTGTTTTTCCGCAAAGAGGCAAGGTTCTTGAAAACGAACTATCATGTCTAAACGATAGTACATCTTCAGAAAAGTTTTTTGTTTGCCTGGCAGAACGTGCAAATTGTTGCAGATAGGACGGACTGAAACTGAAACTTAACACATCAATACTTTCTTCCTTCTCAATACATCGTAGCGACTCATTCATTCTGCAGTTATTGCATTCGGTGTGTTTTTCTCTGCAGTATACATTACCAGTTACACAAAATTTTAATTCGAGTAGGTTTTGAGAGCTATCATTTTCATTATAATGGTAAACTAACAGGCCTGTATCTTCCAAATTCCAAGCTGTATTTTTCTTATATCTTTTAATACTATAAGTAACTGATCCAGGAACTACTTTGTCTACTTTGTGAAGCAGTTTAAGGTCCTGGTGAAGGAAGGGTTGCTTGTGGGCGAGGCTTAATATTTCGGGTAGTTGATCCATTGAAAATAATCAATACAAAAGTAGTCATTCATTAGGTAAAATAAGGAGAAAATGACCCCAATTGACTAGTTATGACCCTAATATTACAAAAGCCACTTATTGTTGCCCATACTGGCAAAATAATAACCATTTTTTGACTGTTACACCCTGCTTTTTGGTATATTTGCGAGATTGAGATTTTAACCTAAAACGTGCTTAGAAAGCCAGAAAAAGAGTTCATAAACAGCTATGTCAAAGATCCCCACTCCCAATAACTATAGTGCCGATAGCATCCAGGTACTTGAAGGTTTAGAAGCAGTAAGAAAACGCCCTGCCATGTACATCGGCGATATCGGTGTAAAAGGACTCCATCACCTGGTGTACGAGGTGGTTGACAACGCCATAGATGAGGCAATGGGGGGGTATTGTAAAAATATTATTGTCATTATCAATGAGGATAATTCTATCACCGTTAAGGATGATGGAAGAGGGATACCAACGGGTATGCATACCAAGGAAAATCGTAGCGCGCTAGAGGTGGTTATGACTGTACTTCATGCCGGCGGAAAATTCGACAAGGATTCTTACAAAGTGTCGGGTGGTTTGCATGGCGTAGGGGTGAGTTGTGTAAATGCCTTAAGTGCAAAACTTCAGGTACGTGTTAATCGTGAAGGAAAGACCTTTGAACAGGAATATGCAAAAGGAATTCCAGTGTATTCGGTAAGGGAAATTGGGGAAAGTGATACTACCGGAACTGCTGTTACTTTTTGGCCCGATGATACAATTTTCACATCAATAATTTATAACAGAGAAATACTTGAAGGGCGTCTACGGGAACTTTCCTTCTTAAATAGAAAAATTTCTATTGCGCTTCAAGATTTAAGAGAAAAGGATGAAGAGGGAGCTACTTATAGCAAGAATTTTTATAGCGAGGGAGGTATTGTTGAGTTTGTGGAGATGATTGATAAAAATGCAAATCGTCAGTCGCTGATACCAAATGTTATTTATTGCGATGGGCATGATGGAGCAAGTAATGTTGCTGTAGAGGTTGCCATGGTATACAACGCTAGCTATCAAGAGCATATTTTCAGCTATGTAAATAATATCAATACTATTGAAGGGGGTACGCATGTAGCGGGTTTCAGGAGAAGTATTACTCGTGTTTTTAAAAATTATGGCGAAAAACAAGGAATGTTTGAAAAGGCAAAAGTTGCCATTGAAGGAGATGATTTTCGTGAAGGAATCACTGCTGTCATTTCAGTAAAAGTACCGGAGCCTCAGTTTGAAGGACAGACAAAAACAAAGCTTGGCAACAATGAAGTGATGGGAATTGTTGATTCAACATTGAGTAGGGTACTTGAAGCCTACCTTGAAGAGAATCCTCGTGAAGCAAAAACAATTATTCAGAAAGTAGTACTTGCTGCACAAGCAAGAGCGGCTGCTCGTAAGGCAAGAGAAATGGTGCAGCGTAAAAGTGCACTAACTGGTGGCGGTTTGCCAGGAAAACTTGCAGATTGTTCAGAAAAAGATCCAGGGAAATGCGAGTTATTTCTAGTCGAGGGAGATTCGGCTGGCGGTACCGCTAAACAAGGGCGCGACAGAAGCTTTCAGGCTATTCTTCCATTAAGAGGTAAAATACTTAATGTAGAGAAAGCTATGGAGCATAAGATTTATGATAATGAAGAGATCAGGAATATGTTCACCGCACTTGGAGTGAAAATAGGAACACCCGAAGATCCGAAAGCGCTTGATGTTTCAAGACTTAGGTATCATAAGCTTATTATCATGACCGATGCCGATGTGGATGGAAGTCATATTTCTACCTTAGTGCTTACTTTTATTTTCCGTTACATGAAAGAGTTGGTAGAGCAGGGAAATGTATTTATTGCCCAGCCACCTTTATATCTGATTAAAAAAGGAAAGGAACAGGAATATGCTTGGACTGATGAGGAAAGAAAAGGATTGATCAAGCTTTTTGGTCAAGGGAAAGATGAATCTGTAGTTACACAGCGCTACAAGGGTTTGGGAGAAATGAATGCCGATCAGTTATGGGACACTACAATGAATCCAGCTACGCGTACATTAAAACAAATTACCATGGAAAGTGCTGCGGAGGCAGATCGTGTATTTAGTATGCTTATGGGCGACGAGGTGCCTCCAAGGAGGGAATTCATTGAAACTCATGCCAAGTATGCCAAAATTGATGCTTAAAAAGGGGGTTGTGAATAATCTTTATAAGGCTTAGTGCCTAAATTTCAGAATATTCCATTATCTTGACCCTGCCCATAAATTTCTAACTAATAAATTATTAAAGATGTCGAAAATGATTACCGCCTATTGCATGAAAACAAAAGAGAAAAATGTTCCTATGCAGGATGCTGTTATAACTAAAACCGCTAGAGGCGGATACATGGCCCAGGGTCATGATGGCAAGGGAAATAAGATGACTACTATGCTCTCTGAAGCAAATGCACTTCAGGCAGTAAAAGATGCTGTTGCCAAGAAAAGTTGGTGATAGCAAATAAAAAATATTAATTCGTAAAAGACCCGGGGTATTACTCCGGGTCTTTACGTTTGAATCTAGAAAGGATTTATATTCTTAATTATTAGTCAAGTCTTCTTGTATAGCTCAAGTCTTCAAACTTGAGCTATAGTACAAAATTGGCCATTTTAAAAATGTATTCATACAGAGAGGTCATATCCTTAATATTATCTACAATCAGCATTCCATTCTTGCCTACCTGTTTCAATTTCCCATTGTTTGTTACCTTCTGTAAAAATTCGAGAATGCGATTAAATGTATTGCTCTGAAAATAGGGAGATTCCGGATTTCCAACAAAAAAGAATTTCAAGGTATCATTTTTAAGCAAGATTTTTTCAAAGCCTAACTCAACAGCTAATTTTCTGCATCGCACTGTTGTAAATAAATCTTCAGCCTGAGCAGGAACAGCACCAAATCTATCGTAGAGTTCCTCGTGAAATTTTTTAATATCTTCTTCTGTTTGACAATTATCAAGCCTCGAGTATAAACTTAATCTTTCAGTAATGCTCTCTACATAACTATCCGGAATTAGTATTTCAAGATCTGTATCAATAGTGCAGTCTTTTACAAAATCATCCTGTTGCTGAATTTCCTCTTTAAAAAGATCTCTAAAGTCTTTCCTTTTTAATTCTCGAACGGCCTCGTCAAGGATTTTATGATACATCTCAAAGCCAATTTCGGCAATAAATCCACTTTGCTCCCCACCTAATAAATTTCCAGCACCTCTAATATCAAGGTCGCGCATGGCAATCTGAAAGCCACTTCCTAAATCACTGTATTGCTCAAGCGTACTTAATCTTTTTCTGCTGTCTGCTGGCAAAGTACTCATCGGGGGTGCAATCAAATAGCAAAAAGCTTTTTTATTGCTGCGGCCAACACGCCCGCGTAGTTGATGAAGATCACTTAACCCAAATTGATGGGCATTATTAATAATAATGGTATTCACATTAGGAATATCTACACCACTTTCCACAATATTGGTGCAAATAAGTACATCATATTTTCTATCAATGAAATCTAATATCGTGTCTTCAAGCTGGTCTCCTTCCATCTGACCATGTGCATAGGCAATACTGAGATCAGGGCATAAACCTTGTATGAGGCCTTTCATTTCAGCCAGGCCTTTTACTCTGTTATGTATGAAGAAAATTTGGCCACCACGTTCTGTTTCAAAATAAATACTTTCTCTTATTGCATCTTCATTAAAAGTCATTACCTCTGTTTGAATAGGCTGACGGTTGGGTGGAGGGGTATTAATAATGCTCAAATCCCGCGCGCCCATCAAACTAAACTGAAGTGTTCGGGGTATAGGTGTTGCAGTTAGTGTAAGACAATCAACAGATGTTCGCAGATGCTTTAGTTTTTCTTTTGAAGCAACTCCAAACTTTTGCTCTTCATCTACTATCATCACACCTAGGTCTTTAAATTTAATGTCTTTCCCTAATAAGGCATGGGTACCAATGATGATGTCTATCTTACCTTCTTCAACTTTTTTTAGTGTTTCTTTTTTTTCTTTCGTTGTTTTAAAACGGTTTATAAAATCTACAGTTACAGGAAAGTCTCTAAGCCGATCACTAAAAGTTTTATAATGTTGATAAGCAAGGATAGTGGTAGGTACGAGTATTGCGGCTTGTTTCCCATCGCAACAGGTTTTAAATGCAGCCCTAATAGCCACCTCGGTTTTTCCAAATCCAACATCACCACATACCAAACGATCCATTGGTGATGGTTTTTGCATATCTCTCTTTACATCTTCACTTGCCT
>Ga0209190_1002238_pt1 | contig 13153 bp, 14 predicted proteins | sample M_140205_XF_Meta_FD_187315 | JGI IMG/M metagenome (GOLD analysis project Ga0209190, IMG submission 187315) | Freshwater microbial communities from Lake Montjoie, Canada to study carbon cycling - M_140205_XF_MetaG (SPAdes) (version 2) | ecosystem: Environmental > Aquatic > Freshwater > Lake... | reverse complement strand
TTGCACCGGAGTGTTGATGCTGGCCTCTACTGCAGCAATGCAGGGCCGCATTGCGATGCGCCATGCGATTGGTGATGCTGTGGTCCCACTGGATCTCAAGGGTGTGTGTGCCAACGTGTTCACAGATCCGGAGATTGCGACCGTGGGCTGGTCTCAAAGTGATGTTGATGCCGGACTCATCGATGCGACATCGGTGCACCTGCCGTTAGCAACTAATGCGCGCGCGAAGATGGTGGGTCTTGAAGACGGTTTCGTCAAACTCTTTTGTCGCCCAGGTACAGGAATTGTGATCGGCGGAGTTGTCGTTGCGCCCAAAGCCAGTGAGTTGATTTATCCCATCGCGATAGCGGTCGATCAACAACTCAGCGTGGACCAGATCGCTAATTCATTTACCGTGTATCCGTCGATGACCGGATCAATCGCCGAAGCAGCACGTCGCCTGCACTTGCGTTCCTAGACAGACAAAAGCCCGACACCGATGAGGGTGCCGGGCTTTTGCTTGAGTGGTTACGCGGCGATTTCCTCGCGGTTGAGCTGGCGGTAGACGTTGGCAATAAATAGCGCCGCGAAGGGCAGCGCCACCAAGGTCAAGATGCCGAAGAGGAAAGTTCCCACCAATGCCGTGATGCCGCTGATGATGGTCATCAACAGCACAGGCACGAAGTTCTTGGTGGCGGCTTCGTAGGACGCCTTCAGTGCGTCACCGACGGACATGCCCTTATCCAGCGCGTAAAACGGCGCCAGCTGAAACAGGAAGGCGGCGATAATGCCAGGAATAACACACAGGACCAGACCAATCCCAATGAGCAAGCCATAGACAATGGCCACGGCTATGTACTTGCCGAGGTTTTCGCCCGTGGTGAGATTGTCAAAACCTGGTGTTTGACCTTGCGTGGTCTTCAATGCAGCCCGGTAGATACCAATGGTGGCGATCCACGCCAAGACACCAAACACGATCGCGGTAATCAGCGAAGCGGTGATGCTGGTAGCAAAGGAGGCAACGCATGGTCCGTTAGTGACAATTGATTGCCCATCGACGACGATGGTGTTGTTGCAGCTTGAACCGGTCAGGGAGTTGAGAATTCCCTTTTGGACCAGGCTCCCAACGAATCGAATGACAAACACCACGGCTGCTAGAGCAATCAAAATGACAGCGTTAGAGCCAAACTTGTTAATCGCCCACGAGAAGGCTGCACCAATATCCACCGAACTTGCGCCACCAGCTGATCCGCTACCGGAACCGCCGTAGGAAGGTGGGGGTGGTGGGGGGGGTGGGGGAGTCCCACCGGCTGGCGGCACGGGCGGGGTAGGCGGAGTTACACCTTCATCTGGTTGATCGGTCACGATCGACACCTTTCATGGTGGGAGTGCGTCTTCCCATCATGCGGTGTGAAGTGCAGTTTTTGAGGTAATGGAGCGCAGTTCAGGTCAAATGGCAGGCGTAAAAGTGCGAAAAGGCCACTTTTGGGCTGGTCAGTGTGCGCCTAGTCCTTGATTTCACACAGCACAGCGCCCGCAGACACGGTGGCTCCGACTTCAGCAGCAAGTCCGGTAATGGTTCCTGCCTTGTGTGCGTTGAGTGGCTGTTCCATCTTCATGGCTTCGAGAACTACAACGAGGTCACCCGCAGCAACCGTTGCGCCTTCTTCGACAGCCAGCTTGACGATGGTTCCCTGCATTGGTGAGGTCAAAGAGTCGCCACTGGCTGCGGCGGAAGCTTTGCCACCGCCACCACGCTTAGTGGGTTTCTTAGAACCACGGCTACTTGAGGTGGTGCTGCCAAGACCTGCAGGAACCGAAATCTCGACACGCTTTCCGCCGACTTCAACCGTCAGTGTCTCGCGATCCGTGGGCTCTGGGCTTTCAGCCAGTGTGCCGCTGTAAGCAGGAATCTGGTTGTCAAACTCGGTTTCAATCCAGCGGGTGTGCACCACGAATGACGCATTGGGGTCGGCTGGGGCAAAGTCAGGTTCATTGACCACTGCGCTGTGGAAGGTCAGGGCGGTAGGAATACCGTCGACGACGAATTCGGCCAGGGCGCGACGAGAACGCTCCAGTGCTTGCTGACGAGTAGCGCCGGTCACGATCAGCTTCGCCAACAGGGAGTCAAAGTTTCCGCCGATGACGTCACCTTGGATAAATCCAGCATCGAGGCGAACGCCAGGACCGCTCGGGGGTTCCCACGTGAGCAAGACTCCAGGAGCGGGCAAGAAGTTGCGGCCTGGGTCTTCGCCGTTGATGCGGAATTCAATCGAGTGGCCAGTGACGGTGGGGTCGTCATAACCCAGGACTTCGCCGTCGGCAATGCGGAATTGCTCACGGACCAGGTCCAGGCCGGTGACTTCCTCACTCACGGGGTGTTCCACCTGCAGGCGGGTGTTGACCTCAAGGAATGAAATGGTGCCGTCTTGGCCGACCAGGAACTCGCACGTTCCGGCACCGTAGTAGCCCGCTTCGCGGATGATGGCCTTGGACGCGGTGTACAACTCCTCGTTCTGGGCATCGGTAAGGAACGGGGCGGGAGCTTCTTCAACCAGTTTTTGGTGGCGACGTTGCAATGAGCAGTCGCGCGTAGAGACCACAACCACGTTTCCGTGTTGGTCAGCCAGGATTTGGGTCTCGACGTGGCGGGGGCGATCAAGGTAGCGCTCAACAAAGCATTCGCCGCGGCCGAACGCTGCGACGGCCTCGCGAACTGCTGATTCAAACAATTCCGGAATCTCTTCGATGGTTCGCGCGACTTTCAGACCGCGTCCACCGCCACCAAAGGCAGCTTTAATGGCAATGGGCAAGCCATGTTCGTTGGCAAAGGCCACGACTTCGTCAGCGTTCTCAACAGGGCCTGGCGTACCTGCGACCAGCGGAGCGCCGGCCCGTTGCGCGATGTGGCGTGCCTTGACCTTGTCACCCAAGCCATCAATGGCGCTGGGGGGAGGACCGATCCACGTTAAGCCTGCGTCGATAACCGCTTGAGCGAAAGCTGCGTTCTCACTAAGAAATCCATAGCCAGGGTGAACGGCATCGGCACCACTGGTCTTGGCTACATCAAGTAACTTCTCAATGACGAGGTAAGTCTCTGCCGCAGTTGCTCCGTTCAGTGCGTATGCCTCGTCGGCTGCCTTGACGTGCTGGGCATCGCGATCGGGATCGGCGTAAACGGCCACACTGGTCAGGCCAGCGTCGCGACAGGCACGCGCCACTCGGATAGCGATTTCGCCACGGTTAGCAATGAGAACCTTGCGCACGGTCGAACCCTTCGATTGTGGAGCCTTGCATTGCACACAGCCACTTCAGTCTAGGCAACCGGCCAGTAACAAAGCGTCAGACCCTCGGGGTCAGGTCACCTGGGGTGTGCTCAGGGGGTGGCTTGGGTCCACAGATCAGTCCAGCGCACACCGAGCTGGCGCAGCAACGTGCGCAACAGGGGTAGCGAGAGGCCGATCACGTTGGACGGGTCACCATCAATGCGACTGACAAACGGAGCGCTGAGGCCGTCCAAGGTGAATCCACCGGCGACATTGAGCGATTCGCCGGTGGCCAGGTAGGCCAAGACTTCGTCATCGTCTGGCATTCCAAAGTAGATAGTTGTTGAAGCCACCTCGTGCACCCACATTTGGCCCTGCACGTCAATGATCGTGTGGCCGGTGTGCAGGAACCCCGTGTTGCCACGCATGAACTGCCAGCGTCGCGCCGCATCTTCGAGATCAAGTGGCTTTCCTAATGCCTGGCCGTTGATCTGGAGCAAGCTGTCACACCCAATGACATAGGTGCGACGTTCATCAGAAGGGTCAAGTTGTGCTGCTACGGCTTGCGCTTTTGCCTGCGACAAAGCCAGCGCAATCTCGATGGGGGTGGCATCCGGTCCTAGGGCGATCGTGTGAGCCGTTTCGTTGACGCCACTGACCAGGGTGGAGTGCGGGATTCCGGCGTTACTGAGTAAGAGTGAGCGCGCAGGCGAAGCTGACGCCAAGACGATGCGTTTCATGAGCGCCGCGCGCTAGCCCGCCAAGCGTGGGGCCCCGGTTTCAGGGGCGAGCGCAAAGCGTGACTGCGGTCATTCCACTGGGACGTGGTTTCTTCCTCTGCCACGCTTGCTTGCGGCCTCAGGACCACAGCAAGCACAGCAGCGAGTTCCTCCGGAGATGGATCGCCGGAGATGACGCGGAGAACCTGTTCACTCATTACAGCGGGATGTTTCCGTGCTTGCGTGGTGGCAGCGAGGCCCGCTTGCTGCGCAGCGCGCGAAGTGCAGTTGTGACGCGCGCTCGAGTTTCTGACGGCAAGATGACTTCGTCCACGTACCCACGCTCACAAGCCACGTAGGGATTGCACAACGTGTCTTCGTAGTCGGTTTGAAGTTCAACCCGCTTGGCAGCTGGGTCAGAGGCATCAGCGAGTTCCTTGCGATACAAAATGTTGACGGCGCCTTGGGCACCCATCACGGCAATTTGTGCTGTTGGCCATGCCAGGTTGATATCGGCACCTAAGTGCTTCGAGCCCATCACGTCGTAAGCGCCACCGTAGGCCTTGCGAGTGATGACGGTGACCAACGGAACGGTGGCTTCGGCGTAGGCATAGATCAACTTCGCACCACGACGAATGATGCCATTCCACTCTTGGTCAGCACCTGGCAAGAAACCGGGTACATCAACGAAGGTGACAACGGGAACATTGAAGGCATCGCAGGTGCGCACAAATCGTGCTGCCTTTTCCGAAGCATCAATGTCGAGGCATCCTGCAAATTGCATCGGCTGGTTGGCAACGACACCCACGACGCGGCCCTCGACGCGGCCAAATCCGATCACGATGTTGGGAGCGAAAAGCGCTTGGACTTCCAGGAAGTCGCCGTCGTCCACCACGTGTTCAATGACCGTACGAATGTCATAGGGCTGATTGGCTGAATCCGGAATCAGCGTGTCCAGTTCACGGTCGATGTCGCTGATTCCTAAGTCCGATTCCTGCGGGTAGGAGGGGGCGTCGGAAAGGTTGTTGGATGGCAGGTGAGCCAGCAGACCCTTGACGTAGTCGATGGCATCTTCTTCGTCGGTTGCGCAGTAGTGGGCGTTGCCCGACTTGGTGTTATGGGTGCGAGCCCCGCCGAGTTCTTCCATCTGCACGTCTTCACCCGTAACCGTCTTAATGACGTCGGGTCCGGTGATGAACATGTGTGAAGTTTGATCAACCATCACGGTGAAGTCGGTGATCGCGGGGGAGTACACAGCGCCACCAGCACACGGCCCCAAGATTAGCGAAATCTGGGGGATGACTCCGGAAGCATGCACATTGCGCTTAAAGATTTCGGCGTATAAACCGAGAGCAACGACACCTTCTTGAATGCGTGCGCCACCAGAGTCGTTGATGCCAATCATCGGGCAGCCAGTCTTGAGCGCGAAGTCCATGACCTTGACGATCTTCTCGCCAAAGACTTCACCCAATGATCCACCAAAGACCGTGAAGTCTTGAGAAAAGACCGCAACGGGGCGGCCGTCGACCGTTCCGTATCCGGTGACGACACCGTCGCCGTAAGGACGGTTCTTTTCCTGGCCAAAGTTGATGGAGCGGTGGCGGGCCAACTCATCAAATTCAACGAAGGAGCCCTCGTCCATCAAGAGAGCGATGCGCTCACGCGCTGTCTTCTTGCCGCGGGCGTGCTGTTTCTCGATCGCGAGCTCTGAACCGGCATGGGTGGCCTGGTAGCGACGCCCCTCCAGATCGGCAATTTTTCCCGCTGTGGTGTGAATATCTACGGGGGATCCAGATTGATCCAGCCCTGCCGCCATGAGTCCTCCAAGCACGCGAATCGATACCTCCGTAGCCTAGCCACGTGGACGTAGATGCAGTGCAGCCCTGGCACGAGTTGCCCTTACCCGCCCCTTGGCGCCGGCTAGAGGTCGTGCCGAGCACACCGTCGACGCAAGATGCCGTGGTCGCCAGTGCTGGTAGCGACTCCGGAGTCGTAGTGGTTGCCACCGAGCAAACTTCTGGGCGGGGCCGTCTTGATCGAACCTGGACGAGCCCACCGGGCGCCGGACTGTGGTTTTCAGCGTTGTTGCGAACTCAGTGGCCCGTCGCGGATGTCGGCGTCGTGCCCTTGTTGTCGGCAGTTGCCATTGCCCGAACGCTTAACCAAGACTGTGGGCTTGCCTCGTCGGTGAAGTGGCCCAACGACGTCTTAGTCAACGACGCGAAAATTGCCGGCGTCCTGGTCCAGTTGGTGAACTCCGATTCCGTGGTGATTGGTGTCGGGATCAATACCTCGATGACGCTTGAACAGCGACCGATCACCACTGCGACGTCATTGGCGATAGAAGGCGTCGTGGATTTTGATCATCCTCAGTTGCTGATGTCAATCCTTGGGCACCTAGGCGAACTGGTGGGACCTCTCGAAGAGGACGGGTCGTGGCCATCGGATGTGCTGGATGAATATCGAGCGTTGAGTTCGACCGTTGGGCGCGAGGTATCTGTTCACTTACCGTCGGGCCAGACATTGAGCGGATTGGCTGTTGATCTGGATCCGTACGGCAGGCTGGAAGTTCAGGACGCCGATGGAGTCGTTGTCACCGTTGGCGCAGGGGATGTCGTCCATGTGCGCTAACGCTTGTCTGGGGCGGGTCGTTCGTTGATGGAGTACCTGATCATGGAACTATGAGGCATGGCATACCCACCGAAATTGCTAGGCGATGGCGAATCCATCGCCTTTGAAATGCGACCTCACTGGCGCTCCTTGATTGTTCCGGCGCTCGTGCTGATTGCCACGGTCGCGGTTGCGGCTTTCCTGCTGTCTACTTTTGATGGATCAAATATTTTCTCCAACACTATTAGCGCGGTGACCTGGATCGCTGCCTTGGTGCTCATTGTGGGATGGACTGTGCGCCCGTTCCTTAATTGGTTCACCACGGACTACGTGTTTACCAATCGGCGGATCATCGTCCGCACGGGGCTCATTCGGCGCGTTGGGCGTGACATGCCTTTGTCTCGCGTTAACAATGTCACGTTTGACAAGACGTTGACCGAGCGAATCTTGAATTGCGGAACGTTGAGTGTTCAGTCGGCCGCTGAGCAAGGATCATTGATCATCGCGAGCGTCCCTGACGTGGAGAAGATGCAGCGCGAGGTGTATCGCTTGTATGAAGAAGACGATCAGCGCCGTCGCTCGGGCGGCCCGGGTGTTCCTGGCGACGGATCCTAAGTAAGAACGCGGCGGGACGGACCAAACATGCGATTGCACAGTGTGGCTCGTCTTGCGCGCATCCTGGCCGAGCCGCAAGAACTCGTTGACCTTCTCGAAACTGCCGCCCATGAAGCCTGCACCTCGCTTGGTGCGGCTTCGGTTTCTATTGGCTACCTTGAACGCGAGCGTGGGACTGTTCGCACGGTGATCAATGTTGGCGACCTGTCGAGTTGGGAAGAGCCACGACCGCTTGACCAAGGATTTCAAGACCTCCCGTCGTTTCCCTTGCTGCTCAAAGATCCCTCACCTTTTGTCGTGAGCCTGGATCCGCCGGTAGGTGATGACGACGCTCTTCGCTATTTGACCCTTCGAAATAAGGGGTCGGCGGTGGTAGCCCCGATCTTGTTGGAGGGGCGCGTGTGGGGCGAGCTGTATGCCACCAGATTGAGCAGTCAAGAGCCGTTCAATGAAGAGGACGGTCAACTGGCGGAAGTCCTATCGGCTGTCTTGGCATCGGGAATCGCACAAGCTGAGCGCTTTTCCCAGGTCGAGCACTTGGTCTACAGCGACCCGCTTACTGGTTTGGCTAACCGTCGTGCGGTGGATCTAGCCCTTGAGCGCGCTCTTGTTGAGTATCAGGTCAGTGGTGATCCGGTCTCAGTCGTAATGGCGGACGTTAATGGTTTGAAATTTGCTAACGATAATGAAGGGCACCAGGCGGGCGACCGGTTAATCCGTGCTTGTGCTGATGCCATTTCGCAAGCCACAGGTCATGTCGCGCGCGCGCTCGCTGGTCGCATCGGTGGCGACGAGTTCGCCATCGTCTTACCCAATGTTGCCTTGGACACCGCTGAAAAAGTGGCGAATTCCATCTTGAACGCTCTTGAGCGCTCGGCGTACCCCGGTGGTCTGGCGGTGGGCGTGGCGTCAACGTCGATGGTTAATGGTGCAGGAGAGGTCACATCTCGACGGCTGATGGGATGGGCAGACGAAGCTCAATATGCAGCGAAGCGTGAAGGTTCGAGCCGCGTCCTGTTAGCCGGTCGTGATACCCCGCTGTCGGAACCAGTCGAGCGCCGCCGGCGCCGGCGCTCTGGCCCTGAATGGGCGACCAATGCTGAGCGTGCAACGAATGCGTTGGAAGCGGGCCTTCGGGTTATGGTGATGTCACAAGGCCTGAGTGCACTAGATCGAGTTGTGGCGGTCGTGGATTCAGCCAGCGAGGCGATCGGCGCTGTCGGTTGGGTGGTGTCCACCATCAGTAGTGACACGACGCAGGCAGTCGCGGTGTCGGCAAATCGTGATGGCCTTGATGTGTCCAGCGGACATGATGTAACCACTGATCGCAGTTGGCTTGCTGCGGCTCGGGGTGTGGGGGTCCTGGTTCGCGCCGACGATGAATCGGCAGACGTGGCGCGCGTTAGACATTGCGCCACGGTGGCTGCCGCAGCAACCGATGTGTGGCTGGTTGAACTCCTCGCCGATTCTGACGAGCTATTGGTAGGCGTGCCTGCCACTCTTCGCGCCCTTCTCGGGTCAGCCCTGTCGAGATAGGGCTATGTTGGAGATATGGGACGAGTGCTTCTTGTGGAGGACGATCTAGCGATCGCCCAGCCCTTGGCGCGAGCTCTCGAACGCGAGGGGCACGACGTTCATGTCGTGGCAGAAGGAAAGTCAGCGCTGGCACAAGTTCGTGCAGGAAACCAAGACCTCGTGGTCCTCGATCTGGGGTTGCCTGACCTTGATGGCTTGGAAGTGTGCCGCACCTTGCGCTCGGAAGATGCACGTTTGCCTATTTTGATCTTGACAGCCCGTGGCGCCGAGATGGATGTTGTCGTCGGCTTCGAGATGGGCGCTGATGATTATGTTTCAAAGCCATTTCGCTCTAAGGAATTGATGGCGCGCATTCGTTCACTGTTGCGTCGTGGTCAAGTCGGGGAACTCAACACGTTGCGCGTTCAAGATGTTGTCCTTGATGCCGACGCGCGCAAGGCGTGGGTAGGCACGCGTGAGTTGACGTTGAGCCGGATGGAATTTGACTTGCTCCATGCCCTGATGCGCGAACACGGAACCACCATCCCGCGTGAACGTTTGATGCGCGAGGTGTGGCACACCCACTGGTATGGGTCGAGCAAGACCTTGGACATGCACGTGTCGTGGTTGCGTCGCAAACTTGGAGACTCTGCTACCGAGTCGCGTTATATCTCAACGGTACGTGGAGTTGGCCTGCGATTTGAATCTCAATCAGGGGAATAACGTGCGCCGCAGAATCATTTTCACCATCCTCACGACGGTTTTCATCACTGCCCTACTGATTGCCATCCCACTCTTGGGGTACTCGAACTACGGGATTAGGCAGAAGGTGAAGGCTTTCGCCGCATCTGAGGCGCAACTTGACGCCCAAGTGGTGGATTACCGCATTAAGGCAGGATTGCCAGTGGACACAGAGTCCTTGCGTCCCTACCTCGAGCGCAAGCGCCTCACGGTGGTTACTTTCCCCACGGGTCGAACGCTGACCTTTGGTTCGCAACCTCAGAAATCCTCCGAACAAGGAGCCGGGAATTCCGGTGGGGTGACGGTGATCATCACTGAACCCACTGATTCCATCGTTTCGTTGGCTACTGTCGCAGTGAAAATTTCCGGAATCGTCATTTTTGCGTTGCTTATTGGATTTTTGATTGCCATACGACGCTCTCGCATGCTCACCACAGTCTTGGTTGATCTTGCCGAAGACGCCTCGCGCATTGGGTCGGGGGATTTGCGCCCAGCTCGCCGCTATGGGATGGCGGACTTGGATCAGGTAGCAGACAGCTTGGATTCCAGTTCCGTTCGCGTGGCTGAACTATTGCGTGCTGAGCGAGGATTCGTGGCGGATGTGACCCACCAACTCCGTACCCCATTAACAGCGGTCGAATTGCAACTCGATGAAGTTATTGATGCCGCGAACCGTTCGGATTATGCATCGGCTCGCGCAGGCGCCCATGCTGCGCATGAGCAGATTGACCGCCTGCGAGTTGTGATCTCGGACTTGCTGATCGCTGCTCGCCAGTCGGAGATCGGTAAGGCAGAGGCTGACCTGGCTTCCGTGTTGTCACAACAAGAAGCTGAATGGCTCCCGCTCTTTGCGCGCGCCGATCGAAGCATTGAGGTTGCGGCGCCAGCGGTCACAGTACGAGGGGGCGATGGCCCACTGCGTCAGATCTTTGCCACTTTGTTTGACAACGCGCTTGTGCACGGCGAAGGCAGGCTTTCCGTTCGGGTCCGCGACACAGCAGGGCTCGTGGTGGTGGAAATCAGTGATGAGGGTTCCGGAGTTACTCCAGAGTTATCGAAATCTATGTTTGAGCGCAACATCAGCGGTGGCGGTAGCAGTGGTCTGGGCCTGTCCGTGGCGCGCGCACTCATCGAAAACTTGGGTGGCCGATTGGAGTTGATCAATACCAGGCCAACGACGTTTGCTTTATTCCTTATTCAGCGAGACGAAGACGCCAGAGATCTAGAAAGTGGCAATCATACGTTCGGTGAGGTTTTGGACGGTGGTGTGGAGTCATCAACGAGCGCAGCATCAACAGTTTCGGGAAATACCCAGCGGCGATAAGCGTAGAACCGAAATAAGGTGCCCAGGAGTAGTCCGATGCCGTTTGCTGAAATGTTGTCGGCGAGAACTGATTGGTAACCGAGAACGTAGTGGCTGATAAATAGTGCACTTTCAGCGATGACGAGGGCAACGCCGTTGACTATGAAGAACAACAAGTATTCGCGACGAAAACTCGTGCGCTCTCGATCCCCCCAGGTCCAGTGCCTGTTGGCGAAGTAAGCGAAGGTCATTCCCAGCAGGGCGGCAATTCCCTTGGATGTCAGCGGTCCGACATCACCCACGTACCGCAAGAGATTGAAGGACCCAACATCGATGACGAAAGCAAAAGCGCCGACGATACCGAACTTTGCGAGTTCATGGATGAGGTGCTGGAACCGGTGATACAGAGCCCTCATGTCTGACAGGTTACCTGCTCCGCACAACGACCCGGTACACGCGGCGGGTAGTCTGAGGGAGTGAGTTTCCCGGTGGTGGGCATGGTGGGCGCAGGCCAATTGGCCCGCATGTGTGCGCAAGCTGCGATTGGTCTGGGAGTGAAGTTCACCGTCCTTGCGGCGGATGCTCAGGAATCAGCCGCCCAGGTTGTCCCTGCAACGGTGATTGGCAATCACGACAACGTCGATGATTTGCTCGCCTTTGCCCGTGACTGTGACGTCATCACCTTTGATCACGAACATGTTCCAACCGAACATCTTGACGCCCTGATCGCTGCGGGCATCGCGGTGCGCCCGGGTCCGCATGCTCTGGTCAACGCTCAAGACAAGTTGCACATGCGTACCACGTTGTCTGCTGCGGGAATCCCCGCGCCCTTGTGGCGTGAAGTAACCAGTGCGGAGGACGTCGCTGACTTCGCTGCCACGGTTGGATGGCCAGTCGTTCTCAAGACCGCCCGTGGTGGTTATGACGGCAAGGGCGTGATGGTTGTTTCGTCCGCCGAGGAAGCCGCTGTTGCGTTGTCGGGAAGTAACGTGCGCTGGCTGGTGGAAGAGAAAGTCGATTTCACCTGCGAGTTGGCGGTCCAAGTTGCGCGGTCGCCTCATGGACAAGCAGCGGTGTACCCGGTAGTTCAAACAATCCAGCGCGATGGCATCTGCCGCGAGGTGATTGCACCGGCCCCCATCGATGAAGATACCGCGATCCAGGCGCAGGCCATCGCCTTGCAGATCGCACAGCTACTCGACGTCACTGGCATGCTGGCTGTCGAGATGTTCTTGACGACCAATGGCGTAGTGGTGAATGAATTAGCCATGCGCCCCCACAACAGTGGGCATTGGACGATTGATGGCGCCGTGACAAGTCAGTTCGAACAGCACTTGCGCGCTGTACTGGACCTGCCCCTAGGTTCCACTGCGGCGCTGGCGCCTCACGTGGTCATGGTGAATGTGCTCGGGGGCGATCACCCCGACATGTATCACGCATACTTGCATTGCATGGCTCGTGACCCTGGTCTGAAAATTCACATGTACGGCAAAGAAGTCCGCCCTGGTCGCAAGGTTGGGCATGTCACCGTTGTTGGCGACGACTTAGCAGATTTACTTGAGCGTGGTCGGCATGCGGCTGCGTACCTCACCGGCGAAATCACGGAGTGAAGCAATGACTGAAAATATCTCGCCCATCGTTGGATTGGTGATGGGCAGCGATTCGGATTGGCCGGTAATGCAGGCCGCAGCCGAGGCACTCGAGGAGTTTGGCGTTGCTTACGAAGCTGACGTGGTTTCTGCCCATCGCATGCCGGAAGAAATGATCAAGTACGGACAAACCGCGGCTAGTCGTGGCTTGAAGGTGATCATCGCGGGTGCTGGTGGCGCGGCACACCTGCCGGGGATGTTGGCCGCTGTAACGCCGTTGCCGGTGATCGGCGTTCCGGTATCACTGAAAAACCTTGACGGTTTGGATTCGCTGTTGTCGATCGTTCAAATGCCCGCTGGTGTTCCGGTTGCCACCGTAGCCGTGGACAACGCGCGCAATGCGGGGCTCTTGGCGGTGCGAATCCTTGGGGCAGCTGATGAGTCTTTGCAGGCCAAGATGGTCGATTTTCAGCGCGAGCTCAACGCTGTGGCGAAGAGCAAGGGCGAAAACCTACGCCGTTAGGGATGGCGCGTGCCACGACCCAAACTGTGAATAGTCCAGCCAGCATGTGCCCATTGCTGCGGATCAAGCACGTTACGGGCATCAATCATCAGGGGCGTGGCCACCTGTGACTTTGTTTTAATGGGGTCAAGATCTTTGAACTGCTTCCATTCGGTGAGCAGTAAGACCAATTCAGCGCCAGCGAGAGCTTCGTCAAGGGTGTCGGCATACGTCGCTGTTGGAACTCGAGTTGATGCGGTCTGATTAGCCGCGGGGTCAAAGATCGTTACCTGAGCACCGTGTTCAATAAGTTC
>Ga0209190_1002235_pt1 | contig 13159 bp, 8 predicted proteins | sample M_140205_XF_Meta_FD_187315 | JGI IMG/M metagenome (GOLD analysis project Ga0209190, IMG submission 187315) | Freshwater microbial communities from Lake Montjoie, Canada to study carbon cycling - M_140205_XF_MetaG (SPAdes) (version 2) | ecosystem: Environmental > Aquatic > Freshwater > Lake... | reverse complement strand
GATCGATCATTGCGCTCGACCAAGATTCCACCAACCTTTTTCTGCGCAATCAAGAGATCATTGGGCCACTTCAATCGAACAATCGGCGCGCCACCTGTTGCACGACGGCAAAGATCTTCGATCGCTTGCGCCGCAGCAATCGCCGATGCAAGCGAAATCCAAGGAGGAGAATTCGCAGCGGCATTTGCACTGAGTGCAAGTCCATCTTCTGCAGTATCAATCCATGCTCTGCCAAGTCGCCCACGCCCAGCGGTCTGTCGACCTGCAATCACCACATCTCCCACGTGCAAATTTCGTGCGTGATCTTGAGTCGAGGCAGTTTCACGCACAACCGTTACCGATCGCCAACTTGCACAGCGCGCGATGGTCGCCTCGAGCGCATCGGGCCATTGATCGAGTGGACGACCAGACGGCGATGCGCGACCGCTCATAATTTGATGTGCTCCCGAATCTTGGCGACCAACTTCGTCGCGTCAGCGGACGCGAGTTGTCCTGCATTCCAATGAACACCCAAGCCGCAACCCACTCCAGATCCTTCGCCATACTTTGGGATGATGTGAAAATGAACGTGCGGCACAGCTTGATGAGCCGCAGCACCATTATTCTGAAGAACGTTGTATGCCGTCGCCCCTGTCGCAGCGATTACCGCACGAGCGACGCGCGGCAATGCACGACCGATTGCTGCGGCGCTTTCATCGCTCAATTCATGCAGGAATTCACGCTCTTCCAGCGGCACAACAAGCACGTGCCCCACAGAGAGCGGAGAGATATCCAGAAATGCAATCACATGCGCGTCGCGATAGACCTCGTGACATGGAATTTCTCGAAGAATGATTCGCGTAAAAATTGAAGGCATGATGTCTCTTTATGGAAAGACGCCACGCAATTCGTACACGCGTCCGAGATGCTCGAGTGCCGCTGCGTATGCCGCCGTGCGCCAGTCGCACTCGAAACGCATTCGCGCCAATTTCATGCGGCGGGTTGCCAACACCATTGCTTGCTCGATTTCTTTATCGAACTGCGCTGTTGTCCATGGAATGAATGTGCGATTCTGAGTCCATTCAAGAAACGATCCGACCACCGCACCCGCATTGCAAAGAACAGACGGCAAGACTTCGATGCCGCGCTGAAAAAGAATGTCATCGCTATCAGCAGTCCACGGAGCGTGAGCAACCTCTGCAACGATTGATGCGCCGACCCATTCGGCGCGTTGACGAGACATGGTCTGCTCGCCTGCAGCAAGCAAGAGCAAATCGACTGGCTCGCGGAAGAACATTTCCTCATTCACCGCTTTCGTTCCTGCGACTCCGCTCAAGTTTCCATTTGAACGCATTCTCTCTGCTGCTGCTTCGGGTTCGATACCCGCATCAGAAATGATTCCACCTTGATTATCAAGCACGCCAACCATCACTGCGCCTTCCGCAGTCAAGATGCGCGCGACTTGGCTTCCCATTTTTCCAAAGCCGCAAACTGAAAATCGCAAACCATGAATTTTCTTATTGAAGTCCGGCAGAATGTCACGCAACATGTGAATGAATCCTGTTCCAGTCGCAATTTCGCGCCCATTTGCGCCGCCTATTTCAATTGGTTTTCCAGTGACAATCGCCCTCATTCCCTGACGATTTCGATCAGGTGTCATCTGAGATGCTGTATCTGCAAACCATGCCATCACTTGACTGTCTGCGCCAACATCTGGACCTGGAATGTCATAATCAGGTCCAATGTGATGCGCGATCGATGATGCGTATCGACGCACGACGCGCATCAATTCATCACGAGAGAGAACGCGCGGATCGCACACCACTCCTCCAGCTGCACCACCGAAAGGCAATCGCAGCAGCGCGCATTTGAGCATCATCAACATTGCCAATCCACCAAGATCGCTCTGTGACATCTGGGGCGCAAATCGCATTCCACCTTTGAACGGTCCAAGCGCGTCGTTGTGTTGAATGCGATAGCCGGTATACATCCGATGTTCGCCATCATCCATCAGCACAGGGAAGTGGACGATGATCTCGTTCTTAGGCCGCGCGAGAATCATCTGAATGTCGTTGGGCATTGCGATCACTTCAGCAGCGCTCAACATGCGCTGGACCATTTGTGGATAGAGACCCACTCCCGAAGGCGAAATGTCAAGCATTTCCATAATCGAACTTTGATGTCGGACTGGATCTTCGGGACCTGCTCGTTTCATTTTGACTTCTCCTGTTTCTGAACTGTGGGACCAACAAACGTCACGAATCCCCACCACTGCGGAATATGCATATCGATCGTCCATTGAGGCGTCCATGTCCAATTATCTTCTGGCGTTCCTGCAACCTTTGCGTACGAACCTTCGCGTTTTTCCAGCATCCACTGCACACGCGAAAAATTGATGCGCCAAGAATCTCCAATGATTGGCGGTCGAGACGCACGCTGAAATGTCGGATCGCCATTGGGTTGCACAACCGGCGCGAATGCGGTCCATGGAATCGCCATCTCAACTTGCCAGCCTTTGTCAGTATCGCGCGAATCATTCAGCGTTCCATCAAGATGAATCGCCACTCGCATTCCCTCTGCTGTCCAATTGTGATTGGCTTTCCCACCGGCCCGATATGGCTGCGGGAGATAGAGATCAAAAATAGTTCCGAGTGCGTTCACTTCGATTTCGTAATACTCCCGCGTATCACCATCGGGATCGACAAAGACCTCGAAATCATTGTCTTGAAAAACAATTTCGTCGCGCTTCTTCAATGTTGCCCACAAGTCGCTCTCGGCCAAGTCCGCTGCGATATACAAATACTTCGCATCCCAAAGCATCTTGACTCGGGTTCGCTGCGAAGGCGTTGCTCGAGTCGGTCCTTCAATGTCCGAAAAATCATCGCTCCATGGTGCGGCGCTCCATGCAGGCTCATCCATCAGCCCATTGATTTGGATCGAAATATCAGAAAAAGGCGCAGAATATCGCCGCGGAGAAAGAGTGGGAGCAAAGACAGGAAGTGTCTCTGGCCGACGATATGCATCGACGGCTGTTCGCTCTAGGCTCACAACCGCCGCAGGTTCTTGACAACCCACAGCGATCAAACATGTCGCCGATGCTGCGCCAAGAAGTGCGCTTCTCCATAGGCGACATGCATGAATCATTTCATCGCCGCCTGAGCTGCTGCCAATCGTGCCACTGGCACACGGAATGGTGAACACGAAACATAATCCAAACCGCACGTTTGGAAGAATCGAATCGATGATGGATCGCCGCCATGTTCTCCGCACACTCCGAGTTTCAAATTCGGCTTGACTGAGCGACCCTTCTGGCACGCCATCGAAACAAGCGCGCCAACGCCGCCGACATCGATCGACTGGAATGGATCGCTGTCGACGATCGCTTTTTCCAAATATGCCGGCATGAAAGATGCGATGTCGTCGCGACTGAATCCAAATGTCATCTGCGTCAAGTCGTTCGTGCCGAATGAGAAGAACTCTGCGACTTCAGCAATTTCATTTGCAGTGACGGCAGCGCGAGGAATTTCGATCATCGTGCCAATGAGAATCTCGAACTTCTTAAAGCCGCGCTCCTTGAAAACAAGATCGCGTGTTTGTTCTGTCAATGTACGCAGAATCGCTAGTTCCTTGCGAGTCCCAACCAATGGAATCATGATCTCGGGTCGAGCGTCGATTCGATTCTGTCGGCATTCGATTGCCGCTTCGACAATCGCTCGCACTTGCATCACAAGAATCTCGGGGTATGTCACAGCCAAACGACAACCTCGATGCCCAAGCATCGGATTCGCTTCATGCAATTGCGACACGCGTCGCTGAACATCAACAAGCGGAACCCCGGCTTCATCAGCGAGGATCTGCTGCGCCGCTTCATCATGCGGAACAAATTCGTGCAGCGGCGGATCCAACAATCGCACCGTCACAGGCAGGCCATCCATCGCAGTAAAAATGCCGATGAAATCGCTTCGTTGATATGGAAGCAATCGCGCCAACGCTGCTTCGCGCTGCGAAACTTCGGTTGAGAGAATCATTTGTCGAACAGCCTTAATGCGATCCGATTCGAAGAACATATGTTCTGTGCGACAAAGACCGATTCCAATCGCGCCATATTCTCGCGCACGCTTCGCATCTGCTGGAGTGTCCGCATTCGCGCGAACTCCCATCGTTGCATACTTTGTCGACCACTTCATTACTTGCGCAAAATCTCCTGAAATCGCCTCGGGAATCGTGCGAGCAACAACCCCTGGCATCACTTCGCCAGTCGAGCCATCGATGGAAAGAATGTCGTTTCGACCGAAAGTTCTGCCCTTCACCGTCAGCGTTCCAGCTTCGGTGTCGATCGAAAGTTCTCCAGCACCGACAACGCAGCACTTGCCCCAACCCACTGCAACAACAGCTGCGTGACTTGTCTTACCGCCTGTCGAAGTCAAGATTCCAACAGCCTTGTGCATACCTGCAACATCTTCAGGAGAAGTTTCTTTGCGAATCAACAGAACATCCTCGCCCGCCGCTGCGCGCGCGACCGCTTCTGCTGCGGTGAATGCGAGTTTTCCAGATGCCGCACCAGGACTGGCCGCGATTCCCTTGGTCAAGATTTCAACACCGCGTTTATCTTCGGTTCGGTAATACGGCAAGAGCAGCTGCACAAGATCTCCTGCGGGGATTCTTTTCAGCGCAGTTTTTTCGTTGATCAATCCTTCGCGCACCATTTCCACGGCAGCGCGCACTGCTGCGACGCCGTTTCGTTTTCCATTTCGAGTCTGCAACATAAACAAACGACCACGCTCGATGGTGAATTCGATGTCCTGCATGTCGCGATAGTGTCGTTCCAATTTCTTGCGAACTTGAAGCAACTGCTTCCATACTTTTGCATTCCACTTTTCCATCTGACTGATCGGCAGCGGCGTACGAATCCCTGCGACAACATCTTCGCCCTGCGCGTTGATCAGGAATTCGCCATAAAAAACATTCTCGCCAGTCGAAGGATCTCGGGTGAAAGCAACGCCGGTGCCGGAATCGTCACCCATGTTTCCGTATGCCATCGCCTGCACATTGACTGCAGTTCCAGCAAGTCCCTTGATTCCATTGATCTGGCGATATGAAATTGCGCGAGCGCCATTCCAACTCTCGAAGACTGCGCCAACGGCGGCTTCGAGTTGCTTCATCGGATCTTGTGGGAACGGCTTGCCAACATGCTCTCTATAGACAGCTTGGTATGCCGCGCAAAGTTCTTTCAATCCTTCGACAGGAACGGCGGTGTCTTCTGTGGTGCCGTACTTCGCTTTGATTTCATTAAAGACGTGCTCGAAGCGGTGATGATCCACTCCCATAACAACATCCCCGAACATATTGATCAATCTGCGATATGCGTCATATGCAAATCGTGGATTGCCTGTTGCTGCTGCCATTCCTGCGACAACTTCATCGGTCAGACCGAGATTCAAGATCGTGTCCATCATGCCTGGCATAGAAACCGCAGCGCCCGATCGCACTGAGACCAAGAGTGGATTGCGCGCGCTACCAAACTTCTTGCCAAGTTCTCTTTCGAGCATACGAATGTTCTTGCTGACCTCGTCCATCATTCCCGCAGGAATTCGATTGCGACCTTCGCTGTACATCGCGCACGTTTCGGTGGTGATCGTGAATCCTGGAGGAACAGGCAAACCAATCGACGTCATGTCGGCTAGATTTGCTCCTTTTCCACCAAGAAGCAATTTCTGTTCGGCCTTTCCTTCAGTCAAGGTCTGTCCAAAGAAATACACCATCTTGGTTCGCTTGCCCTTGACCCGCGACTTCCCCGGAGCATTGCGTTTGCCCGCTGCCTTCGTCACTTTGGACTTTGATTTATTGCGTGAAGAGGAAGGTCGTTTGGCAGTTGCGTTTGGCATTGAGGTCTCCAGTTGAAAGAATCTCATCGTACTCGACCGAACGCTTTTTGATAGAGGATCGAACGACTAGGATGTTTGAATGTCCCAAAGTGGGTTGATTCGAGAACTTGATTGGACGCTCACTCCACAACAGGTGATGGCAGCGTGGCATTACGAAATTCCGCTGCTTGCTCTGGTTTCTGGCGGCAACTCTCCATCCTTCGATCAGTGGACCATTCTTGCACCGCGCCTCGAAGTCAAATCGTTGAATGCGCGAACAAGTTGTGCTGCCGAACTTCTTGATCAGATACGAACATTTGCACCGCCACTCGCTGCAGAGTTCGTCGGTTCGACAAATCTGCGTCTTCCATTTGTTGGCGGATGGATCGGCTTTGTTGGTTATGACTGCGCTCCACTTTTCGAACCACTTGCGCAAGTGATCGGTGGCGCGCACGATCGACAGGCTTGTGATGCCGCGTGGCCAGATGCGATGCTGTGCAGAGTGCCACGCGCCCTTGTCTATTCTCACACACTTGGTCGATGGTTTGATGTCGGCGATGCAAGCGCGCCAAATGTTTGTGCAATGGTAAAGTGTGACTTGGAAGATCAATCCAAAGTTGAATCTTGGATTGCAATGGATGGAGGACAAGTCAAGCCGCAATCCAACGCTGACAGCTTTCAAGAAATGGTGGCACAAACGGTTGAATATGTTCGAGCCGGAGATATTTTTCAGGCCAATATAACGCAGCCATTTCGTGCGCAAATTGCTGGCAGTGTTCGGGCATTCGCACTTGACGCACTCGAAAGGACCTCGCCACGGTACGGCGCATACCTCGAACTTGACGATGATCGAGCGCTTCTTTCGTTCAGCCCCGAACTTTTCCTCTCACTTGATAGCGAAAGTCGACGAGTCATAACTCGACCGATGAAGGGAACTCGCGCAAGTCCAAATGATGCTGCAGAATTGATGGCAAACGCGAAGGATGCTGCCGAACTTCACATGATTGTCGATCTCATGCGTAACGATCTTGGGCGAGTCTGCGACATCGGATCGATCCATGTTGACGAAGCACGAATGCTCGAACATCACCCAACAGTGCTGCAAGCCGTCTCTGAAATCTCTGGGAAACTTTCCTTGCCACTTGATATTGCAGATCTTTTCTCAGCTTGTTTTCCACCAGGATCTGTCACGGGTGCGCCGAAGATCCGTGCAATGCAGATCATCGACGAACTGGAATCCACTGCGCGAGGTCCATACTGCGGAGCGATCGGACTTGTAAGCAGTTGCGGATCAGCACTCTTCAGTGTTGCGATTCGAACAGCGCAACTGACTCGATCTCTGACTTCAAACCATTGGACTCTCGATTATCACGCAGGATGCGGGATTGTTGCAGACAGCGATCCTGTCTCCGAAGCGCAAGAGTGCATGACGAAAACTCAAATCCTTCGCGTGGCATTGGCGACTCACGAACACGAACCTCTGACGATTGTCGCACGCGCATGAAGTGGATCGAGTCGCAAGAAGGGACGTTTACAAAGTTTCTCAAAAGAGAATTTTCGCCTTCAACTGAACGCTGGCATTCGACGATTCGTGTTCTGGTAGCAACGGTCATTGCAATGATCGTGACCCAATTCTTTCACCTCTCACAGGGATACTGGGCTGTGATCACGATTATGATCGTCTGCGCACCGAATGTCGATTCCTCAGTGCGCAAGATGATTCAGCGAATGATCGGAACGTTTGCTGGAGTTGCTGTTGGGTACATCATCATCACCGTCTTCTTTCAACAAAACTGGTTCTATGTTGCATCCCTCTTTGCGCTGCTTATTGTTGCGGGTCTCGTCATCGCACGGAGCGAGCAACCATATGTTGGTTGGGTTTTTGCTCTTTCCATACTTACTGTTTCAATGCAAACAGACGCATCATTCGGCGAAATCGCCGGAATCAGTTTTGAGCGATTTTGGGTAGTTGCGCTTGGTGTGTTCGCGTCTTGGACTGCTCTCTTGTTGGTTTATCCCCCGCGACCTATAAAGAGTTTTCGCATCCTGTATATCCAGACCACTGATCACGAAATCCAACGCGTGCAGTGGGTCAAACGCAATCTGCACGAGATTGAAGAGGGTCAACTCCACGCGCCGATCGAAACGCTGCCCCCAAAACATATCGATCCAATGATCGAAAAGAAAATGCTCGTCCTGATTGGAAGCGCTGCATATGGAAATCGTGCCATGGGTCTCCTTGTCGGATCCCTGACCGATCGAATCACTCTTGTCAATGCAATCTCCACGATTATCAGCAATGCGATTACGTTGGTCAAAGATTCCAATCAACAAGGTGCAGATCCAGCTTTGATGGCTGCCTCACTTGTCCTCTTCGATCGAATCGAGACAATTTTGCGACAATTGAAAGCGTGGGGTGAAAGCACTCAAGATCTTGGCGTCTCGCTCACATTACATCCCATCAATTTTCAGCCACTCCTCGATTCAATCCATGCTTTCGATGCACTGCACGAAGCCGCGATTGTGCGAATGGGAATTCGTGAAGGCGTTGGCCGCTCTCCAAAAGGAAACCAAGCTTTGATGGCGACCATTGCGATGACTCGCGCGCTTTCCACGACCTATTCGATTGAACACTCTCAAACTGGAGCGACCCACATACAGATCGATGTCCTGCGATCGATCACCACACCACTGCTCTCGCCGGGACTCAGCGATGACGCATCACGCAGTTTCTGGTTCGCCGTGAAATTGGCATGCGCATGTGTGATTGGATATATTTTTGTAAGCGCCACAAAATTTAGCAGCCTCAGCACGATGATGGTCACCCCACTCATGGTTGTTGGCGCAACTGGAGGGTCGAGCGATGCGACACGCTCGCGAGCATCGCTTCGTCTCTGGGGAACCATACTTGGAGCGATTGTCTCGATCTTCGCAATTCTCTTTCTGATCCCAACCGCCGATAGTATTCCTGGGCTACTGCTCATTTGGATTGGCTGCAGTGCCCCGCTCATTTGGGTCTTGACTGGTGGACCCAAAGTCTCATATATGGGAGTTCAAGCTGTCTTCTGTTTGGCAATTGCGATCGGCACGACATTTCAACCATCCATTGATTTGACTGCTCCCTCTGGGCGAATACTTGGCGTCGGACTCGGCACGTTCGTAACACTCGCGATCTTCAATTATTTTTCTCCCGATTATGCACGCAGTGAAGTGATGCGTCTCTTCGCGCGCTCACTTGATCGAATTGGATCATTGGCAATGACTGGATTCGATTCAAGTCCAGGAACTTTTAACGAAATCGCCGCGATGCGATACAAAATCATCTCACTCATCTTGCGTAGTCGAGAGCTATGTGAAAATCTCCATCCAGAGATCCACGCATCCGAGCCATCAATCACTCGAGAAGAAGTCCTGCAGATCACGGAAAACTTGACTTTGATTCTTTACAGCGCAAATGCACTTGCGCTCAATCGCATCTCCTCCGGAATTGGACCGAAAATTATCAGCAGTGAATTGGATGAACTTCATGCCTGCGCGCAATCCATCGAAAAAGCATGCGAAATCGGCAGCGCGACAATGGCGACTCAAAACTACAAAAGTTTTTCGGATGCCACCAAGCAACTCGAAACACAAGCGCAACAACTCGAGGATTTGATTCCAGAAATTCGACTCAGACCAAGCATTCGTGTTTTAAGCGCAGAGCCTGTGCAATTCATCATTGGACAAATTGGGATGTACCGAGTTGCAGCAGTGAGATTGCGAAACCTCTCGGAGGTACTCGACCGAATCACTGAGAAGAACGACGCTAGAGCATCTCTGCAGCAAGGCTCGCCAGCTCACTTCGCTCCGTCTTCGACAGCGTGACATGACCCGCAAGTCGGTGTCCCTTCATGCGCTCGATCAAATGCGAAAGGCCGTTGCTTGCTGCATCGAGATAGGGGTTATCAATCTGCCCAACATCTCCGCAGAGCACGATCTTCGTCCCATCACCAACGCGCGAAACAATTGTCTTGACTTCGTGCGGCGAAAGATTCTGCGCTTCATCCACGATGATGAACTGGTGCGGAATGCTTCGACCTCGGATGTAGGTGATCGGCTCCAAAACCAATTTGCGTGAAGCAATCAATTGATCGATGCGCTGCTCGGTGGTTTTGCTATCAGGCTCGGATCCACCGTGACCACCACGCGTCGACAAGAGATATGCGACATTGTCGAAGATCGGCTGCATCCACATCGCCAACTTTTCATCTTTATCGCCTGGCAAATATCCAATATCGCGACCAAGAGGCATGATGGGACGCGCGACAAGCAACTTATCAAAGCGTTCTTCTTTGAAAACCTTGTGCATTCCTGCAGCAATCGCAAGCAACGTCTTGCCTGTTCCCGCGGGACCAATCAGCGTGACGAGTTTGATTTCGTCATCGAGCAACAAATCGAGCGCCATCGTTTGCTGGACATTGCGTGCGATCACGCCATAGATCGGCTTGCGCGGACCCGTGATGGGAATAATGTGCGCAGTATCCGCGAGTCGTCGTGCAAGGCCAGTGTGCGAAGGGTCGTTCTCATCCACCAGAGAAATAAAATGGTTGGGAAGGAGCGTGACTTTTTCCTCGTCGCCATCTTCGTTGCGTTGTGGAATCGCTCCCGGCACCGCTTCGATTCGAGCAATCGGCAACTGGCGCTCTGAATAGAGATCGTCAATCAATTCGCGTGGCACGCGGCTGGTGATAAATCCAGTGTTCAACCAATCTGCATCAACACGATCCGCTTCGAAATCTTCGGCAGTGATGCCAATCGCATCACACTTCACCCGCGCATTGATGTCCTTGGAAACAAAGATCGCACGCAATCCAGCATCTTGCAATGCATGTGCGATGCCGATGATTCGATTATCTGTGATGCTGAGATCCAAGTCATAGTTTGCTGATGGCTTGAATCGCATCACACGGATAGATCCACCCTGTTCGTTCCAGACGACGCCTTCAAAGAGATGACCGACGCCACGCAGCCGATCAAGTGATCGAATCACTTGTCGTGCGTTGCGTCCCTTTTCGTCGTTGTTCTTCTTGAAGGTGTCAAGTTCTTCGAGCACGGTCAGCGGAATGACCACTTGGTGTTCTTCGAACTTGAAGATCGATTGGGGGTTGTGAAGAAGCACATTTGTATCGAGTACAAAGTGCTTTCGTACCTGCTCCGCACTCATTGGCGCCTTCGCCTCTGACTTGTGGGAGCCCGTTCCCGGGGTTGGTCGGCTCATCATGGATATGCATATTGTACGTTTTGAATTGTGTGCGTGACGTGCATTTCCCGAATTTGTTCCAGCGGGTAGCGTGATCCCCAATGACGAAGCGAGCGACCACCCGACCGACCAAGCAATCTACAAGTCGATCGTCAGGACGATCACGAAAAGTCAGCGATCTTGTCAAAGCGCTTGCACGGGTCGCTCCCCCGGCACTCGCTGCAGAGTGGGACAATGTCGGACTCTTGCTGGGTGATGCGCAATCTCCTTGCGAACGAGTTCTATTGACGATCGACCTGACTGAAGATGTGATGCTCGAAGCTTGCGAACTGAACGTTCAGGCGATCATCGCCTATCACCCGCCGCTTTTCGATCCGATTCGCAAGCTTGTTTCGCATGATCCTGCCACCGCGGTTCTGGCTCGAGCCGCGCGCGCTGGAATTGCACTGCTTTCTCCGCACACTGCGCTCGATGCCGTCGCGGGCGGCATCAACGATTGGCTTGCTGAAGGGATTGGCGATGGTGAATGCCGACCGCTCGATTGTGCATCTGCACTCGCTGCACGCGAGTCATTCAAGATTGTCACGCTCGCACCGGTTGATGTTGTCGATCGCATTTGTGCCGCAATGTCAATCGCGGGCGCAGGTCGCATCGGCGACTATTCGCAGTGTTCACATTCTTTTCCTGTGCATGGGACTTTTTATGGCGGACCCACAACTGCTCCACGCACTGGACGTAAAGGAAAACTGGAACGCGTGATCGAGCAGCGCATCGAAATGGTTTGTGGTCCCAAAGCGCTTTCGGCTGCGTTGGCCGCACTGCGAGCTGCGCATCCATACGAAGCTCCTGCGATTGAAGTACACGCGCTCGCTGCGCAACCAAGTGTTCGCGAAGGTCAAGGTCGATTGTTAAGACTTTCAGAACCCGCGACCACTCTAGACATCGCGCGCCGACTTCGGAAATATCTTGGCATTAAACGCATCGAGTGCGCGGAATCTTCCACACCAACTCCTTCGCATCACGAAATGATCGGCATCTGCGCGGGCTCTGGCATGTCGCTCTTCGCTGCGGCGGCAGAAGCGGGCGCAACGCTTTTTTTCACGGGCGAAGCAAAGCATCACGACCAACTCGCAGTTGTTCGAGGAGGTTGCACACTTTTGCTTGCAGGACACACCAATAGCGAACGCGGATATTTGCCAAGACTTGCCGAACGAATTGCACCGCTTGTTCCGGGTATGGCATTCACACTTTCAAAGCGCGATCGACATCCACTGGTTGATGTTTAGGTCGAACTGGGCACCGAATGTCGCTTTTCGACACTGGCCGCCCATTTCAGAGGCTCAGCCAAACTCATTTCTTCGGATCCGTTTGCGCAAGCAGTGCCGCACCAAGCACCCCCGCCGCATCACCAAGTTGGCCGACCACAAGGTGACACTTCTTCAGCGTGCTTGGAAAAACATTCCACTCGAACGACTCGCGCACACGATCAACATATCGCTTGCCCAGCGCTTCGGTCACTCCGCCACCAAGCACAACTGCGCGCACAGACAAAAGTGTGACAGCATTTGCAATCGCCATTCCAAGCAGTTCTGCAGCATCATCGATGACACGCACCGCCAACTCATCCCCACTTGCATAGCACTCTGCGATCGCAGAACTCCCAACCATTCCATCTTCACCACGCTCTGCAAATGCCGCGCGAATTTTGCTCTGAGGATAAAAGCCAACGATTGTCTCCATCGCGCGCACCATAGATAAACGACTGCAATGTTCTTCCAATGTTCTGCGCCCAACTCCACCGCGCGGGAAAAGAATCATTTGGCCAATTTCGCCAGCGGTGTGAAATGATCCTCGATGGATTTCTCCACCAAGCACCAGCCCTCCGCCGATTCCTGTGCCGACCCAAACTGCCAAGACATCCGTCCAAGACTTCGCCGCGCCAAGTTGCGCTTCTCCCCAGATTGCTGCGTTGACATCGTTCTCGACGACGACTGGCATTCCAAGTCGTTTCTCGAGAATCGCGCGAAGTGGCACTTGCTTCCATCCAAGATTTCCTGCGTTGATCACCATGCCCTCT
>Ga0209190_1002234_pt1 | contig 13163 bp, 9 predicted proteins | sample M_140205_XF_Meta_FD_187315 | JGI IMG/M metagenome (GOLD analysis project Ga0209190, IMG submission 187315) | Freshwater microbial communities from Lake Montjoie, Canada to study carbon cycling - M_140205_XF_MetaG (SPAdes) (version 2) | ecosystem: Environmental > Aquatic > Freshwater > Lake... | reverse complement strand
AAGCGTTCCACCTTTGCAATAAAATCGTGATGAACCTCGGGTACGAAATAAACGCCACCTTGATCCCTGATCGAGAATAAGTCTGCGTGTCTTTCGAACAACCGTTGTACAAGTCTGGTTACATCATTTGCAGTCCTTGCTTCCATGCACCGTCCAAACTCACCCTTTGCAAGTTGCTCAAGCTCTAAGTTTTCCGAGGTGATATTCCCAGAGTACTTGTTTAAGAAAAGCAAACTTTCAAAGTGGTAGCTGAACTTACCTTCTTCGAGTGCTTCTCGTGTGAACTGGAAAGTAATCGTTGCATGATCCTCCGCAACCTTGCGAATGATTCGCTCGCTATCCAGTTTGCTGCATGCTCTTGCAAATGCATTTCGCGGCGCAAGTTCCTTTGCAACGTCGCAATCCAAATTGCTTGCCATCAATCCTAAAAGTAAGTCCGCATGGCTTATTGCAACACCCTGGATTTTCCAAGTGATGATTTCGCCAAGCATTTTTTGTGACAATTTACCCTCTCCAACCCATGACTGGATTGGAAAGGGCCTGTTAGTTTCGCCCATAGTAGCCTCCTTGTTTAAAGTGATAAAATTCGCTCAACACCATATTCCGAAACATCCACCGAACGAATCCGGTGGACCTCATCACTGATTTTCGCTAGATCCACAGGTTCGCTATCAATCACCAAGGTGATCAACTTTGCCTGAACAGATCGTTTCCAATCAATGAATATTTTTGCTAATTTGCCCGAGATGTTGCACGCTGCATCGGTTAGGAAAATCAGATCGGTTTTTCCTTTTGGCGCTTTCAAACTTTCATAAAACTTGGGCATCTCTCGAACCGGAACATCCAAATCCGACCCCTGGCCAATGAAAGCTTCTAACCAATCCATTAGTGCAACTTCGTCCCATTTTCCCAAAGGCAATGGCAAAATCCTTTCACCAGTATCACCGGAATAAGCGATCAAAGCGCACCAGCGTTTTTGCTGCCTAGCAATCCAAGCAAGCGCTAAAGCCAATGCCTTTGCAGCATGATTGCGTTCCCCTACCATACTACCGCTTTCATCTAATACAATAATGATGGGGCCTTTGCCCACAGGTTCTGATCCTTGGAATTCCCGACACCAAAGTTGCCTTTCCATAAACCTGCGCAAAACATCCTGTTCAAGCACGGGGTCTAGCAACGCAACTAACTCCTGAGGTAGCATCCTCCCAAGATCGTTGTCATCTTTCAGACCAAGCAGTTCATCAAAGCCATTCTTGGTCTTTTGCCTTTGCTTCGCTTGCGCCAGCCTTCGAAACTTCCCAGCAAGATTACAAATCTTGTGCAGCATTTTACTTGAACGCACCCTTTTGTAAATCGCGCCTATCCTCTTTGCATCATTACTACCGGGTTGCCCTTTTCCAAACCCAAGTGCTGCTGCAGATTCATGAGCCAACTCAACTTCTTCCTCAGCCTGGGCAAGGGCTTTGCCAATCGCTCGAAGATTAGAAAACTCATTCTGATCTTTATCCTCGGACGGGGGCTTTGCACTCTGCGCTGCAAACTGCTCTGCGAAAGCAGTTGCTGCAATCTCACTAGCGCAAGAGTGCATCTGGGTTGAAGCATGCAGACCTTGGAATTCGTTAGTTTCCATAAGTTGCTGCAAAAACTTTAAGCGCGAATCATCCACGCAGGAAGCATTCAACCTAGGGTCAGGCTCAAATGCTGCTGCATGAAAATCCACAATCGCCTCTTTTGGAATGTGCAACGCTCGAAGTCGTTCGCTATCCTCCAAAAGCTGGGTGCCTCTGCGAAAACCCCAATCATCAACTTCCATCGCACACCGAGGTTTGATTGGTTCAGATACCATTTGCATGGAAGTTGCATCATCAAAATCCTGCAAGAAATCAGATTCACTTTTCATGGGTTCATCTCCTTGGGTTAAAGCGCCTCGATGGAGGCTAACTTGATCTTTTTGATTTGTTCACGCACATGTTTTCTAGCTATCGTAGCCTTGGGATGATTCCCAAGAGCGTGCAATTGTTTTTCAATTTCAGATAACTTCGAAGCTGCAACTGCTGCTTGAGCTAGCTGTTTTAAATCTGCATTTTCACAAATCTGCTCGACTTCGATCAGAAGGGAATTCACTTTCATCCCTGTTGGATTAGCAACCTTCAAAACGATTTGCAGAACTTTTTCTGGTTGCTCTGTAGGGTCTTCCCAAAGTATCGATGTGAGAACCTGCAAATGCTCAAGCTCCACGTGATTCTTGCCTTCTAGATAGCAGTAAGCTTGAACAGCTTTCACGCTCTTTGCTTGCCTTCGATCGCCAGGCGAAATCCCTTCCTTGGCAAGTTGCGTGATGATGGATTGAAATGCTTCCCTCGCTTCTGCAGTCCAAGTAATCGCTGCGCTTTCACTTTGTGCAGTATCGATTTCCTCTGGGCTGATCGTGGAGGTTAGCTTCACTTCGCAGGGCTGATTCCACCAAAGTTTTTCCCTCCCTGCTTTGGAAACAATCGGGAAGACCCGTTTACGCATAAGGAATCTGTCAAACAATGCGGCAAGCTCTTTTCCCCCTTCCTGTTCATGTGGCCATTGGTTAGCTGCACCCACAAAAAGCTTTAACGGAACTTTAGTTTTAGAGCCATCGCCTTGTTCGTAAATTCGTTCATTGAGGATTTTCAGCAGCGTGTTCAATATCCCTGAACTTGCATTGAAAATCTCATCGCCAAAAGCGATATCAGCGCAGGGCAGCTTCCCTTCGATGATGCGAATGAATTTATCATTCTTCAAACCATTTAGGGAAACAGGGCCGAAGATTTCTTCGGGCATACTGAACTTCGAAAACAGGATGGAAAACTTCTTGCCTTGCATCCAGCTTAAAAGAGCATCTACGAGCATGCTTTTGCCAGTGCCTGGCGGCCCGATGAGAAGAGGGTTTTCTTTGCAGATTAGCGAAGTTAAAAGAAGATCAACTTCTTGATCTCGTTCGACTAGGGCGTTTGAAAGTTCCTCGCGGGTGCGATGGAATTTTTGCTGGACCGATTGATCCAACTCTACTGCTTGACACATAAAGAGTCTCCTTAAACATGGGGGTAAAGTTCTTCCGAATGGAAGAGAAATGAAGGGCAAAGCTATTTTGCTATCGACTGATAGTTATGCTGCTCTTCATCTAATTATGACGCGCTTTTAGCCTGAATTAAGGTTCAGGGCAGGGCGCTAACAAAATGATTTTTACGAATTCTTTAAATCTTAGAAATAAAGCTAATCAGATTACGAATAACGGACTATGGCGTAAAATGTGGTTCTTTAGCATCTACCCAGACAAGGAGAATTTTATGGCTGCTCGATGTGTTGTTCTAAAAAACCATAAGAACCGTAGTGCAGATTACAGGATAAAGCATTCCTTGAGTCCCCATTTTGTGAAACTACGATGCACCAACTGGCAGGTTGCCATGGGTATACACCATCAAGTTGCAATCGACCATGTTAAATTCATGATTGAGGAAGATGGGGGCAACCCCAATGATTTTGATTATGTAAGCTTTGATTACTATGAAGGGTACTTTATCAATCACTTGTTTTTCAGCGCCCAATCCCTTGAGATTTGGGACAAAGCTGACTTGATGGATATAATCCATCTTGGACCAGATTCACCCGACGATGATGCTGTGGGCTCTTTTGTTGCAGGTGAGTTTTTATTGGAAATTTTTAACTCCTAACTGTATAGTGGAATTATTAGTTAGGCGAAATAATTTTTTTTGAAAATGTAAAGCTTTGGTTTGTGCCTGTGTTGTTAAGCAATGAAAATGAGATTGCTTAAAACCCAGTTCTCGCATACCAAGTAAGATAAAAGGAATGCCAAAATTAATTTTAACTCCGGCAAGCCTGAAAGATGCAGCAACACAAACGATGGAATTGCTCTGAATTCCTCTTTAAAAATACTCTACGAAAACCCTATACCTTCAACGAGAACTGGCGCGCTTTTTAATGCTTTCTCTTATCCCACCAAAATATCCCCGGAAGCAATAGCTATCTTCATCGCCACACATACTGAGCCTGGAGCAACCATCCTCGATACATTCGCCGGGAGCGGAACCACCGGATTGGCTACTATGTTATGCGATAAGCCAACTGTTGCCATGATAAAAACAACCCGAGAAATGGGGATAAATCCAAAATGGGGTGCACGTAAAGCCGTACTCTATGAGCTTGGTGGCCTTGGTTCCTTTGTCTCCAAAACCATGTGTAATCCTCCTTGTCCAAAAGAGTTCAAAAAAGCTGCGGAAGATTTGTTGGACATAGCTCAAAAAGAAATAGGCTGGGTTTATGAAACAAAAGACCCTGAAGGCAATAAAGGAGCTTTACGAAATGCTATTTGGGCGGACGTTCTTCTTTGTCAGCAGTGTGGGGCAGAAATTAATTACTGGGATGCCGTTGTCAGACGCGACCCGCTTCACCTTGTAGACAAGTTCAAATGCCCCTCCTGTAAGGAAACCGTTATGGTTACTGATTGTGACCGTCAGACGAAAAAGGGACGGGATAAAATCTTAGGCCGAGATGTTGTCAGTAAAAAGCGAGTGCTGGCAAGAGTGTACGGACGAACCGGCACAACAACCTGGCAAAGAGAACCAACGGAACAAGATATAGAATTGGTTGAACGGGTTTTACGCTCTCCAATTCCTACCTATGCACCAAAGCACAAGATTGTCTGGGGAGATCTTTACCGTTCAGGGTACCATACTGGCATTACTCACCTGCACCATTTTTATACCAGACGGAACTTCCTGGTAATGACAACTTTATGGCATCTTATCGATTCGTCTCCGGCACATCTTCAGGATGCCTTACGTCTGTTGGTGCTCAGCTATAACTCTACTCATTCAACCTTGATGACACGGGTAGTGGTCAAGGATGGGGAAAATGATTTTGTCCTTACCGGTGCTCAAAGCGGTGTCCTGTATGTAAGCGGTCTCCCCGTTGAGAAAAACATCCTCTTTGGGGTAAAGCGTAAAACTAGCTCAATTATGCAGGCATTCGAGCTTGTATCGGGAAGCCAAAGCAAGGTTGAAGTCTGCAATGCAAGCAGCACCAAACTCCATCTACCTGACGAATGTATTGATTATGTTTTTACCGACCCTCCATTTGGCGATTTCATTCCTTATGCTGAAATAAACCAGCTCAACGAGTTGTGGTTGGGCAATCTTACAAATCGCTCAGATGAAATTATCGTTAGTAATGCTCAAGGAAAGGATATCGATTCCTACGGGCGACTAATGGGAAGCGTATTTAAGGAAATCTCCCGCGTCATCAAGGCTGATGGAAAGGCAACCGTTGTTTTCCATTCTGCCAAGGCCGCAATCTGGCGTGCGCTTTCGTTGGCGTATTCGACTGCCGGTTTGAACGTAGTGGCTACCAGTGTTCTTGATAAAATCCAGGCAAGCTTCAAACAGGTTGTTTCCACGGTTTCCGTTAAAGGAGACCCCCTATTGCTTCTATCTAAAAAGCGTAACGAAAATCTTATAACCGAAATTCAAACTGCGGAGCAAGCATTCCATGAAGTGATGGAACATGGTCGCCTCGAAAACAACCCCCAGGAACGTGAACCTGAAAGGCTTTATTCTCGCTACGCTGCCCGGTGTTTGGAAATGGGTATCGGTGTTTCCTTAAATGCAGGTGAGTTTTATAAAAAGGCTAAAAAAGAAGGTTTCAAGAAGTGACAGCCATCAAGAAGGAATTTGAAAATGAAGCGAGCCGTAAGAAGCGTCTTGGACAATACTACACTGGACTTAAATTGGCTAAGCTGCTCGCAGCAATGGCTCAAGCAAAACAGGCGAAAAGTATCCTCGACCCCATGGCTGGAAATGGAGACATGCTGGTCGCTTGCCACGATATCGGAGCACGCCCTAAATTTAAGGGGGCAATTGAGATAGACCCGATTGCTCATAGGGCGTGCGCTCATAGAGTAAACGTGCTCAAACCGTTATTGGGTAATGCCTTTGATTCTTTATTGTTGTCGCAATTACCAATCCTCAATTGGGATTTGGTGATTACCAATCCCCCATATGTACGCTATCAAAGCATAGCTAGGGGAGTTGATACCTCCCTAAAATTACCGAATGCCACGGAAATTCGTGCCTCACTCATTTCATCCATCAAGCATCTGCCTAATCTGGATACACTCGACAAGGAGCTGTTTCTCCATCTTTGCCAAAAATACTCAGGGCTTGCTGACCTTGCCGTGCCATCATGGATGCTCTGTGCCGCGCTTGTTAAACTTGGCGGCACGTTGGCTATTGTCGTACCCGATTCCTGGCTCAACCGGGAATACGCCTTACCTATCCAATACATTCTACTACGCTGGTTTAAAATTCGTTACATCGTTGAAGATACCAATGCATCATGGTTCGATGAAGCCCAAGTTAAGACGAATCTGCTGGTAGCGGAAAGAATTACCCGGAGAGATTCCGCCTTCGATTGGACTGATGAAGGGTTTGTCCATATTTGCTTGTCGAGAGATTCAATGGACAAAAACAGCATCGTGGGCAATGTCTTTCCCGGAACTTCTGATGCTGAAGTGCGGTTCGCAAACGAGACTAACCATTGGTACGCCGCGCATGCCGTTGAAAAAAGGGATGGGTTCGCCGCTCAGTGGACGCAACTTTCCCACATGGCCGGTAACCTCCGGCGTGCCAGTTCTTTTCAGGGTTTGCTCCGCATTCTTGGTGAATCGGAAACACCAGGAAAAACCAACAAGATTCATTTGCCTTCTAAATTGTCCTACTGGCTCGGTAACGACGTCTCGGCAAAGAGCTTCCACAGTCTCGATGAATTGGAAATTCATGTGGGACAGGGTCTCCGAACCGGAGCAAACCGTTTTTTTTATGCAGATTGCCTTGAGGTCTCAGAGGATAGTGTCGTAATAGCTCCAGCGCCATTGTTTGGGATAAGTCTGGTCAGAGTGCCTCGCTCTTGTATTGCCTTTGTCCTCAGAAAACAATCCGAACTACCTGATGGATATAGCTTAGATAGCTCGTTTTTGAAAGGTTGTGTTTTAACTTTGCACAACCATGTTCTTCCTGAAGACGAAGCAAATTGCAGTGAGATGTCATACATTCAGATTCCGCCGGAGCTTGCTACTCTTATAAAAACAGCCGCTGAAACCAATTTTGGAACTGATGATGAGCCTAAGCGAGTTTATGAATTAAGCGCGGTAGCTCCCAATATTCGTAAATCTCGATTCTGGTATATGTTGCCAGATTTCGCTCCACGTCATACTCCCGACCTTTTCATAGCCAGAGTTAATAATGGAAACCCCAAGACCTTCCTCAACCAGAGGCGGGCTTCGATAATAGACGCTAACTTTTCTACCATCTGGTTAGGCAAAAAGGCAACCATTGATGCCTATGCATTACTTGCTTTCTTTAACTGTTTATGGTCTCAAGTTGCAATGGAACAGAGCGCATCGGTTATGGGTGGTGGCGCTCTCAAAGTGGAAGCCATTCATTTAAAAAAGATACCAGTGCCTAAGTTCAACCTTGCTGATTGGTCGCAACTCTCAAAACTCGGAAAGCAACTATCAGAAAAATATTCTGATGATGTAACTGAGGTTCTGGATTCAATTGAAAAGGTGGTTGTTTCAAGGCTGGTAGGTTCTAAAGAAGCAAAGAATAAAATTCAACAGCTTCGTAATCTTGCCCAAATACATCTCGAAAGACGAATGAGGAAATAATGAAAAGTCAAGCCAATCTTAGTGTGGTTAAGGACTTCATAAGGGAGGCCATCTACCTTAAGTCGAAAAAATTAAAAGAGAGCATCCTTCGAGAAAATTTTACTCGGTTCTTGGGTAAAATGTTCACGAAAGACCCCTGGTGGGTTCGCTATAGTGTTCTCGGAAGTGAAGCCAAGGTCACGTTTTCCGAAGCTGAAATAAAGAAGAGAGGATTCGTTGATAATCTTGTCGGTTTGACGCTAATTGAATGGGAGCAGGACTTACTCACGAAGGCTAAATTCGATGAAGGTTACAATCAAGTTGCCAAGTACAGTGCCGCCTTGGTAAATGCTAGGCATTCCCCAGACCTAGTTATCGGAATACTCTCCGATACCGTGCATTGGCGGGCTTATCGCCTCACAATTAATGAAGGGGTAAAAATCGAAACAATCCTTGGGGCTGAACACGTCACCCTGGAAGAGATTGATTCCCTCGATTTAACTGTTCCCGATGAGCTGAATGCAAAGAAACTAATAGATTTTCTCCTTCGTCATCTCGGTCGTGAAGGCTCCCGTCCCTTGAACGCCAAGACACTGGCGGATGATATGGGGCTGGAAAGTCGTTTCTGCAGCACGCACCTTTCCGAATTGGACATACTGGTTATAGATGCATTTACAGATAATCCTAAATATGCGACGCTCATAAAAAAGCTCTGGCAGGATTTCGTCGCCTATCTTGGAGATAACAGTTCTATAGGAACATTCGACTTGAGAACCTACATCCGTGAGATGTATATTCTTACTCTCGCAAAGCTCCTTTGTGCAAACGTCATTGAGAAAATAGCGCTTCTGAGTGACCCGCCCCAGATGGAATCAATCCTGACCGGTGATTTTTTTCATAGTCGGGGGCTGGAAAACCTCGTTGAATATGATTACTTCGGCTGGCTCAACGCATCTCCTTGCATCACTGAACTTCTCCCTATAGCTAATGCAATCCAGGACGACTTGCGAGCTTATGATTTTGCTTCCGCCCCGGCAGAAGATTTGTTCGGTGAAATAATGGCTCAACTTGCTCGCCGTTCTCAGCGACTTTTGCTTGGACAAGAATGGACACCGGCATGGTTGGCTAGGCGGGTTGTTCAGCAAGTGGTATCGATGCTTCCGGTAGGTGAAGAACCCAGGCTGATTGATATGAGTTGTGGTTCCGGGGCAATGATTGTCGAAGCAACAAAAATTACTTTGAACCGGTTGAAAGAAGAGGGGGCAATCCCTGACGAAACGTCCATAACCAGGCTTACTCAAACAATTACCGGCTTCGATATCGACCCGCTGGCGGTCATGCTTTCCAAAATAAGCTGGTTAATGGCGGCAAGAAGCTGGCTTGAGCCTTTCGATGGAACCCACAACATTTCCATTCCAGTCTATCACGCGGATTCCCTGTTTGCGGTCACCCCTCTTTCAAAAGTTGTCCATGAAGAAATGTCGGAAAGCCTTCACATCCTTCACTTCGAAGAGTATCGCGTGCAACTGCCAAGCTTCTTGGTTTCTCCTGACCACCGCTCATTGTTCGATTCTCTATTGAACAAAAGCTTATCGGTTGCCATGACTCCTGGATATATGAAAAAAGATCTTTTGAAGCGCTCCCTGCTTGTATCAATACTTACTTATGCAATCAATGAAACCGGAACAGATGTCACCAAGAAGCACTTTCCCTTAGTCCTAAATTTTTTGACGCAACTGATAAAAACCTTGAACAATCTTCACCGGGATGGCCGCAACGGAATATGGGCCTTTATCCTCCGCAACAGTTACCGTCCCGGACTTGTTTCGGGGCAATTTAATGGACTGGTATCAAATCCACCGTGGCTGGCTCTCAGCAAGATTGCCGACAACCCTTATGGCAAAGCACTGAGCGACCTGGCTGGAAAATTCAATATTAAACCTCCAGGCGCATCACATTTGCATGTTGAACTTGCCACGACTTTTTTCTTACATGCAGTAGAACGGTATCTGAAAGATGATGCCGTAGTTGGTTGTATATTACCGGCAACAATTTTAAACGGTCTTCAGCATAGTCCCTTCCTGAAGGGTGAATACAAGAACGGGGCAAATCCTATCCAATTATCCTTCGAAAGATTATGGAGAGTTCAGAAGTCTACATTCAAAAATGAGGCTGTCGTTCTTTTTGGAAAGAAAGCAGAAGCAGCTACTACAACCACTCTACCCGGTGCTATGGTCTCTGAGAACGAGCAGCAAGAACGGACATTCACGAAAGTAACTCTGGGAGAAAGGGTTGCCTGGACAGACAAACCTCTAATTGCCGATGTCAATGATTTGTTCATGGAGGTTAGCTTTAACCAAGGCGCGGATCTTATGCCTCGCACAATTTACTTCCACAGTATTACCAAAGTCCGGGGGAGTCGCAACAGTTGTTACCGGATTGCACCATTTAAGCTTGAAGATGATGACGCAGACTATCGTCCAAATCCAAAAACCACTAAGAGGTTTAAGGCTTTCAAAATCACACCCCGGGTTGTTAGTGGGAAATATATCTTTGATGTGCTTTTGTCTAACCACCTGGCAGCATTTGACCTCGCTACTCCAACTAAGGCATTTCTGCCTGTAATTAAGAGCGCTAAAAAAGTCTGGAAAGAGGTAAATGCAACCAAACTTGCGGGCCTCGCACCCCAAACCAAACTTGCTTTTAAAGAGATACAAAATCAATATCCTAAGAACACCACACTCTCAGCCATTTTTGTTGCCATTGATAGCAAGCGCAAGAAGCTCCAAAAGCAGATATTTTACAAAGACCACTACCTTGTTCTTTATGGCGCGGGTGGTAAATTCCCATGCAGTACATATCTAAATACATCAGATTATGATTTAAACAAGCTCATTATTGACCAAACATTGTACTGGCATCTTACAGATGATGAAGATGAGGCGATATATCTAGTTGGCATGATTAATAGCCAATCCGTCGATATGCTCATTATCGATTTTCAACCGATAGGGAATTTTGGACCGAGACATATCCATAAGTTGCCTCTCAAGATCATCCCCCCCTACGACATGGAAAATCCTTATCATGTAGCCGTAGTAAATGCTACAAAGGATCTCATAGATGAGTGGAAAGTGAAAAAGCTTGGCATCACCACACCGGGTATTTTTAGTGCCGGATGCAATCTGGCACAAAGGCGAAGAAAGATAAAGGGGCATATCGCCAAACTGGGATCGTATAAGGCTTACGATGAGACAGTAAAAAAACTGTTTGGATTGCTATAAACTTAAGTGTGCAAGAGATCACAGAATGAAAGCTAATAAGATAAATGTAGTCTGGTAGAAACATTCTTCCTAATCAGTATACAGTTGGGAACTACACTGAACAGGATGCCTAAGATGGAGAGTACTTTCCTAGGATATTTAAATCAGTTCAAGTCTGATGTTTACAAAATTATAAAAAGAAAACACTTTAACGGCCATGCCGATATTTTGATTATGTTAAGTCTAATGGAAGTTTACTACCTTTCGAAACCCTTTAGTGTTTTTGATGTTATCTGCATAAGTAAGCGTCATACTTCTATTGTCTGCTAATTCACTGGCTTTAAATCTTTGTATGGAGTTCTTGCTAAACAATCTGGCAAGAAATTAGCTTTAAAGCCTGACAAAACAAGGTTTTCATTAGCTAACCTCCATAAAAATAAATATCAAAAGCCGTTTTGTTTGAAAATTATCCCGAGTTGCCACGAAGAACTTAAGTGGTAATTCAAGCTTAATACTAATTTTGCCCATTAATTAAGGGTGGGGCTTTTTCTCCATACTTCAGCAGTATTTTAATAAAGTCGAAATTGATTTGTATTTTTAGAAGGAGTTTTTTGATGATTCGAATTAAAAGGCTAAGCCACTTAGTCAAACTACTTGATCTTGCGAATACCCAAATTGTAATTGGAGGAAAAAAGCATTTGGTTATTGATTTGAACTTAATGCCCAAAAGTTCTAAAAACCAACCAATACTTGACCTCTTGGCCAAAAACCTCAAATAGTTTTCAACATTAATTTTATAGGAGATGGTAATGATACATACGATCAATCAGGCCAAAAATATTATCGAAAAAGCATATAAAGCAGACCTTCCCATTTTACTTTATGGCGCAACTGGAGTAGGCAAAAGTGAAGCGACTAAACAGGTTGCTGAATCGTTGGGCATTAAATTTATTAGCGTAGACCTTTCTTGCATGGAAGCGTGCGATATTTTGGGTCTTCCAATTATCGATACGGCCTCGAACCGTACCAGATGGGTGCCCCCTTCCATTTTTCCGACTTCGGGAAAAGGTATTTTTGTTTTTGAAGAGCTTAACAGGGCGCCCCGACATGTACAGGCCCCAACATTAAATCTTTTAACATCACGAAAAGTTGGTGAATACAGCTTGCCTAAAGGTTGGCTTCCCATTGCTTGCTGTAACCCAGCGGGCGATGATTCTGAATATTTTGTTTCGGAGTTAGACCCCGCTCTAGAAGCGAGATTTTTAAAAATTCATCTGAACCCAAGTAGGACTGAATGGATTTCATGGGCAAAAATTAACGGTATACATCCTAAAGTTATTGCATTCTGTGAAATAAATCCTGACATCTTTACCGGACTTGGAAATCCAAGGGCTTGGGTTTATTTAAGTAATTTGCTCAATGCTAACCCAGAAATACTTCTAGATAATGACGCTGTTGTTCTTGGGTGTTTGTCTGGATTGGTTGGGCCAAATCATAGCAATGCATTTTCGAAGTTTTTGAATAATCGCGACCATCCATTAAGTGCGGTAACTGCGCTTTGTAGTTTTAAAACGCACGAAAAACAAATGAAAACTTGGTTGCGGGCAGGCCGTATTGATCTTGTTAAATCGACCATGAAGAATCTGATCGATTTCCTGAAAGTAAAAAGTAATGTCGCAAAATATAAGGAAGATAAAAAACAAAAAGAAAACCTTTTGCTCTTTATTGGAAATCTTCCGGGGGATAATCGCGAAGAACTAATAAGTTGGTTAGCCGGCGTTGGGATTGAAGTTAATTCTTCAGGAAAGGGGAAGTAGCGTGGCTGATCTTAACCAAGTTAATAATGAAGAGGCTTCTTCTGCTTTTAATGGGCGCGCCTTGTGGAACCAGGCAGAGCGAATGCTTGCGCATGATTACCCATTTCATGGAGCCATGCTTTCATCTTGGAATGTAATTGTGAATACATCCATAAGAACAATGGCCATCATGCTAAGTGAAGACCAAACTATCGAAGTTCATTTCAATCCCGAGTTTATCTTATCCCTTAGCCCTCGTGAGATTGTTGCCGTTCAGCTTCACGAAATTCATCATGTTGTTTTGGGTCATGTGTTTTGCAAGCCATCGGATTTTTCAAATAAAGTTGCATTTTATGTTAGTGCAGAAATTTGTGCCAATGAATATATAAGGGAGCCATTGCCTGGGTGTCCTAT
>Ga0209190_1002231_pt1 | contig 13170 bp, 8 predicted proteins | sample M_140205_XF_Meta_FD_187315 | JGI IMG/M metagenome (GOLD analysis project Ga0209190, IMG submission 187315) | Freshwater microbial communities from Lake Montjoie, Canada to study carbon cycling - M_140205_XF_MetaG (SPAdes) (version 2) | ecosystem: Environmental > Aquatic > Freshwater > Lake... | reverse complement strand
CCAAGCACCCCAGAGATTGGGCAGGCCGATGAACATCAAGGGAAGGAAACTGCGGTGGTAGACGGCAAGTGCAAACGTGGCTCCGTAAATTAACAAATAGATGCGCGCATGGAAAAACACCTTGGGATGTTCCGACACCGGGATGTAGGTGAGTTCTTCCGGGGTGAGGCGGCCCGTGCAATGCAGCAACACGTTGCGCGCGTATTTTGGAAAGGTCTGGATGTTGAAAAAGCTGATGCACAGCGCCTTCAAATCAGGCGGACGCGGCACGGCGATTTCCGGGTCACGCCCTATAATGATAGTGTCGCTATGATGCCGTGTATGACTCCAACGCCAAGGCGTGGATTCGCGCAACACCATGAACGAGGCGATTTCGTAGAGTGCATTGTTCATCCAGTCCGTCTTGAACGCCGTGCCGTGGCTTGATTCATGCCAGCGCGAATCCGATGTGGATGCGTAAATGACGCTGTAGATCCCGAACGGGATGATTGCGCACCAGCTTCCCCACCAGTAACAACCCCACACCCCGGTGATGATGAGCAGTGCAAACCAGATGATCGTGTCCCGGATAGCCGGGCCATCCCGGCGTTGCAGCAATTCGCGCATTTTTTCCTTGGGCACGGGAGAGGCATACCATGTGGCTTCCGCCAGCCCGTTTTCAATGGCGAGCGCGGAGTCCTTGCCGACGAGGCTGTAATCACTCAAACGTATTTCATTCATAAATGCGGGAAAATTGCTGATAACGGGTGGTGCTTGTTCGGAAGTGGGGAATTCCCGGGACGTGGAATGGGCAGAGAGAGTTCATACTGGGTGGCCTAGCAGCAGAGGTGGCGAGGAGGGTGCAGAGCCCCAGAGAATCGAGAACAGTTAAGTGAAATGCGTGCATAAAGAAAATTAGGTCATATAAATAAGTTTCCGAAAACGGCTTTCTGGAGCTGGGTTGATGTTGATGGTTCAGTTTGACGATGTGATCGGTTTCAAGGTGAATCCAAATACAGGATTTTTTTAGTTCAGCCAATCAGGCAGGATTATCTCTCCGCGGCGGGACTCGGGTAGCACAACCAGCTTGACGACCTTGCCGTCGTGGAATTCACACTCGACCGTTGTTTGTTTGGGCGCGTGCAACTTGAAGGTCACGTTCCAGTCCTTCGGCCAGGCGGGCAGCAGTGCGATTTTATCACCCTCGCATTGCATGAGCATGCGTTGCACGGCAATCACCATGCTGGACGGATGGTCTTGATCGGGAGTCCAGTCGTAGTTCGGGCCGAAGAAGCCGGGGAAGCGGTAGCCGGCGGCGGTAGCGGCGGCGCGGGCGGCGACCATGGTTTTGGCCTCGTCGGCCAGGCCTAACAACGCGGCCTGGATGCAGTTCTGGTGCCAGCCGAAATCTTCCGGGTGGAGGCGCACGCGCCAGGCGTTGAGCGCCAGTTCCAGCGATTCTTTTCCAGCCATGGCGGTGAACATGCGGTAAGGGAAGACGCCGTAGAGTTCAGCATTTTCAAAATTTCTCTTGGCAGAGTATGTTTCCGCCGGCAAGAGGCGGAGCAATCCGCTTTCGGTGGAGGGAAACGGCCCCGATTCATTAGCGTCATGCGTATATCGGGCGGTGGTGCCGATGGGCACTGGCGGGAGATCGGCGAGGGTTTGGTTCCAAGCGGCTTTGGTGGCTTCGTCAACCGGCAGTTTAAGGAGCCGCGGCAACAGGTAGTGCAGACCCACGACTTCCGGCATCGGGTTCTTCGCAATTTGCATGGTCTCGAGCGACTGGGCGGGTTCGAGCAGGATATTCCCATTCACGCGCGGCCAGTGTTGATCGTAGAACGTGGTGATGGACTTGGCCAGCGGCAGCAGGGTCTGATCACGGAAAGCGGTATCCTGAGTGCCATCGTAATATTCCAACATCATGGCCACCAGTTCGAGTCCGCTTTGCCAGTAGCGGCGGATGAATGTGTTGTCGCACATGCCGTCCTCCTTGCCCGTGCGATCAATGCCGTAGTTGGCATCATCCATGTAGTTGCCCCAGAAGTAGATGGTTTCCGGGAAGAATGCGCCAGCGTGGTGGTAGTATTTCTTCGTGGCGGCCTCGCGCAGCGGCAGAGCCTTGAGATACATGTCGAACAAGGGCTTCATCATTTCATAGTCGCCGGAATACAACATCCCCCAATAAGGCAGGCGCGTATTTTGCCACCAGTAGCCGCCACCCCATTTGCGGTAGTCGGGATCGTGGCCTTCAACGGTGAAGATCGAGCCGTTGAACTTGATCGGCAAGCCCCCACGCCCGCTGCACGCGGTGACGAAGCGCTGGAGCGTAAAGGCGCGCGTGACGGACTCGCCGACGGACAGCGGAGGTTCTGTCTTGAGGGGCTTGCCGCTGACCTGCTTGCCGTTCAGATAGAGCGCCAATTCACCGCTGGCATCGACGCGCGCGGCCACGTGTTGCCATTCGCCGGCCTTGAGACAATTTGGCAGGTCCAGGCTGCGGTTGCAGACGATCCAACGGAGCGAGAGGCCGGGATAAGTGTCGAAGGTGAGACCATCAGGCTGGCCAACCGTGCATTTGTCGAGAATCCGTCCGGTTTCTCCGGCGGCGGGCTTGATCCATGCAGTGAGGGTGCAGGTGTTGCCCAGCACTGCGTCCGAACCCGCGATGGTGGCGGAGGTTTCCGGGCGCAGTGCGGCGGCCAGTGCGGCTATTTCGCGATCATCCAGCGACTTGTTCGATAGGCTGGCACCGGCGATTTCCCCGGCGAAGCGGCTGCCTCCTAATGAATCAACGCCGAGTTTCCAGGCGTGGGCATTGGTCGGAAGCGCGGTGCCGCCGGAGAGTGCGTCGATCTTGACCCAACTGCGGTTCCAGAAAGCCCGCCACCATGCCTGGTGGGCGACGAAGCGGTCGGCATCGGCGAGTTTCGCGACCGCGTCTAACATCGTGTTGGCGGAACGCTCCCAGTCCTGCGGCGAATCAGCGAAGCCGGTGGTGGTTAGAACCCGCAGCGTGAAATTTTTAGTCGGAGCGGTGGTTTTCAATTCGGTGTCGGAAACGGCGGTGGCACCCGCGGCCCGCACGAGTGCGCCGAAGGAACGGTTGAGCACCGGATCTTTGCCCGTGGCGACCTCCGATCCCAGCGCGGTGAGCTCGAGATTCCTCTTCCACTGGGATTCCACATTGTGGTGGCACCAACCGATTTGACCGTCATGTTTCGGCAACACAATATCGGCATTGACGCGCATCTTGTCCGGCCAATTGCCCCAAGCAGAGCCCGGCTCATCATCGACCAGCGCGCGGTTTTCCGTGCGCCAGTTGTCGGCCAGCACCTGCACATCCACAGGAGTGGCGCTCTTCAGATCCACTTGCGCCACCGGTTGGTTCGCATCCACCCATACGCGGATGGAAGTGTCGCCGGATTTGATTTCGATCGCTCCGTCGGCAAGTCGCAAGGCTTGTGAGAAGGCCATGCCGGGGTGGAACAAGGCCGGGGTGGTGCGCACTCGGATGCGGCCAATTTTGAGGAGACGGTTGAACTCGTCAAACGAATCGGTTTTGCCAACCAGCAGCACCAAGTCACCCGAAGGTTCTACCCAGACATTCAGGCCAATGTCGCCATTGCCCAGCGGCATGGAGCCCTTGGCATCGGTGCTGGGGGAATCCCACACGACATCCTGCGAGGCGACCGGCCACGCCATGCGCGTGTCGCGGGCTTTCGTGGATTCAGATTGGCCATATGTCGGAGCTAACAGGAAAATGCCAGTTAGGAAGAATGAACGATAAATTGTTTTCATAAAGGAACCTCCGAAAACGGCCTTTCGGAGTTGGATTGAGTTGGAGGGTGGTTGGGACATTTCGTTATTTGATTTTAACGGTTGGCGCCTAAATGAGCCGTGGGGCGGGAGCGCCGGGCGATAGAATGGGGTAGCAGTCCATGGAAATAGCCCTCATGCTTGAAGTTCCTTCACCACCCCGGTGCTGTCGCCATGGCGCTCGGCCTCGACACCGAGTCCCCGAAGCATGGTGAGCCATACATTTGTCAGCGGCGTGTCCTTCGGTAGGACGAGATGCTGACCCAGTTTGAGGCCCGCACCACCACCGGCAAGCAGCGTGGGACAATTGTCGAGGTAATGGATCGTGCGGATGTTGCTGCCGTAGGCGAGCGCGGTGTGGTCAAAAAGAGAAGTCCCGTCGGGCTCCTTGATGGCCTTGAGTTTGTCGATCAGTCCCGCGAGCAGTTCACTCTGTGCCAGATCGCGCCTCTGCGAAGCTTCCGTGCGTTCGCCGGGCGTGTAGTGACTCATGTCATGCGGAGCCACCTTGACTCCGAGACTGGTCAGCAAGGTGCCCACAGGCTGGCGATAGGTGATGACGCGGGTGCTGTCGGTCTGAAGCGCGGCGGCGATCAGGTCGTACATCAACTTCACTTCATCGCGGCCGACGAGACCCGGTTTTGGTTCGTCCAGCAGACCTTTTGGTTTCGGCACGTTGAGCCACTGCTCGTCCTTGCCGAGACGCGTCTCGATGTCGCGGACACTTTGGAAATACTCATCGAGCTTGTCGGTATCGGTTTTCGAAAGCCCACGTTGCAGATCCTTCGCGTCGGTTAGCACGGCATCAAGCACGCTGCGGTTCTGGGCAAGCATGGCCTGGCGTTGCTCCAATGGCGTAGTGTCGGTGGAAAACAGTCGATGATAGACGAGCACGGGATTATCGAGGCCGGCGAGTGGCTTGCCGTGTGCATCCCAAGCGAGCGAAAGGCCTGGTCCGTGACCGGAGTTGGCTACGTCGGGACTGTTGAGTTGGATCGAGCTGTAACGGGCCTCTTTGCCGAGATGCGCGGCGGCAACTTGATCAGCCGAAATGCTGTTATGAAAGCTCTGCCCCGGTTCTGCATAACGATTCGCGCCAGTTAGCCAGAATGTGCTGCCCCAGTGGGCTTCGTTGGTGAATTTATTAGACAATCCCTGCACGACGGCGAAGTCGGCCTTGTGCCGGGCCATCGGCGCGAGGCCCGGCGACAAGGTGTAGTCCGCGCCGGTTTGATTGACATCGGGAAACCACGTTTCGTTAGTCACGCCCCAACCGAAACCGAGAAAGACCGCGCGCTTCGGCCGCGTCATCGCGACGGGAGCCTCTGCCGCTGAGGCAAAACGACGGAACCCGACCGACTCGAGCGCCGGCAGGGCGATGAGCGCGCTGGTGCCGCGAAGGAATTTACGCCTGGTGAATGAAGTTTTCATAGATGGATGTTTACCTATCGAGCGTTGACACGGGCTGAGATCTTGATTGATGTTTACTGAAGGGCGGTCGGGGACATCTCAGGCCAATGCGCTCTGGATCAGTGTCCCATGGACGTCCGTGAGCCGGTAGTCGCGGCCTAGGTTGCGGACGATAAGGCGGGTGTGGTCGATACCTAGCAGGTGGAGCGCGGTGGCATTGAGGTCATGGATATGCACCGGGTCCTTGATGATGTTGTAGGAAAAGTCATCCGTCTCGCCGATGACCGTGCCGCGCTTGACTCCGCCGCCGGTGAGCCAGAGCGAGAAGCAGCGCGGGTGGTGATCCCGCCCGTAATTGGTCTCGGTGAGTTGGCCTTGTGAATAGACACTGCGCCCGAATTCACCGCCCCAAATGACCAATGTGTCTTCCAGCAGGCCGCGTTCCTTCAACTCCTCGACAAGGGCAGCGCTTGGCTGGTCGGTGTCGTAACACTGAGTGCGGATGTCGCGGGGCAGATCGCCGTGCTGATCCCAGCCACGGTGATAGAGCTGGATGAAACGGACTCCGCGTTCGGCAAGGCGGCGTGCGAGGATGCAGTTCGCCGCATAGGTGCCGGGCTTGCGCGATTCCGGGCCGTAGTGATCGAATACGGACGCGGGCTCTTTTGATAGATCGGCAAGTTCCGGAACGGATGACTGCATCCGGAACGCCATTTCGTATTGGTCGATCCGCGCTTGGATTTCCGGATCCTGATAGGAATCAAGCTTGATCTTGTTCAGGCCTGCGACGTCACCCAGCATCGCGCGGCGGCGCTCATTGGTGATGCCGGGCGGGTTCGTTAAAAATAAAACCGGGTCCTTGCCGGGACTGAACCGAACACCCTGATAGCGGGGCGAAAGAAATCCCGAACCCCACATGCGTTCGTGCAGAGGCTGCGCGTTACCCTTGCCACTTGGCCGGGAAATCATGACCACAAACGATGGCAGATCGGCATTGTCCGAACCCAGACCGTAAGACATCCACGAACCGAATGAAGGACGGCCTGCGACCTGACTGCCGGTTTGCAACATGGTCATCGCCGGATCGTGATTGATGGCCTCGGTATTCATCGAGCGGATGATGCAGAGGTCGTCGGCGAGGCGTGCAGTATGAGGCAGTAACTCGCTCATCCAATGACCGGCCTGGCCATATTGTTTGAAGGTGAAAATCGACGGAGCGATGGGGAAGCGCGCTTGGCCCGAGGTCATCCCGGTGACGCGCTGGCCATTGCGAACCGAGTCTGGTAGGTCCTTGTTATACTGCTCACGCAGCCCCGGTTTGTAATCGAATAGATCGAGCTGCGAAGGAGCACCGGCCTGAGTGAGCCAGATCACGCGTTTCGCTTTCGGCGCGAAATGGGGAATGCCCGCACTGCCTTGCGCGGCGAACAACTGCGGGTTCAGCAAGGAAGCTAGCGCGGCTGCGCCAATACCGCTGCTCGCACGTCCAAGGAATTGGCGGCGGGTGATATCGAGAAACGGATTCGGGTTCATGACGGGCTATTCTTTTGTGACGGTTTCGTCGAGATTCATTAGCGTACTTGCTAGGGTGGTGTAGGCAGCCAGTGATGCGACATCCAGTTTAGCATCGGTGGTGGCTTCGCCGACTTTCAGTAAACCTTCGGCACCTGCCGGGTCGGCCTGAAATTCACGCAGCGTACGCTCTAACGCCGCTTTAAGGATCATCATTTCCGCAGAGTTCGGAATGCGCGCCGTGACCAGGCGAAATCCATGGGTGAGCCGCGATTCGATGGATTCTCCCCCTTCGACTAACATCCGCTGCGCCAAGAGCCGTGAGGCTTCCACGTAGGTCGGATCATTGAGGAGATTGAGCGCTTGGAGCGGCGTGTTTGTGCGCGGTCGTCGCAGAGTGCAAGTCTCGCGGAAAGGCGCGTCGAAGAGCAGCATGGCGGGGTTAGGCACCGAGCGTTTCCAATAGGTGTAAAGGCTGCGGCGATGGAGGGCTTCGCCATGATCCTGAGTGTAGGTGGCCTCAGGATTGTCCTTTTGATTGACCACTTGCTCATAGAGCCCGGGCGGGTGATAGGGTTTCACCGAGGGACCCCCGATTTTCTCCACCAGCAAGCCGCTGGCGGCGAGTGCTTGGTCACGCACGAATTCACCCAGTAAGCGAAAACGCGAGCCACGGGCGAGCAAGCGGTTGTCCGGGTCTCGCTCGTGGGCTGCGGGCGTGAGCTTCGAGCTTTGCCGATAGGTCGCACTGGTGACCAGCAAGCGCAGCATGGCTTTCATATCCCAGCCACTTGAAATGAACTCCGACGCCAGCCAGTCGATCAGTTCTGGATGACTCGGTGGCTCGCCCTGCGATCCGAAATCCTCCGCCGTGCGCACTAGACCGGTGCCGAACAACATCTGCCAAAAACGATTGACTGTCACACGGGCAGGTAGCGGATTCGCCGGATCAACCAGCCAGCGCGCCAGTCCGAGGCGGTTACGGGGAAGATCATCACGCATCGGAGGCAGTATGAGGGGCGTGGCGGCGGTGACTTTTTCACCAGGCTTGTCGAATACGCCGCGGAGCAGAATGAACGTGTCGCGCGGCGTGGCTTCGTCCATCACCAAGGTTACGGGAATGGCGGCTTCCATTTCCGCTAGGGATTTTGTGAGTTGGGAGAGCCGATCTTTCGCTGCCGGACTCTGATCCTGCTTTGTTGTCTCGATCTCCGCTTTGACCAACGCAATCCGCGCTGTGTCTTCCTGAGTTGGCAATGCGAGAAACGGCGGACTACTCACGTTTGCAGGCCCGCTGTATTCTCCAACACCCTTCTCCGAGACGTTGTGAAAAAAGGCCTTCAGGCTGTAGAAATCGCGCTGAGTTAAGGGATCGAACTTGTGATCGTGGCAACGGGTGCAGTTGAAGGTCTGGGCCAGCCAGACCGTAGCCGTCGTTTCCACGCGGTCCGCGGTGTATTCGGCCAAGAACTCTTCTGGACTCACACCGCCCTCCTCGTTGGTCATATTGTTGCGATTGAAACCGGTGGCGATTCGCTGATCGGGCGTGGCATCCGGCAGCAGGTCACCGGCGATTTGTTCGATGGTGAACTGATCGAAGCGTTTGTTCTCGTTGAACGCACGAATCACCCAGTCGCGCCATGCATGAAGCGTGCGGTCGCGATCCACCTGATAGCCATTGGTGTCAGCAAAGCGGGCGGCATCCAGCCAATCCACGGCCATGCGTTCGCCATAATGCGGTGAGGCCAGCAAGCGATCCACCACCCGCTCATAGGCTCCGGGCGCAGCATCATTGACAAAGGCATCCACCTCGGCCGGCGTCGGTGGCAGGCCGATCAGATCGAGCGTCACGCGGCGGATCAGCGTGACCTTATCCGCCTCTTCGGCCGCTTGCAGATTTTCCGTGGCCAGGTGTTGGCGAATGAATGCGTCCACCGGATGAGAGGCCAGCATGGGAACGGGTGGTCTTTGGATCGGCAGATACGCCCAATGCATCTGATACTCCGCACCTTGGGCGATCCAGTTTTTTAAAACTTCTTTCTGCGCAGCCGTCAGCACCTTGTGCGCCTTGGGTGGCGGCATCTGCTCATCTGTGTCATCCGTGAGGATTCTCCGGACGAGATCACTCTGCTCTGGTTTTCCCGGCACGATCGGGTACTCGCCCAGTTTGGACTCCTTCAAGGCCTCATCGCGAAGATCCAGCCGAAGTCCTGACTTGCGGGTGTTCTTGTCCGGGCCGTGGCAGTGAAAGCAGGCGTCTGAAAGAATCGGACGGATGTCACGATTGAACTCGATCTTTGATGCTCTCGCTGACTCGTCGGCTTGGGCTTCAAGAATTGTAACGGTGAGTCCAACAAGAAGAGAAATTGGCAAACAAGCTTTCAATTAATGCGCAGGATTGGGATTTCAGGAGGGCGCTGCTGGCGTTCAATACTCAACGTTGAGCGCGCTTTCATCGCGATACTGAGGAGATGGGCGGCAGCAAATGGGTCGGTGAGGCTTTGGGATTTTCGCCGGCTCAATGCATGCTTCATAGGCGGATGTTCAAATGAAAAAATGCGGGGTTGCTTTCATGGTTCGGCAAAACGGTAGTTGAAGCGTGCATCAGGTGCCGCGTCGCCCTTGCCATAAAAGTCCATGATATCTCCAGATACAGGAATGTTGTCCACCCACTTGAAGTCCAGCTTCAGTTTTCCGGCTGTGCCACCTACTCCCAATACTTCTCGTGGAATCGATATGGTGAGTTGATTGTCCGCCCATTTCAGCGGAACCATGGCGACCTTTTCCCAAGTTTTGAAAGCTGCGTTGTAGCGCTCGACCGAGCATGTATTTCCTTCACGGCTGCGGTTGACGAGAAAGTCATAGCCATTCCAACCGGTGGTGGGATTGGCATCGGTATCAAGGTAGAGCATCATCCAGTTTTCGTTGGTGGCTGGCGTGAGGGTGGTGGCGGTCTGGACGTGGAAAAACAGGGATTTGTCATCACGGGCCACCTGGGCAAGTACCAGATCATTGCGCGAATTTTCGTCCGCGTATCGGATTCCCGGCACGGTGGCATCGCAGGCTCGATTCGCCACATCCCCATTGGCGTCGCTGAAAACAGGGCGCACAGCAACCCATGCGGCAGGTTGTTCCAAGGCGATGGTTTTGGGTGGCGATGGCGCGGGTGGTGGTGCCAGTCCTTTGTAGCGCCGCATGTTGGACACAAACTGCCAGTAGTAGTTGTCCCGGTAGCCACCGCTCATCGGTTCAATGTCCCGGTTGAATTCCATATTGAATTGATCGACCATGTGTCCCTGGCCAGCGACCGTTTTGCGATTCATGAAGACCACATCGGGTGTTTCCCAAACGGCCGCAGTCCACTCATTCCAACCGGTGACCATCAACATCGGCGCGCCGACTTGATTCGCCACTTTCCATTGCTCCTCGAAATACAGGCCTTTGGGCGCGTCCTTTGAAAGCCATTGGTCGTTATAGACCGGTTCATTTCCCGGCACACAACTCACGCTGCCGGTTTTCATGTTGGTCCAGAGCGGTGCTCCCAACGATTTGGAGACACACAATTGCTCGACTTTGCCGTCCGGTCCCATCGCCGGGTGTTGCGGATGGTCATCCATGAAGCGCCAGCGCCCGGGTGCGTCCTTGCTCTCGAAAAACGCCCATGTCGGACGCCAGGTAAAATAGCCTTGGACCGCGGACAACAGCGCGGGGTCCTTGAGCTTTGTTCCATCGATGGGCACGGGTGATAGAATCAACGGCTTTCCCTCCCACCGGAACCACATGCTATCGTGTTTGCCGGGTTGATACCAATTCTTGTAAAGTGCCTCGGCTTTCCACTCGGACTCGTGATTGAGGAAAAAGGCAAACAACGGAACCTTCACGCCTTTCGCCTGCAGTTCCTCCCCGATCTGGAGCAACTGGGTGAGTTCCTCATCGTAGAGATGGGCGTTCGTTGTATCGAAAATGAGGTAATCCACACCGGCATCGGCAAGCAGCACGAGGTGTTTGCGGATGACCCATGGATCGGCGGAACGATAGTAACCGAAGAGTGGCTCGGCCCAATAGAACTCCGGATAGTCAGGACCACCGGGCGGGTGCGCGGTGAAGTCCATGAAGCCCGGCCGGATTTTGAGAAACTCCGTCATGTTGAAGTTGCCCAGCATGTGCCTCAGGTTTTTGTGCCAAAGGGAATAAAACAGCCCCACGAAGCGATCACTCTTCGGTGGGCCGGTTTCTTCAAAAGTGGGCAGCTTGCGCCCGAGGTCGTCCGAACCGGACCAGTTGGAATTCTCGATGATGACCGCTTTGGTGGATTCGGCGACAAGTGGCATCGGTGCGACCAAAGCGATTGCGAGTCCCGCTACTTTCAGCAGGCGCTGAAGCGGTGGGATCAGCGGAATTGCAGGATGGCTGCGCCTGAACGTCTGGACTTTGGAGTAGACAGACGCCCGTGAAATGATCGGTAAAATGTGTTGGAGCATGAAGGGTTAACGCAAAAATAGAGGACTTGGGTGAATCTGTCATGTGACGCAAATGCGTCACACCCGGGAGAACCGGTCCCCTACTTCAAATCCAACGAGTCCTGCAGCGTCTGGGACCACGAGCTGCGGGCGATGCGGTTCCTCGCCAACGACCTCGGTAAAAACGGCCTCTGCGACCAGCACCACGCGGATTGGAATGACGGTCTCGAAGCTCACCCCTGAATATTGGTGATTAAAGTAGCCAGTCCATCCAGCGCCCCCGTTCGCTTTCGCGACCGGCAGCTTCCCGCTGTTTCCAAGGGGTCATGGAGATAAACAACAAAACACAAATCATTCTTTCCCCTCAGCAGGAAGCCGCCCTTGAACAGTTGATACCCATCGCCCGCATCGCCACCAACGGCGCTGTTGCAGACCTCCCGATCCGTCCCCGCTCCCACACCTTGCTCATCGGTCACAGCGGATCGGGCAAGAGTTTCATGGCGCGGGAACTTGGCAAAAGGCTCAACCTGCCCGTGCTGCTAATCAATGTTTCATCCTGGGTAATCTTGTCGGCGAAAAACGAGCCATGGACCGCTTCGACAATCTGCGAGTGGCTTGATTCGCTGGGTAGCGGTGGTGGTATCCTCGCCTTTGATGAAATCGACAAGCTTCAATCCGAAAGCGACTGGAAATCCTACATTCGACTTGAAGTTCATGACTTCTTGGATTCCGTGATCCCTCACGCGGCAAGAATACCAGCGCAGCCTTTCGACGACTCATGGGGCTGCGCAATGAACGCGGAATTGCAAACCAGGGCAATGTTGACGGCGCGCCTCAGGAACAAGGTCTTTGTCCTCGGCTGCGGAGCCTGGCAATCGGCATGGACGAGCAATTCCCGGAAAATCGGTTTTGAAGACGAAGCTTCGAATCCCGAAAAACCGAGCAGATTCCAAGTCCTCGACTCCATCAGTCCGGAGATCCGCCAGCGGTTCCGCGATGACGTCTGCTGGCTGGAGCCCATGAGGGCCGATGAATACGAAACGGTTTCGTCCCAGATCGCCGAAGCTCTTACGAACCCCGGAATGCGCAAAGCGTGGAACCAACTTGCCCAGCCAGCCATTGCGCGGGCAGTCGCAGGCGGACTTGGCATGCGGATCTTTGAAGAACTAATGCTCCTGGTCCTGCTCGAAGTTCCGGAGAATCCGGTCCACGAGCGTATGAAGATCCATTCACCGGACCTTCTGGTGTGACAAAGGAACAGGAAGAGCAATCACCGCGGCAGCCACTCCCGTTTCCGGTCCGTGGCTTTTCGGGTGTCAGGATTAGAGACATGAAAAAACTGAGTATAGGAAGGAAAACAATGCAAAGCGTGGAGATTCAGGTGAGTTCCATTCTCCAATCACTACACAAGGCAGAGGTAAGCATCGCCACCATCGAACCCGTGCGGTTCAACCACGGAATCTACTTTCTGGTTGGCTTCCACACCTCGGACGAGCCGGACACGCATCGCAGTCGCTATTTTGCGCACCAGAAATTCCGGGATTGCTGCGATGTATGGTTGGAGTCCCCCACGGTCTTTGCTTCCGGCCCACAGAGCGGGAACGCCGCGTGATCAACGATCAGGCCTGCCAGACGCCGAAGCCCTTCGCGCGAAGTTCGCGCGCCAGACGGACCTCCTCTTTCAACGCTCGTTCACGGGGAAACCGTTTCCCGGCAGAAGACACAAGATCCATCCGGAGTTTCTCGACAAAACCATGCGCGATGCGCGACGCATTCCGTCCACCTGATTTGTGCTCGTTGAACCTGGCTTCCGGAGTCTGCGAGGTTGAACCTGCATAAAAGCATGGCAACCCCGGAACGTAGATGGCTCCGGCGGTAGGGATCGAACCTACGACCTAGTGATTAACAGTCACCCGCTCTGCCGCTGAGCTACGCCGGATTTGCATGCCTTAGGATGCGGGCGGACGATGGGATTCATGAACCGTGTGTG
>Ga0209190_1002228_pt1 | contig 13172 bp, 12 predicted proteins | sample M_140205_XF_Meta_FD_187315 | JGI IMG/M metagenome (GOLD analysis project Ga0209190, IMG submission 187315) | Freshwater microbial communities from Lake Montjoie, Canada to study carbon cycling - M_140205_XF_MetaG (SPAdes) (version 2) | ecosystem: Environmental > Aquatic > Freshwater > Lake... | reverse complement strand
CGACTTGCCAGCTGGTGGTCGCCGACTTCTGCAATCTGCAGATGGCTACGTGGCAACAATTGTGAACGGTGCCGTTACTCGTCGTAATGGTGTCGACACAGGCGCTCGCCCAGGCCGACTCGTTCGTGCCTAAACGTCTATTCGTTCAATCTGTCGCACTTCTTTTGACAAAAGAGGTAATGACGTTGCCAGAGCAATAATGATTCCGACAACGACCAGTGCTTTTGGCGCGCCCACCAGTCGGGTAAACGGACCGGCAAGGAACAGACCCACGGGTGCAAACACCAACGAGCCGAATGCATCATAGGAACTGACTCGAGACAGAGATTCATCAGGAACATGCGTCTGCACAGTTGTCATCCAATTTGCAAACATTAAGTCCATTGCAATTCCAGTGGCTAGGGCTGCAACAAATAACACCCATAACGGCAAAGGTATTGCAAGAGCAAATAGCCATAGTGCAGCAACCGGACACACGCCCACACCTAACAGAAGCGGGCGACGTGGGCGAAGTTTCAAAGCCAAAACTGTTCCAACCACCGCACCGACACCAAAGCCAAACATCATGATGCCCATGTCTTTAGCCCCACCCATGGCTTCTTTCACTTGCACAGGTGCAAGCACTCCAAGAAATCCCTCAAATCCCATATGGAAGAATGAAAAACCAACGACGACGTACACGATCCATTTACGCGAAGAAAATTCAACCCATCCCTCACGCAATTGAGAAAACACATTTTCGCGCTTCTCCCCCTCTTCAAGCACATTGCTAGAGGGGACTTTCATTCGAACTACAAGAACACCTGCGATTAAAAATGTTGCGGCATCGATGAGTAATCCCCAGCCGGCTCCAGCAGACGACACGACAATTCCCGCAACACTTGCGCCAAGCGTGTAACCAAGATTCGAACCAATACCCAAGATGGAGTTTGCAGCCTGCAAAAGAGGATTCGGAACAATCAGAGGCATAATGCCGCTAAAAGCGGGCCACCATAGGGCGTTGAGAATTCCAAAAATAAAACTGTTGAAGCAGAGCAACGGAATCGAAGCGTGACCTGAGATAAAAGCGAACGCGCTGATCGCCACAAAAACGCTGCCAATAATGTCCGTAAACCCCACGAGTTGTGTTCGGCCAAACCTGTCCGCTGCTACCCCGCCAACCAACATAAACAGAACCAAAGGAATCATGTGAGCTGTTGTTACGTAACTCAATGAACCAGCATCAGCACCCGGCAAAGACAACACTCCGAAAGCAAGAGCAATGGGAGTGATCCCATTACCAAAATTGCTAATAACGCGGGCAACAAACAGTTGTCGAAACTCAGTGATCTTCCAAAGCTCAGCCAACTCTATTTTCATCTTCGCATTCGTGGCCACGCGACCACGATACTTGAGATTTAGTTCTTGCTTGAGTTCCGTATCTCTCGGTACTTAAGGAAACGTCCAACAAAATCAGATGTTTGTTCATCAGACCATTCGACTTTTTTCCAACCTGTGAGTTGAGTACAGCGTTCGAGATGCTGTTGTACTGTTGCAGGAAGTTCCCCAGCGAGACCTAATCGACGCAGCCCATCAAGACGGGTGTACACGCCGGCCATGATTGCTTCGGCAATTGTCGGAGTTTCTCCGGCGAGCCATGGCGAAGTTTGTAACCACTGATCAATAGTTTCCATTGCCTTCATGAAGGCCGTGCTTGATTCCTGAATCAGTGCAGCATCAGTTCCGTAATACACGCCAATCATGGGCCGGTACACATACTTGTTCATCCACTCGACTCGTTCACGCACAACTGCTTGCCCGACATCATCGGTAGGCAACAAAGATGACTCCGAAAACTTCTCTTCCAACCATTCGAGAATCGGAATTGAATCAGCCAGGTACTCGCCATCAACCTTCACCATTGGCACTTCAAGTTTCGGACTATGTGCAATGAATTCCTCTGGCACTACAAACCCCTTGGGGCGCACAGCACGAGGTGGAACATCAACGACTGTGTACTCAATGCCACGTTCGGCAAGGGCGAATTCAACGCGCACGGAAAATGGGCAGATCCAATGTCCGAACAAAGTGACAGTAGATGTGCTCATGACGTGAACAGAATCTCGCAACCAGTACCTGCCAACAATGCGTCGACGTCACGGCGATCATTGGCAGTCAACTTTGCGTATTCTTCGCGAATCCACTTCAAGCACTTGCGCTGATACACAAATGTTCCCTGGCTATACGGATGGCCATCAATCACACATGAGAAGGTCTCTGCCCCAGCTTCCATGGCAGCTTCATTTGCAAGCAAGAACGGCGCATACGTACGACCAATCTCTGGTAGCAAGGCAAGAACTGTGGGTTGAATTGCATCGCGAGTAACCCAGCCGTTATTCCCATCAACGTCCCACCATGACAAGTCATCAGTACGTTCCACCCAGTTCACCATGCGTGGCGCACGCTCAATTCCAATGCGCACAGATTCAGGATCCCATCGCAACAGTTCGGTCATCTGACCAAACAGGCCGAAGTCTCCACGTCCTGGTCGATCACCTAAAAGAAACGGTGCAACTTCAAGATGAGCCTGCATCATGTCAAGCAAACGATGAAATGATTCTTCAATTGCAGGCTTGTTCTCTTCGGTTGAACCCACTAGCGCACGTCGACCTATTTGACGTTCTGTGATGTAGTTAGTAAAGCGCGACAATGTTTCGACGGGCATTTGTTGGTCACCATCAAGTGGCAATAGTTTTCCGGCTTTATCAATAGCGTCCTTGTAGTACCAGCGATAGTGATACATCTGTTTCGTCACCCATTCGTCCGCGTAATCCTCAAGCAAGTAGTCAATAAATGCCACAACGGCGTCTGTGGGCACAAGACTGCGCTCTGAATACATTCCCTCAAGGCGCATGATCAGCGGGCTCGAGTCAATCATTGTGTCGGTGTACGCACCAGATGCGTCGGGGAACGAAATTGCAGGAATAAGTGGGAACGGTGGCAGGTCATCCCATTTAGAACCCTGCGGCACCCACTTGAACGGAATTTGGCGATAGCGCAATACTGCGCGCATCTTTAACGAATACGGCGAACCGTGTACGCCTCTAATTCGTAATGGGTATTCCTGCTTCGATGCCATGATTGTCTCCCTCGTTACCCGAAGTGTATGCGAGAACCAATCTGCGAATTACTAGTCAACGAGAATGCATTGAACTCAACAAGAGCCCCCGCAGTTTTAGTGACTCGGGGCTCCAGCTGGGGTACCAACAGTTGACGACACATACGTTGGCTTGAAGAGAAACACAAAGCACAGACCACCAAGTGCAATACACACTGAAGCAACAACCAGTGGTTGGCTAGAAGTGATGCTGGTAGTGATGTATCCGACCAAAATTGAGGCAGGAACTTGCGCAAGACTCTGCACGCTTGAGTAAATACCCATGGCCTGACCTTGCTGGCCTGGCTCAGCAGAGCGACTGATGAGGCTGGTCATGTTCGCCATAGTGAGGCCATTAAATGCAGTGAAGAACGGAATGACCATGTACAGGCCAAACGAGAACGAAGTGGGAACCACAAAATACAACATCATCATTGCAGCATTACCAAACAAACTGAACCGCAGCACTGAATAGTCAGACAACTTCTTTGACACACGCGCAACAAGTACCGCTTGAGAGAACGCAATAAAGAGACCCACGATTGCGAAATAGTCACCTGTTTTAGATGGTCCAAAGTTGAAGTTGTTGCGAAGGTAAATACCAAAGAATGTTGTGAAGAAGGTAAAGCCCATGCTGAACAAGAAGCCCGAAATCAAAACCGAGCGAAGTCTGTCCGATTTGAAACCAATAATCACATTCGAAATAGCTTGAGTTGCGTTCAACTTGCCCGCGTGGAACTTTTCTTTAATAGTTTCAGGGAACGTTGTTAGTACTGCGAAGCAGTTCAACATCGCAATTATTGCGGCAAACCAGAACGGCGTTGTTGCTCCGAACCAGCCCGGCGTATCAAACAGTCCGTAGAAACTGACGTGAGGTGAGCTCAGCTTTCCACCGAGGTATGGGCCAACAATAAACCCGAGTCCGAATGCAGCTCCCAGTGCCCCAAAGTTTTTTGCGCGGTTCTCATTTGTACTGATGTCACCAATAGCTGCATTAGCTACAGCCAAGTTGCCGCCAGTGAATCCATCAAGTGCTCGCCCCGCAAACAACAATGGGATGTTCGCCGTACTAATTCCGATTGCGAAAAGCACGTATCCAATAGAAGTGCCGAAAATGGAAAGGGCCAAAATAGGGCGGCGGCCATGTCGGTCTGACAACTGTCCGAGAATGGGTGACGCAATAAAGGTGCAGAACGGATACACAGCTTGCAGCCAGCCGAGCATGATTAGCCCTTTAGTAAAGGACCATGACTCAGGAGTCACACGAAAGGGTGAGCCAATACCGATGAGAAGCGGAAAGACCGGAATAAGGATTCCGAAGCCAACAAGATCAATAAAGACTGTGGTGAAAATTGCCAAAAGTGGGTTACGACGCATTCGAATAGCGTAGTCAGGCGAAGTGGTCAATTGCTTCTATCAACACATCAAATGCTGACGCTGCGTCTACATTCCACACCACGTCGCAATTTGGTGTCACTGGTGTCTTGTATTGGCGCTTGTCAATCAAGGTCATTCCGCGTGTGTGTTCACCACGAAGTTCAATGTCAACATGATGTGGCGCGATAGTGAACAAATGGGGGTGCGTGAGAGCCAGAACAGCACACGGATCATGTACGGCTGCCCCAGTCATATTGAGGTGGTAGTCGATATATGACTTTGAATAGAAGGCCAACAAATCTGCGAGCGCATTTGGTAATTGACCAGCAATCGCACGAATAGCAGCGAGGCGTTCTGGAGTTGATTGCAATTGATGAGTGACATCAAGTCCGCTCATCATTAATTTTCCACCGTACCGAAACAAAATGTCTGCTGCTTCGGGGTCTGCCCACACATTGAACTCAGCTGCCGCAGTCACGTTGCCAAACGTGCCACCACCCATTAGTGAGATGCCGGCAATTCGAGAACCAAGATCAGGTGCTGCACGAAGTGCCAATGCAATGTTTGTCAACGGACCAATTGGAACAAGCCAGACACCTTCAGTAGCCCGACACGTTTCGATAATAAACTCGACTGCGTTTTCGCTATCAGGACCGCGCGAAGGCTCAGGTAGATCAGCACCGTCAAGTCCGCTTTCTCCGTGAACATGTTGAGCAGTATGCGGCGGTGCCACCAATGGTCTGTCCGCGCCTGAATGAACTGGCAACTGAGAACCAATCAGATCGAGAATTATTCGTGCATTTCGTGTGGTTGACGACAACGGTGCATTTCCTGCGACAGTTGTGACTCCTAGTAAATCAGCGTGTCGAGCAGCAACAACTATTGCCATTGCATCGTCATGGCCCGGATCACAGTCAACAATCATCTTTATTTTTGCCGTCATGTAGCAGACCTTAGTGCCGATATGCGAGAGTTCATAGATGGGAGATTCCACTGAATTCGATGTCGTGGTTGTGGGTAGTTGCAACCTTGACCTTGTCAGCTCAACAGACCATCTCCCCTCTCCCGGAGAAACTCTTCGTGCCGTTACCTATGCAGAACACGCCGGCGGCAAGGGCCTTAATCAAGCCGTGGCGTGTGCACGCATGGGAGCACGCACAGCATTCATCGGATGCGTCGGAAACGACAGTGCCGGCATAATGCTTCGCGATCTTCTCAATTCTGAAGGCATTGACACTTCGCAACTTGTAACCGTTGATGCCCCAACTGGTCGCGCATTCATCACAGTTGATGCATCGGGCGAGAACACCATTGTCATTGTGGCTGGTGCCAATGCGCACGTTGGAGACACCCCATTTACTATTCCACTATCAAAGGTGTTGCTCGCGCAATTAGAGATACCACTTCACGTTGTTATCGATGTACTTACTCAAGCACGCCTACAAACGTCAGCAACAGTTCTGAATCCTGCTCCTGCAACTGTGCTCACAAAAGAACTCTTGTCGCTCTGCGACATCGCAGTACCAAATAAAACCGAATCTGCAGCGTTGGGCGGAACTCAGGTACTGCTGGGCGCCGGAGTCAACACCGTGATCACCACATTGGGCGAAGAAGGCGCTGAAACATCAGATCCGACCTCAACGACACCTATTGCCCCATACAGGGTCGATGCCATTGACACCGTTGGTGCAGGAGATGCATTCGTCGGTGCACTGTGCGCAGAAATCGCACGTGGCGCAGATATACAACGCGCCGCACAAATTGCTTCTATTGCAGGGGCGTTAGCAACAACTGTTCGCGGCGCCGTTCCTTCACTGCCTCAACGTGCAGCGGTGATGTCGCTCTACGCGGACTGAAGAAACTCAACCCAGTTGCCATCAGGATCTTCCACAATGGAAATGCTGATACCTGGACGAATTTCGCGCGGGGGTACAACAATTTTGTAGCCAGCTGTTCCGCACGCATTTGTGATTTCTTCAAGGTTGCTAACACTCAGGGTGAAGTAGCGATATCCGCATGCACCAGTGATGCCGCCACTTGCTGCTTTTGCAGGATCGTTATTGGCCTTCACCAACTTCAACACAGTGGTTCCTGCCAAAACCCGATACATGGTTCCGCCCCCTGGCATTGGCATTTCGCCTTCAAATGTGAAACCAAGAGTGTCGCGATAAAAAGCCAACGAAGCATCTGCGTCGCACACAACGATGCCAAGGTCAATTGAAGCTTTAGTGAGAATTGCTTTTGTCATGAAGTGAACACTAGCAACGCTGGAGAACCAGTCGGATTGTCAGAAAATGCTTTATTTGCCTTGCCAATTAGGAGCACGCTTCTCGGCGAACGCGCGAGGGCCTTCTTTGGCATCTTCACTGCTAAACACTGAGCGCTGAAGCTGGCCGAGAAGCGCAGGGTTACCTTCACCAATTTCATCAAGCATCAACTGCTTAGTTGCCTGCACAGCAAGTGGACCATTGACCGTGATACGTGCAGCAAGAGCCAACGCAGCATCTAGCAATTCGGCTGCTGGTACAACCTGATTAATCAGGCCCAGTTCCTTTGCACGCGCAGCATCGATTGGGTCACCAGTAAGTCCCATTTCCATGGCGACTGCCAACGGAATGCGAGCAGGCAAACGCACGCCACCACCGGCTGCGAAGAGTCCGCGCTTCACTTCAGGAATTCCAAAACGTGCTGTGTCGATGGAAACAATCAAGTCACACAACATGACAACTTCAAAACCACCTGCAAGTGCATGGCCATTCACTGCCGCAATAAGTGGCTTGGTGCAGTTACGCAATGCTGTGAAGCCCATACCGATTTTTGCAAGATCTTCACCAGCAGCAAATGCCTTCAAGTCCATACCCGCACAGAAGATTTTCTCCCCAGCACCAGTGACGATAATTGCCCGTACTTCAGGGTTAGTCGCTGCATCTGACAATGCATTGGAAAGGCCTTCGCTGAGTGCGCCATTGAGCGCGTTGCCTGCCTCAGGACGATTCAGCGTGATGACAAGAATGTTGTTAGTTAGTTCGGTGAGAATTTCCATGATTTACCTCCGGTTAGGGATATCAGCCTTGCACACCTCTATATAGAAGGTCTATTCCAACAAAAATGAAATCAGTGCAGCGCTTATTGCCTCCGGCTGTTCGGGAAGCATTGCATGACCAGCGCGGTCAATATCAACCAAGGTGGTAATCGCTGGGTGATCACTTGCATATTTCTGCCCGTTGCCCACCGGCGCTATGACATCTTGCAATGCTTGAACTACTAACACACGTGGCGCAACTGCATCCCACCATTCAGTTCTCTCAACACGCGAGAGAGCGGCCTGTTGCAGTCGCATGACTTCAGGCATCCACCCTCCTCGCCATACCTCGGCATCATTTCCTTCAGCAAAGAATGCGCGGGATACATGATGCATATGCATTTCATCCGAGAGCGTTTCGTCATAACAGGCAATGAGTGAGTGAAAAATATCCCGCTCCATTTCGACATGTCCACCAGCGGCCAAAAGTGTTAACGACATCACTCGTTCCGGATAATCATTTGTGACCATTCGCGCGAGTCGGTTACCAAAGGCATGTCCGACAAGATGAAAAGACGTATTTTCCTCAACATCTATGGACTCAATGACGTATCGAGCCAAATCATGCAACGTTGGCTCGCCTGGGAGACTGTGCGGCGGATCAATTGACAATGTATGAAAACCTGCATTGCGTAGCGCCACACACAGTTCATCAAAATCTGATGCTGGTCGTCCTAACGACGGAAGGAGCACCACAGTTTCCATGAGCAAAGGGTACTCCACTTACATTTTCATGCATGATTTGTTCCCATAAAGTATCGACTACCTTTTTTTGGTAATAATGATGGAATGGTAGACCCGTCGAGCAAAAAACGGATGTCTGAGATTGGTGACGAAAGCCGTACACGGATTCTTGATGCGGCGGAGACACTTTTCTTGGAGAAGGGTTACGAGCGGACAACTCTTGTAGATGTCGGCAAATTGGCTGGCATCAGTTATGGATCCATTCCCTGGCATTTTCAGAACAAACAAGGCCTGCTGTTTGCAGTTGCGGAACGCGCCTGGGCAACTTCCGAAACGAATGATGGCCCCCTTGCTCCTGGTATTCATGGGCTTAATCGGATCATTGAGCAGCAGACTCAATGGGATAATCATCGTTTGACTCCCGTCCTGAATTTGCTGTACCAAATTGAAGTTGAATTCGATGCCGAATGGCACAAATGGGGAATGGAAATGGATTTTGATCGCCACCAGGAGATCATTCAATGGATTCAAGCAACGATGGGTCAAAGGCCTATCGCTGGTGGTGTCACACCCGAGGCTTTGGCCTACTTCCTTACTTCAGCCGGTCGCGGAATTGGAGCAAGATTGGCGCAATTCGGGCCGTTCCCCGACAGCGTCTTTCCTCGGGAAGCTCTGCGACAGAGCGTTATTCATTTGATGGGGCTTGATTTATAGCGTTCAGCTCGCAGTTTCTATTTCTTGACAATATTCTATAACACCGTTATAGTGCCCTGAGTCACATCAGCCGATGTGCCCAAAAAGGGAGTCCCCAATGAAACACACGACTATGGGCCGCCGGCACATTTTTCGATCAATTGCCGCCACGGTTGCGTTATCACTTGCTATCTCAGCAGTCGCTGCAACAAGCACAAGTGCAGCAATACGTCCGTCTGTCGCCACTGCAAAAACTGGCGGTGAGGCGACCATTGCAATCAACGAAACCTTCGCCGGATTTTGCTACTCAGCGCTTGTCGCTGGTACCGCACTTAACGGAATGTCCGCGATATTTGAGTCACTCTTTGTCAAAGCAAGGAATGGTGATCCGATTGGATTACTCGCAAGTGGTGCAACTTCAACTCCTGATTTCAAGACTTGGACCATTACGTTACGTTCGGGAATTTCATACACAAACGGGCAAGCCTTTAACACTGATTCTGTAATTGAAAACTTGAACTACCTCCGTGGTGCAAAGTACGTGCCACCAGCAACCAACCTGTGGACACTTGGTGCGGCAGTCGCTGGTTTTGCCAACGTTGTCTCGATAACAAAGATTGATGATTTGAGTTTCACTGTCTCTCTCTTCAAGTCACAAAATGACTTCCCCATCTCAATTGCTGGAATTGGCATGAGAGCCACTGCCCAGTTGGCTACCGCTACTTCATGTTCTGCAACACCAATCGGAACCGGACCATTCACAATGTCAAGTTGGTCATCAACCGAGCTTGTTGTAGTGAAGAACCCTAACTATTGGCGCAGAGACCCTGCTCGTCCATCACTCCAATTGCCTTTGCTCGACAAAATAACGTTTATCGTTGTTGCTGAGTCATCTCAACGTGCCGCTGCAGTTCGTAAAAAGTCAGTTGATATGGCTTTCTTTACAGGACGTACCGACAACACATACATCGCTGACCTCGAGCAACGTAAGAGCGTCGTAAATGTTTACAAATCTCCAAACTTGTTCTACCCATCGTTGTACCTCAACCAATCAAACGGCGGACCGTTCTCTGATTTGAATGCACGTCTGGCAGTTGTGAACTGTGTAGATCGCGCAAACTTTAACAAGGTTCGCCTGAAGGGTCGCGGAGAAACTCCAACGTCAGTATTGGGTTCACTTAATATCGGATACTCAAAAACAGGTTTCACACCGTTCAACCCAACGAAGTCAAAACAGTATGTTTCGGCTTATCTTGCAGCTCATGCGGGTGTCACAAGTTTGTCTTTCACTGTTCCTTTTGAATCAGCTACGCAGGTTCAGAACAATGCGAAATTCCTTCAAAAGACATTTGCGGAGTGCGGAATCACGATGAACATACTCACCGAAGAACAAGCTGTCTGGGCTGGAAAGGCGTACAACGTCGTTACTGGTAAGCAACCATACGACGCCCTGTACACCGCAGGCCTTACCGATGTTGTTGCTGTTGGAAACTTCGCGATTTTTGCGACAAACCAATTCCCTACTGATAGTCCAAACCCATTGAAAGCCTTCTTTCGCAATACTCTGGGACCCTTGTACAACCTCAATCGCCACACAGACACTTCAATCGATGATTTGTTGTGGCAAGGTCGTGCAGCGACAACTAAGGCTGCCTCTCAAGCCGCTTACCGAGCAGCAACGCAGAAGATTCAGGAACAAGGAATCATGACGTCAGTTGCAAACTTCGGATGGTCTATCGTGACGAACAAAAAATCGAAACTTAGTGCACCCGGATCAATTGCAATTGTCAAGGGTCAAGCAACTCAGCCAGTCAGCCCAAGCTGGACCGACTGGGCTGGGATCTCAAAGGGATAAATACCCCTATCCCCTCAGATTGAGAGGGCGGGCCTGTACGGGCTCGCCCTCTCTGTATTTACAACACCATTTTCAAAACATAGAAGGCCCCATGGCAAATATTTCAGGCACAATCAATCCTCGCTTTGCGAAAGTACAAGAGATTTTCGAACGTAATTTCGATAACGGCGATGACCTCGGAGCCTCAGTCGCACTCGTCGTTGACGGGGAAATGGTCATCGACCTATGGGGTGGTTTCATCGACCAAGAAAAAACTCTCCCGTGGCAAGAAGATTCAATCGTTCCGGTCTATTCAACGTCAAAGACAATGGTGGCCCTCTGCGCCTTGATTTTGATTGATCGAGGTCTTCTCGACCCATTCGCTCCAGTTGCAACGTATTGGCCGGAGTTCGCAGCGAATGGCAAAGACAAGATTGAGGTGCGACACCTAATGTCACATACATCGGGATTACCTGCATGGGAACAACCCGTCACTGTTGATGACGTTTACGATTGGGACCGCGCAACTTCATTATTAGCCGCACAAGGACCGTGGTGGGAGCCTGGATCTGCATCGGGTTATCAACTCGTGAGTTATAACCAATTGGTGGGAGAACTCATTCGTCGCGTGAGCGGCATGACTCCTCCTGAATTTTTCAAACAGGAAATATCTGGGCCATTACATCTGGACTACCACTTCGGCGTCACCTCGGAAATTTCAGATCGAGTATCTCCAATGATTCCAATATCTCAAGCAGTCTTTGATTGGGCGGCCCTGGATCCGGATTCAATCATGATGAGGACTTTTATGGGCCCCTTTTTCGGTGGCACCGCAGGATCACCTGAGTATCTTGCCTACCCATTCACTATGAATGGCGTAACTAATGCGCGTTCCATTGCACGTGCACAAGCAGTTGTATCGCATGGCGGTGAGTTTGAAGGTCGCACTTTGCTATCTCAAGGCACAATTGATCTCATTTTTGAACAACAATCGAATGGTATCGATTTGGTTCTTGGCACTCAGACACGTTTTGGGATTGGATATGCGATGCCTGGAGATGACTGGAAAGTACAACCACAGAGCCGGACTTGTTGGTGGGCTGGAATGGGCGGCTCACGTATTGTCAATATTCTCGGGCAGCGAGCAACATTTGCTTACGCAATGAACAAGATGTTCCCAGCACTGATCGGAGACCAACGCAGTACTGACATGGTGGATGCCATAATAGAAATCTTGGAAGCATGAGTGAAATTAAGATTGACGAAGTTGCTATAGAGGCATACAACTATGTCTACCCCCTTGTCGTCATGGAAGTGACTCGCCGTCAAATCCTCAGTATTAATGCAACAAAATACGGACCACAAAATCTTTTTATCCATAACCGGTCGATGGCAAACGAAAAATGGCGCTCAGTTGCACGAACAAACATTGATACTTTATTCTCGAGCGCTTGGATTGACTTAACCGATGGACCTGCGTACATAACTCTGCCACCAGCAGGCGAGCGTTATCACATGTTTCAAATGCTCGATATGTGGACCGACACATACGCGGTGATTGGTTCCCGAACAATTGGCAGCAACGGTGTTCGCGCAAAGATTGTCGGCCCTGGTTGGCACAACGAATCAAATGACGATGCTGATGTATTGATCATGTGCCCTACATCAACTACTTGGGTAATTGGTCGCACCTACGCTCAAGCTGGCGACGACATCGAGGGTGCACGTTCATTTCTTAATGGCGTGGTTATCACAGCTTCAGCTGAACAATTCACGTCTCGAAATCCAATGGGCGACGACGTCGATGTAAAGACTCCTCCTGTCGCTCAAGTTGATGCATTGACGCCAGAGCAATTTTTTGAATTGGCATCAGCTTTACTTCTGCGTGAAGGCCCACACACCACGGATGGTTCCGTTCAATTACGAATGAGATCTATCGGATTTGAGTTTCGATCTCAATTTAAATTCTCTCAGCAAAGCAAAGATGTACAAGCTGCTCTCACTGCAGCACCCACATCAGCACGTGAAATGATGCGAGGATCCCAAGCTGGTAAAGATTTCCCTTGTTGGACGACTAGCGCAGGAAGTATTGGTTACTACGGCAATAACTACGTGCGTCGTGCGCTCATCGCACGTTTTGGACTAGCTGCGAATCCTCCAGAGGACGCTGTCTATGTTTCAAGCACGGGCGATACCAACGGTGAGCCAATTCAGGGGTCGTCTACATATGTCCTTCATTTCGCAGCAGGTGAATTACCCCCTGCAGAATCTTTCTGGTCAATCACTGCTTACGACCGGGAAGGAATGTTGATGGCAAATGATCTCCGACGATTTGGTATTCGTAGTCGTGACAACATCAAATTCAA
>Ga0209190_1002227_pt1 | contig 13173 bp, 12 predicted proteins | sample M_140205_XF_Meta_FD_187315 | JGI IMG/M metagenome (GOLD analysis project Ga0209190, IMG submission 187315) | Freshwater microbial communities from Lake Montjoie, Canada to study carbon cycling - M_140205_XF_MetaG (SPAdes) (version 2) | ecosystem: Environmental > Aquatic > Freshwater > Lake... | reverse complement strand
CCGGCGATGCCCCGCAGCAATTTCTTTTCTACCTGCTGGTCAACGCCGCGTTGACCGCCGTGTGCCTCGGCATTTCGGCCGTGGCAAAATCGGCGGACCAGGCCAGTCTCGCGTCGATTTATCTGGTCGGCTTTCAGTTGCCTCTCTCCGGCGCGGTTCTCGCGCTGCCCGCCGGCTTCGATGCGGCCTTGCGCCCGTTCATCGCGGCCTACTGGAGCTGGAGCGGAACCCTGCAAAGCCTGCGCGCGACAAGGTATTACGATGTGCTTGAACTCGTGGTTCCGACCACCCTGTCCACGGCCCCGCTCTGCGCGTGGGTGCTGGCCACGCATGTTGTCCTCGGCATCTTCATCGCATGGTTGGGTTGCCTTCGCGCCGCTTGGGATCGATAAGTAGCCGTATGCCCCGCCGCGCCAACAGTGCCCCGAAGACCGGTTGGCTTTTTGCCGCGCTGACTGCGGCCCTCATCCTCATCGCCGGCGGGGGTTACTTCTTCGGCCCCTCGCGCACCCCATACCGCACGATGCCCGAATTTCCCGTGGAGGAGTATCTCGCAGCCTCGAGTTCGCTGCGTGGAAACACCTACCGGCTGACCGGCTCGGTGCTCAACTCGATCGCGTGGTCAGCCGAGGCGGGTCGCCTGATCTCCGTCGAGCCCACGGGCTCCGACTCCCCCATCCCCCTGGTGCTTCCGCCCGCCCTAGGAGAGCCAAACATCCAGAAGGGCCAGCGGTTCCATTTTCTTGTCGAGGTGCGGGAAAACGGAATCCTCTACGCCAAGGAGTTGACCAAATCATGAGAGGGAATCTGATCATGGTTGCAGTTCTGTCCGCGACCGCAGCGGCAGCAGCGGAGGACAACGGCGCCGGTGATTCCCGCGCCGCGACCGGCGGGGCGCGCCCCCCGCAGATGAACGAAGGGTTCATCGGCCGTGATGTCCCTTCCTTCGATCCGGGCAGCGACGTGATGTCCTTCGACGGCAAGATCTGGAACATCAACAACAACCGGCTGCTCCGCGCGCGCTTCGAAAAATATCTCAACGCCCCTGCCGCGACCAGTGCCTCCGACGTCGCATACCGGAAGACGATCGACCGCATTCTCCAGCTGCTCGCGCCGGGGAACGCGAGCGGAAAAAATATCGACGAGGCATTCTCCCTGCTCGCCAAGGCCTCGGAATACAAGGATGACGCGAATCTGTGCCGCACGATGTCGGACGCCATCTACGCCGCCCGCACCAGCCTCCAGACCATCGAGAAGCTCAAGCGCGAGAACGCGGCGCTAGAAAAGCAGCGCATCACGGCCGAATGGAACAACCAGATGGCCTCGAAGACATCCTCCCTACAGCTCCCCTCGGGTGCGCGGGATGCGGCGGTTGTCGCAGCGCAGCAGGAGAACCTCAAATTCGAACGAGACACCCGCCTGGCCACGACCAAGAGGATTCTCTCCGACGTCAGCCAGACGATCGAAAACAACAAGCTGCGCATCGCCCTCACGGAACTCAACACACGAGGACACCTGCAGGCGCTCATCATGCAGTATTTCGCCACGCGCCGTTTCGAGCACGTCATCATCGCCAACCGGTTCTATCGCGCCATCTACAAGGACGGCGACAATTCCATCGACGTCTACAAGCAAATGGTCGAGTCGCTCCCCGTTAGCAAGGATGCCGGACAGGCCAAGATCAGCGCGGAATTCGACCCAAAAGTCTCGGCGGCCGGCGGATCGGCCGATACGTCCAACGGGGTCTCGGCCCGTGCTGGCACCGACGAGGCGGCGGTTGGGATGCGCAAGGACACCGGGGCGAGCAGCGGCAACGGCGGAGCCTTCTCAGCCAGCGGTGCGCGTCTTGGACTGGAGAACTTCAGCGTGGAAAGCCTGACCGGCGGGGTGGCCGTCGCGGCGCAGACCGTGAGTAAGCTGGTCAGTTCGCTCAGCCAGATCGACAGCCTAGCCAACGAGGCGATCCGCGACATCAACGAGGGCGTCGAGGCGTATAAATTCCTCCTCGAGCAGGGCGAGCTGAACAGCGCGACGGAGCGTTTGGCCGAGACATTCGCGCTCGGTGAGTTCATGCCCAGCGTGCGCCTGCTGCCCCGCGAGGACAAGCGTCGCGCGCTGAAATTCACGCAGATGGGCAACGAGCTCCTGGCCGCGCTCGAGGTGAACGATCTCACCCGCGCAGAAAAGCTCGTCAACGAAATGAGCGCAGCCGCTGGGGATTTCAACACGAGCAAACCCATGGCCAAAATCGAGACGGCCAAAACGATCAGCGCGATGCACCTGGCCAAGGCAAAAAATGCCGTGGCCTCGGGCGATAAAGAGGCGATGGAATCGGAGTTGCGTGCAGCCGCGGAAATCTGGCCGCGGAATCCGGCCCTCGCCGAAGTCGGGAACAATATTTTCAAACAAACCGATGTGCAGCAGCAGGCGATCAACGAGCTCGACCAGCTTCTGGAGCAGGGAGATCACCGGGCGATCTTCAGGCAGAGCGCCAAGTTCATCGCCGCGGCGGCGCTCGACCCCGCGAGGCAGGACAAGCTCGGCAACGTCCTCGCCCAGATGACGGAAATCGAAGGGGCGCTGCAGCGCGCCCGGGAGATCCGGCAGCGGGGCGATGCGGCGGGCGCGTGGGAAAGCATCCAGACCGCGTCGCTCAAATATCCGGACGACAGCGAACTCAATCGCCTGAGGGCCGATCTCGCCAGCGGCGGCGCGGCCACCTTCGTACGCTCCCTCAACAAGGGCGACGAACTATGTCAGCGCGGCGATTACGGAGCCGCTCTGGCCTGGTATCTCGATGCGCACCGCCAATACCCGCCCAGCGAGTTCGCCCAAGAGAAGATCGACGCCGTGTCGGCCCTCGTTTTACCAGGCGCAACCCCCGCCCACCCCTAAATCGCCTCCGCCGGGTAATTGCGTTGCGGCAACCCGATAGACGGATGTAATATCTCTGTTAGGGCATTGCATGATCAGCGACCTGCCAACAGCAGACATTTCGCCGGCGGAAGCTGGAGCAAATTCCACCGTGGAGATCTCCCACGCGGAACCTCGACGCGGTGCGCTCGGCATCCTGCGCAATGTCGCCAAACAACCCTGGTTCACCAGCCTCTGTCTCTTTGGTGCGGACATCTGCCTTGTCACCATGGCCTATCTCGTCAGCCGGGCCGTGCGCGTCAATCAAGCTCTCACGATGTCTCCCGCATATCTTTTGCAGGTGGGGACATTCTTCCTCTGCATCCTCAGCGCGGTGGCCCTCATCGGAGGATACAAGGCGCGCCGCACGTTCCGTGCGCTCCAGTTCGCCGCGGAATTCGCGCTCGCGGTGGTGATCGGCGCGGCCACCGGTGCGTTCGTCCTCTTCGTTTTTTTCTCGGCGGGGGATTTCTACAGCGCGCAGAGCCGCGTCGTTCTGTTCTACACCGCCGTCGGCTACGCCGTCCCGGCCCTGGGTCTGCGCCTCCTCGCCGCCGCCGTGTGGACTCGGCGCGCGCGACGCGTGCCCTACCTCGCCATCGGCACGACTGCGGAGCTGGCCCACTTCGACAAATATTGCGAGAAGATGGGTTTCCATAACCCCGTGGTGTTGGCGGATCTCGACCTGCGGGTCGTCGGCGATCTGATGGATGAGAAAGCGCGCGCGCTGAAGGTTTCGCCACGCACGGTCCTCCAGGAAGCTGCGCGGGTGGAAAACCTTGCTCCACTCCGAGGCGCGACACGGAGAGCGCATGATTTCGAGGGCATCGTTCTCACCGACCCGGCCGAATCCTATCCGCCTGCTTTGCTCGAGAAACTGGCGCGCCTTCATTTCCTGCGTATCCCGGTTTACAGCGAGGACACATTCTTCAGCGAAGTCTGGCGCAAGGAGTCCGTGCACCGCCTCGACCACTCTTGGGCTATTCGCCAGAACTTCCATTTGGCGCGGCACTCCGCCTACCGCTACCTCAAGACAGTGACCGACTACGCTCTCGCCGTGCTCATCCTGCCCGTGGCGCTCGTCCTGATGCTACTGGTCGCGGTGGCTGTGGTCCTAGACAGCGGTTTCCCCATCTTCTATCGACAGGAACGAGTCGGGCGCGGAGAAGGAAAATTTACACTGCTCAAATTCCGCACCATGCGCGTGCGGACCGCGGAGGACGATCCCTACACGCGCGACAAAGATACGCGGATCACGCGCGTGGGCCGCTTGTTGCGCCTCATGCGCATCGACGAGTTACCCCAGATCTTCAATGTCCTGCGGGGCGAAATGAGCCTCGTCGGGCCGCGGGCCGAGTGGTCCCGAATCGTCGTCGAGTACGAGAAAAAAATCCCGAGCTACCACCTGCGCCACTTGGTCAAACCGGGCATCACTGGATGGGCGCAAGTCAATTACCGGTACGGATCCGATCTGGACGACGCCATCGAAAAGCTGCGCTACGATCTCTACTACATTAAAAACTACTCCCTCGTCCTCGATATCGAAATTCTCTTCAAGACCATCTTGAAGGTGTTCTCTCTCGGCGGAAAATGAGGTCCGGTGCGGATTAAACTTTCTTTCGCCGGGGGAAGAGCCTAACCACTGCGGCCTTTCGTTTGAAGCGTATCGTCCATCTCTGGCCGTGGTTCGCCGCCGTGCTGAGCGGCGCGATGCTCGTCCTTTGCTTCGCGCCGTTCGACCAGTCGTGGCTTGTCTGGATCGCGCTGTCCCCGCTTTTCGCCGCAATCTGGTTCGGCCCCGCCCACCCCAGGCATCCACTTTTGCGCAAACTCGAGTTGGGCTACGCGACCGGCTTGGTTTACTTCCTCGGCTCGCTCTCGTGGCTGGTTTCGGTCACGCCGCCGGGCTGGTTTGTGCTCTGCCTTTACCTTGCGCTCTATCCAGCGGTGTGGGCCGGCATCGTCTGGGTCATCGCAACCCCGCGCGAAACACGTGGCGCCGCGCGCTCGGTCTGGCTCAGTTCGTCGCGCAATCTGGCCGCGGCCGCGCTCGCCGCCGCCGCATGGGTGGCACTGGAATTGCTCCGCGGCACGATCTTGACCGGGTTCGGTTGGAACGCTCTCGGCGTTGCGCTCCATGGGAACATCCCGCTCATCCAACTGGCCTCGCTCACCGGCGTGGGCGGACTCTCCTTCCTCACCGTCATGACCTCGGCGATCGCGGTGGCAACCGTGCGCCGGCTCATGATCGAGGCCAAGGGCGGAAAAATCCGAGCGCACTTCGACTTCACCCTGACCATGGCGCTGATCATCGCGGCATTCGGCTACGGGTTGCGCCAGCTGGGAACGACCGGCGAGACGACGAAATTGCGAGTCGCCGCGGTGCAGCCCTCCATTCCGCAGGACGAGAAATGGAATCCTGCCTTCGAGAAACGCATCTACGACACGCTCGCACGGCAGACCGAGGCGGCAACGGCGATGCATCCCGACTTGATTCTGTGGCCCGAAGCGGCGACCCCGCGTGGCTTTTTCGAGGATCCCAGGGCCAACGAGTTCGTCAAAAAGCAGATGGCCAACGGGACTTTTTCCCTCCTCTTTGGCTCGCTCATCCTCAGCCACGAGGCGGACTATAATGCGGCGATCTTCATGACTGGGGCCGAACCGGAACCGCAGGTCTACCCGAAGACCCACCTCGTCATGTTCGGCGAATATGTGCCCCTGCGGGACAGCTTCCCCTTGTTCGCCATCTTGATCGGCGACCAGGTTCCGGCGGACTTTGATGCTGGGGAGGGACCGGTCATTTTCCATTTGCCCGAACCACAGGTCGCCATCAGTCCGCTGATCTGTTTCGAGGACACGCTCGGCGAACTCGGCCGGGCCGGAGCGAACGCGGGTGCACGATTATTTGCCACGATCACCAACACGGGATGGTTCAAGCGCAGCGCGGCCGGGGCCCAGCACCTGGCACACGCCGTGTTCCGCTGCGCGGAAACACGCCGCCCGATGATCCGTTGCGCCAACAACGGCGTGACTTGTGTCGTTGATGATCTTGGCCGCGTCCGCCAAACGCTCGCCGCACCCGATGGCGACACCTTCGGCGAGGGCTTGCTCGTTGCCGAGATCGCGGTGCCCGTCAATCCGCCAACCACATTCTTCATGCGCTGCGGGGAAATGTTTTCCTCCGCCTGCCTTATCCTCACCTTCGCGGCCTTGGGATGGAGCGCCATCCGACGACGCCCAGCCTGACTTTCTTGCCTCTTTTCACGGAAAAGTTCTTCGGGCAGTATTGGTGATCGTGAAAATACGCGTCACCGTTTTACCCAAACTATCCGTGCTCGACCCGCAGGGTGTGGCCACCGCGGACGCCATGAAGCACCTCGGATGGCCGGGAACCCCCCGCGTGCGCGTGGGGAAAATGATTGAGATCGATGCGCCCGGCGAACCGCCCGAGGAACACCTGCTGCACTCCATCTGCCGCGATCTTCTCTCCAATCCGGTCATCGAGGACTACAGCATCGAGTCTGTGGACTGATGAAATTCGCCGTCCTGCGATTTCCGGGCTCGAACTGCGACCAGGACTGCCTGCGGACCCTGCGCGATAACTTCGGCGCTTCCGCCGAGGCGGTCTGGCACAAGGAAACCTCGGTCGACGGCTATGATGTGATCGTCGTGCCCGGCGGATTTTCTTATGGCGACTACCTGCGGTGCGGGGCCATCGCACGGTATTCACCTGTCATGGCTGCCGTGACTCAAGCCGCCGCGCGCGGCGTTCCGGTGCTCGGCATCTGCAATGGTTTCCAAATCCTGTGCGAAGCAGGGCTCTTGCCGGGCGCGTTGATGCGCAACCGTGGACTTCATTTCATCTGCCGCACGGTGCACCTGTCCGTCACGAACGTGGCCAGCCCCTTCACGCGCGGCGCGAACCAGGGAGAGGTTATTCGACTGCCCGTAGCACACGGAGAGGGCTGCTATTTTGCTGATGAGGCAACCTTGGAGGAACTCGAGCAAGGCGGGCGGATCGCCTTTCGTTATTGCGAGGCGGACGGCAGCATCACGACCGCGGCGAATCCCAACGGATCGGTGCGCAACATTGCGGGCGTCCTCAACCGCCAAGGCAATGTTCTCGGCCTCATGCCCCATCCCGAGCGAGCATGCGAGGAGCGTTTGGGCAGCACGGACGGAACATTTGTCTTCGCCAGCCTGCTCGGCGCGGGCCTCTCTTCGGTGTCATGAAAGAGCGAGCCATCACTCCAGCGATCATCGAGAAGCACGGCATCACGGTCGATGAGTTCGCGCGCATCAAAGAAATCCTTGGTCGCGAACCCAACTTCACCGAACTCGGCATCTTCTCGGTCATGTGGAGCGAGCACTGCTCGTATAAAAACTCCCGACCGGAATTGAAGAAGTTTCCCACCACGGGCCCCAGCATTCTGGTCAAGGCCGGCGAGGAAAATGCCGGCGTGCTCGACGTAGGCGATGGCTGGGCGGTGGCCTTCAAGATCGAGAGCCACAACCACCCCAGCGCGGTGGAGCCATTCCAGGGCGCGGCCACCGGCGTGGGCGGCATCATTCGCGACATCTTCACCATGGGCGCGAGGCCGATCTTCCTCCTCGATTCTTTGCGCTTCGGGCCTGTGGATAAGAACTCTCCCGGCTCTGCAGCCAACCGGCATCTCCTCTCCGGCGTCGTGTCCGGCATCGCCCATTACGGCAATTGCATCGGCCTGCCCACCATCGGCGGCGAAACATGGTTCGATGAGACCTACGCAGGAAATCCGCTGGTCAATGTCTTCTGCCTGGGCGTGCTCCGCCATGACCAGATCGCGCGCGGCGCGGCCAAGGGTGTGGGCAATCCTGTCTTTTATGTCGGTGCAGAAACCGGGCGCGACGGGTTGGCAGGGGCCGCATTCGCCTCTCGCGAACTCACCGAGGAATCGAAGGAGGACCGACCCGCAGTGCAAGTCGGCGATCCTTTCCGCGAAAAACTTCTCCTCGAAGCGTGCCTCGAGCTCCTCGCCAGCGGTTGCGTGGCGGGCATCCAGGACATGGGGGCAGCCGGGCTGACCTGCTCGACTTGCGAAACTGCGAGCCGCGGTGGCACCGGCATCGATGTGGATCTTGACCTCGTTCCCAAGCGCGAGGAGGGCATGACACCCTACGAAATTCTGCTCAGCGAATCTCAAGAACGCATGCTGGTCATTGTGCACCGAGGGCAAGAGGACAGCGTGCGGGAAATTTTCGACAAGTGGGACCTGCCCCATGCTCAGGTGGGACACGTCACCGATGATGGTATGATGCGCATCCGCACGGGCGCTGACGTTGTCGCAGAAATTCCCGCCTCGTCACTTACCGACCAAGCGCCAGTTTATCATCGCGAGGCGGCCGACTGGAAGCCGCCCGACCAGTTGGACATCAATTTAGTTCCGCTGGCCGACATCGCCTCCGCCCTACCCCGTCTGCTCGCCCATCCGACGCTCGCTTGCAAGCGCTGGATCTGGGAGCAATACGACCACATGGTGCGCAATGGCACGGTTGTCCGACCCGGTTCCGACGCCGCTGTTTTTCTAGCACGCGAATGCGGCAAATTCCTCGCGGCCTCGGTGGATGGCAACGGGTTGATCACGAAGCTCGATCCTCGCGAGGGAGGGCGTCGCTGCGTGGCTGAAGCCGCGCGGAACCTCGCATGCTCGGGCGCGGTGCCTCTCGGCGCGACCGACAACCTGAACTTCGGCAATCCGCACAAGCCGGAAATTTTCCGCCAGTTGCGCGATGCAGTCGAAGGCATGGCGGAAGCCTGCCGCGCTTTCGGGACGCCCGTCACCGGCGGAAATGTCAGCCTCTACAACGAGAATCCATCGGGTCCGATCGACCCGACACCGGTCGTGGCCATGGTCGGAATCGTCGAGGACGAGGCTCACATCACGCGGCAAGCGTTCCGCGGCGCGGGCGAGGCCGTGTGGCTGCTCGGCGATCGGGACGCGGGTTTGGACGCCTCCCAATTTCTCCTCATTGTCCACGGACGCAAGGAGGGGCGACCGCCCCAGACGGACCTAGCTGCGGAGATTTTGCTCCAGCAGACCCTGCGTGATGCCATCCGCTCCGGTTTCATCCGCAGCGCCCACGACTGCGCCGAGGGCGGGATCGCCGTCGCCCTAGCGGAATGCTGCATCTCGAGTGAGCCCCCGCTCGGCGCCGAGATCGAGTTGCCCGACCACAAGCGGCGTGACGACGAGGAGTTTTTTCATGAGGCGCCGGGACGGATCATCGTCTCTGTCGATGGATCATACGAATCTGCACTCGCAGCCCTCTGCGCGGAGCGGGGGGTGCCGGCCAAGCGTCTGGGGACCACGGGAGGCAAGGATCTGGTGATCGGCCTGCGGGGCCGGGAATACCGTTGGCCGGCCGGGATGCTTTTCCGTGTCTGGGACTCCTCACTCGGGGAACTGATGGACGCAGTTGCGGAACCGCTCGCCGCGCACTAGATTCGAGGTGTCATGAAGCGCCTGCCTAAAGCGGGGGACCTTTCCGGTTCGCTCCTTGTCGCGCATCCAATGATGGCGGATCCGAACTTTCGCCACACAATCCTCTACCTTTCGCATCACAGCGCGGAGGACGGCGCGCTCGGTTTCATTCTCAATCGTCCGCTGGGCCAAAGTGCAGACGATCTGGAGGTCGGCGAACTGCTCGAGCACATCTCGAATGTGCCGATCTTCGAAGGTGGACCCGTCCAGCGCAACCAGGTGATCGTAGCCAGCCTCGAGTGGGACACCGCATCTGATGCATGCAAGTTCAAGCCGCTGCAAAAGCCCGAGGGAGAACTCGAACTGCCGGCTGGACACGACGACAAGCTCCGCGTCTTTCTAGGCTACGCCGGTTGGTCCAAAAACCAGCTTGAGAAAGAGATCGCCCTGAACTCCTGGCTCGTGGTGAAGCCGCATCCGGAACTGCTGCGCGCTGATGCCGACGACACCACATGGCGGCTCATCATGAACAGCCTTGGCCCGATGTATCGGGTGCTGGCCGACTCCCCTGACGATGCCTCGCGCAACTGAGAAAGTCTCACCCTTCGCTGCCCGCGTCTATGCCGCGCTGCAGACCATCCCGGCTGGAAGCGTGATTACCTACGCCGCGCTGGGACGGCGCGCCGGCTGCGGTTCGCCGCGAGCAGTGGGACAGGCCCTACGCGCCAATCCCCTCGCCCCCGCCGTACCGTGCCATCGCGTGATCGCAGCGGATCTCTCCCCCGGCGGATTTTTCGGAGAGAGCAAAGGTCCGGAGATCGCCCGTAAGCTCCGCTTGCTGTCAGCTGAAGGCGTGCACTTCGCCAACAACCGCCTCGCCGAAGAGCATCGATTGATCCGCTGACCCTCATGGCGTCGGGCTACCGACCCCGGGCCTCGCCGAGATAGCACTCAGCAATCTGTCTTGAGGCATCGCGCAAAGTCATTTCCCCCGCGGCCACCTTGCCGCCCAGTAAAGCTAGTTCATCTTGCACCGACTTGCTTCCCGCCATACCGAGGAGCACTTGCTCCCGGGCAAAATCGAGCAGACCTTCCTGCTCCTGACGTAGCCGCCGCGCCGACCATTCCCCGGATGCTGCCATCTCGGCCTGGAACTTTTGCACAAGTGCCCACACCTCCGCGACGCCCGTTCCTTGCAAGGCTGAGCAAGTGAGCACCTCGGGTTTCCACCCGGGCGTAGCCGGCGCAAGCAGATGGAGTATCTGATCGAGTTCCAGGCGCAATTTGTCCGCCGCTGCGACATTGTCACCATCGGCTTTCGTCACCACCATAGCATCGGCCATTTCGACGATGCCCTTTTTGATACCCTGCAGTTCGTCGCCCGCACCGGTCAGGGCCAGCAGGAGGAAGAAATCGGTCATCGACCGCACCGCGATCTCGCTCTGCCCGACCCCCACCGTCTCGATGAGGATCACCCCGTAGCCAGCCGCTTCGCACAGCGTGATCGTCTCCCGCGTCTTTCGCGTCACGCCGCCGAGCGCACCGCCGGAAGGTGACGGGCGGATGTAGGCGCGCGGATGACGTGACAGCTCCTCCATTCTCGTCTTGTCGCCGAGAATGCTGCCTCCGGAAACGGCGCTTGTCGGATCGACCGCCAGCACCGCCACACGATGCCCTGCCTCGCAGAGACGAAGTCCGAAAGCCTCGATGAAAGTGCTCTTGCCGACGCCGGGCACACCCGTAATCCCGATCCGAATAGAATGATCACGGTACGGCAGCAACATCTGCATCAATTCCGCCGCCTCCCCCACATGCTGTGGCGCCGTACTCTCCACCAAGGTGATGGCCTTAGCCAACATGGTGGTATTGCCTCCCCTTAGACCAGCGGCACAATCCGAGACTGACAGTGCAACAGTACTCTGAGCGGACTTCATGGGTGGAGGTGGAATCTCCCACAAAACCGCTCTGGGTGGAAGATCGGTGGACGGTCCCGCGTTTGACACATCTGGTCGGTTGAGTAGACTAGTTGAATGGAACCGACACCAAGCGTGCAAGAAATCGGAGCCTACGAGGCAAAGACAAACCTCTCCCGCCTCCTTCGTCAGACCCGCGCCGGAAAATCATTCATCATTACCCAGCGCGGCAAGCCTGTCGCGGAACTCAAGCCTGCGCCGGTCAAACGCGGCAAGGCCAGTCGCGGAGATATGAAGGGCAAAATCTGGGTCGCGGACGACTTTTGCGAACCGATCGAGGAGATGCGCGAATACATGGAATAGCGCATGCGCTACCTGCTCGACACCCACGTGCTTCTTTGGTGGCGCGCGGACGATCCGCGTCTGCCGCACCGTTGGGACCCGGTCCTCGGCAACACCGACAACCACGACATCGTCTTCAGCGCTGCTTCACTCTGGGAAATCGCCATCAAACGAGCCCTCGGAAAACTGGACTTGGGCATTGATGTGTCCGATTTTTCCCGGCAGCTGCAAGAGGACCACGGTTTCCGCCTGATCGGCATCGAAACCGCGGCACTGGATCTGCTGTCCACACTTCCCCATCACCATGGCGACCCTTTCGACCGCCTGCTTATTTCCCAAGCTTTGGAAAGCGGAGCCATCGCCGTGACCAACGACCACAACTGGAAAAAATACCGCTGCAAGGTCCAGTGGTGAACGCCGACAAATTGGCCCCAAAGGTAATTTGCTCGCATTTGCTGCTCCATCGGGCAGTTGCAGCCGCGGAGCGGTCGAATAAGCTTTTTGGGCAAGCCGCCTGAAATGTTCTCCCCTCCGCGCCATAACTCCCGCCTATAAATTCGCTTCGAGATCGGCGATCAGGCGTTTGGCGGCGTCGGGGATCACGGTGCCGGGGCCGAAAATTTCGGCGGCGCCATGTTGCCGGAGAAAATCGTAGTCCTGGTGAGGAATCACCCCGCCGATGACGACAAGGATGTCGGGACGACCCAGTTTTTTCAATTCCTCGACCAGCTGCGGCAGGAGTGTTTTGTGTCCTCCGGCCAGCGAGCTGAAGCCGACGATGTGCACGTCGTTTTCGACGGCTTGTTTGGCGGTCTCCTCGGGCGTCTGGAAAAGCGGGCCGATGTCGACGTCGAAGCCCAAGTCGGCGTACGCCGTGGCAATGACTTTGGCCCCGCGGTCGTGTCCGTCCTGCCCCATTTTGGCCACGAGAATGCGCGGTCGCCGGCCGTGGCGAGACTCGAACTCCGCGCTCATGCTCCGGACTTCCGCGATTTGCTTGTCCTCACCGAACTCGCGCCCGTAGACACCCGAAATGGATCGAACAACCGCCATATGCCGACCATACACCTTCTCCATCGCATCGGAAATCTCTCCGAGCGTGGCCCGCTCGCGGGTAGCCTCGACGGCCAGAGCCAGGAGGTTGCCTGAACCACCCTTGGCTGCAGCGGTCAGAGCATTCAAGGCGCGGCTGACCCTCGCGCTGTTGCGTGCGGCGCGGATTTTGCGGAGTTGGGCTACCTGCTCCTCACGCACGGCCGTATTGTCGACCTCCCGGATCTCCAAAGCCTCCTCCTTGGCCAGCTGGTACTTGTTGACGCCGACAATGACTTCACGCCCGGAATCAATCTGCGCCTGGCGCCGGGCAGCAGCCTCCTCGATGCGCATCTTGGGCAGGCCGGTATTGATGGCCTTGGCCATACCGCCGAGCTTCTCCACCTCGACGATATGCGCCCACGCGCGCTCCATCAGATCCCGCGTCAAGCTCTCCATGTAATAGGAGCCTCCCCACGGGTCGACGGTGCGGCAAATGCCGGAGTTCTTCT
>Ga0209190_1002220_pt1 | contig 13205 bp, 9 predicted proteins | sample M_140205_XF_Meta_FD_187315 | JGI IMG/M metagenome (GOLD analysis project Ga0209190, IMG submission 187315) | Freshwater microbial communities from Lake Montjoie, Canada to study carbon cycling - M_140205_XF_MetaG (SPAdes) (version 2) | ecosystem: Environmental > Aquatic > Freshwater > Lake... | reverse complement strand
CGGGATGACGGACACAGACTCCGATATTGGCCATATCCCCCTTATCTCCACTGCGAGCCAAACATAAACGGCTCAAGGGTATCCCGAGTCCTCGTTCAAAGGCATGGTCGATGGTAGTAGAGGCCTTCGTGGCCACCTGCTCTTTGCACTTGGGTGCGGTGAAAGTTCCGCTTCGGGTTCCCTCTATGGGCTGCGCTTCATGCACAGCGCCATCCGCAAAACGAGCGATGGTGGGAATCACCCACTCCTTGGATAGCAACGCAGGCCAATACCGCACGATGGACTGCGGCTTCGCCACCCCAGGAACGGCCGCCACACCAGGAGGTCCCCCCAAAATCAGGGAAGGGATCAGCTTGCTAAATCGTTGTAAGACTTCTGCCTCCTGGGCACGGGCCCCCAGTCGAAGCATAATCTCAGCGCCCTCATGCGCATGCCCCAGGGAGCGATGACACGCATTCCACCCAAAAAACTCAGTGGAAGTCTCGAGAAAAGGGCCTTCTACCCGTTTCCAAAAAATATCGGCAAATTTCTCTGCCTTGGCGCGCGCCTCCGGTCCCGAAACCAGGATGGAACCTATACAAGTAAATCCATCTTCGAAAGCCATGGAAACCTTGTAGGAGTCGGTGGGGGCAAATCCCTTGACCCCAAATACCCGCACCCGGTTTTCCCCCGCAGCTTCAAGCTGAATCGAGCTAAAATCAGCAACCACATCGGGAGAAATATAGGCGTGGGGGTTCCCCATCTCGTAAAACACTTGCTCTCGCACCGTGTCCACGGATACCAAGCCCCCACTGTCCGGATGTTTGGTCACAAAAAAGGAGCCGTTCTCTTGGATCTCCACGATGGGATACCCAATTTCGTCGAAGGAAGCGACCTTGCGCCAGTCGGTGAAGTTGCCTCCCGTGCATTGACTGCCACATTCGATGATATGACCGGCCACAATCCCGGAGGCCAAGCGATCCCAATCCTCGAGATCCCACCCAAAGTGATAGATCATGGGCGCTAAGGTAATCCCCGTATCGGTGACACGCCCCGTGAGGATGATATCGGGATCCCACTTGCGTAACGCTTCCAATACAGGCACGGCGCCAAAGTACACGTTGGCCACTTCGATGCGATCTTGCACCTCAGAAAAAGAGGCCCCCGTTTCCATGTTGGCAAAGGGTACCCCTTGGCCTTGCAACCGAGGGATCTCCCCCACCAAGCTGTCGCCATAGACAATGGCAATCTTGATTTTCAGGCCATGCTTTTGGGCCAACTGCTCGACCATATGGGCACAGGCCTGAGGATTGATTCCCCCCGCATTGGTGATGAGTTTCACCTTCTTTTCAAGCAGGAGCGGCAATACCGGATCCAACATCTTGGTAAAATCCCGGGCATATCCAGCCATGGGATCTCGGTTGCGCTGCTTTTGGAGGATGGACATGGTCACTTCCGCAAGGAAGTCCATGGTGATGTAGTCCAGCGGCCCCCCCTCCAACTGACGGCGCAAGGCGTTGGGATCATCTCCCCAGTATCCACTGGCATTGGCGATTCGTAGGGTTTTCACGAGCGGTCTCCTTACATGCGGAAGATGCCAAAGCGGGTGCGCGGCCACTCGTAGTGCAGTGTAGACGCAAAAGCTCGGGCAAGGGTAGATCGGGTGGCTCGAGGATCGATCACGCCATCGTCCCATAGACGGGCGGATGCATAATACGCATGACCCTCGGTCTCATATTTTTCGTGAATGGTATGACGCAGGTCCGCTTCTTCCTTGGCAGAAAGAGCCCCTCCCGTGCGAGCCAGTTGCTGGTTCTTCACCGTAACGAGAACATTGGCAGCCTGCTCCCCGCCCATCACAGAGATACGGGCACTAGGCCAAGAGAAGAGAAAGCTTGGATCATAGGCTCGACCGCACATTCCGTAGTTGCCAGCTCCAAAGCTGCCCCCAAGGAGTACGGTGACCTTGGGGACATTGGCATTGGCCACGGCATGAACCAACTTGGCTCCATGTTTAGCAATGCCTTCGTGCTCGTACTTTTTACCGACCATAAAACCAGTAATGTTTTGCAAAAAGAGGAGGGGGGTATTTTCCTGGCAGCACAGCTCAATAAAATGGGTACCCTTGAGAGAACTCTCGGAGAAAAGCACCCCGTTATTGGCAATGATTCCCACAGGAATACCCTCAATATGGGCAAACCCCGTGACCAAGGTGGAACCATAATTTTTCTTGAATTCGAAGAAATCGGATCGGTCTACGATGCGCGCAATGATTTCGCGCACATCAAAGAATTTACTTAACTGCGGGGGGAGAATCCCAAGAATCTCTTCGGCGTCATAAGCAGGCGCAGCCGGGGTCTCGAGGCGAACAGGAGCACTTTTGTGGGCCCCGAGGTGCGCAACAATTTCCCGCAAAAGAAAAATCCCATGGGCATCGTCTTCGGCCGCATGATCGGATACTCCGCTATTTTTCGTGTGAACATCTGCGCCTCCTAGCTCTTCTACCGTCACTTCTTCGCCAGTGGCCGCCTTTACCAAGGGAGGTCCCGCAAGGAAAATGCTGCCAGTCCCTCGGACAATCACCGTTTGGTCCGACATGGCAGGGATATAAGCCCCTCCCGCTGTACAGAACCCATGAACGGAGGAAATCTGGGGAATCCGAGCCGCACTCATGCGGGCTTGGTTGTAAAAAATACGCCCAAAATGGTCTCGGTCTGGAAATACGTCGGCTTGTTTTGGAAGAAAAGCCCCCCCTGAGTCAACCAAATACAGACAGGGCAAGTGATTTTTCTCTGCAATTTCTTGGGCGCGAAGATGCTTCTTCACCGTGATGGGGTAGTAGGTCCCTCCCTTCACCGTCTGGTCGTTGGCCACGATCATGCAGGTACGTCCCCTAACCTGCCCAATTCCCGTCAGAATTCCTCCGGCCGGCACCTCATCCTCATACAAGCCATAGCCGGCGAGGGGAGATAATTCCAAAAAGGAAGAATCGGGGTCCAAGAGAGAGGCAATCCGTTCCCGAGCTGTAAGCTTCCCTTTGGCATGCTCCCGCTCGCGAGTCTTGGCATCGGGACCATTCTGAATGCTACCCATCAGCGTATGAAAGGAGGCCAACTGCTGACGCTGAAAGTCATCCTGGGACGCTCGCACGTGGCTGTCTATCTTCATCGTGGGTCTTTTCCTGGCAAAGTCGGTGTTGAATGCCCCCCACACTGCCCGAGGACATAAAGATCACCACATCCTCTGGCTGAATGTGCAAATGAAGCCACGAGTATAGATCGTCAAACCCCTTGAACGCAAAGGATTTCTCCCCCAGGGCCTTCGCCACTTCCGAGGCTTGAAACCGTTGCTCCTTGGGAATCCGAGCATCCTCTGGACAGGGGGCAATGAGCGCTATATCAGCCAGTCGAAGGCTCTCCGTAAAGGCCTCTTGAAACACATTTCGTCGAGCGGTGGCATTTTTGGGTTCAAAGACAGCCACCACGCGACGGGAAGGAAAAGACACCCGTGCCATTTCAAGCAAATTGGTCATGGCAGTGGGATGGTGCGCAAAATCGTCGTAGATGGGCGCCCCTCGATAATGCCCCAACAGCTCCATGCGTCGTCGCACACCCCGAAAGGACAGTAGCCCCTCTAGGAGCGCAGGTAAGTCCTTCTTCGCAAGTGGCATACGCTCGAGACATGCCACCACCTGAGCTACATTCGACAGATTTCGTTCTCCCTGCAACTGGGTACGTACCCGAATGGTTCCCCAGGTGCTTGTCGCCAAATCTGCATACCAGAGGGGCAAGCCCGTGGCACTCGGCTCTACCCCCGTAGCCAGTACCCGTACGGCAGCAGAGGGAGAGTCTCCATAGCAGGAAACCTGGGTTACCTTATGAAGCAAATCCAACTCTCTCAAGACTTTTCGAACCCCAGGGTCATCCACATTGGCAATGATATTGCGCGGGGTTCCCACCAAAAGGAGGAATCGAGAGAAGGTTTTCTCGATAGCCTCCAGGGAGGGGAAAATATCCGCGTGATCAAATTCAATATTGGTAAGAAGTGCGTAGCGCGGTCGGTAATGAAGAAACTTCGAACCCTTATCAAAAAATGCCGTATCGTACTCATCTCCCTCGATGACAAAATGCTTCCCCTCTCCCACAGCAAAACTCTGAGAAAAATTGAGGGGAAAACCTCCGATCAAAAACCCGGGCTTTTCTCCCAAACAGGTCAACATATGGGCCAAGAGGGAGGACGTGGTGGTCTTCCCATGGGTCCCTGCGACCACAAGACTCTCTTTTTGCTCCAAAAAAGCCTCGCCCACAAATTGAGGGAAGCTCGTATAGGGGCGACCTTGGCTCAGGATGGCTTCCACCTCTGGATTCCCACGGGACAAGGCATTGCCGATAATATAGAGATCGGCAGGTGCCCGATCCAGGTTGGCGGCTGCATAGGGAGCCAAAACGGAAATCCCTAATTCTCGAAGCATATCCGACATGGGAGGGTAGATGGCCCCAGCCTCGCTCCCCCAGACTTCATAGCCCGCTTCTTTACAAAGTCCTGCCGCAGAAGCCATTCCCGTGCCTGCAATCCCAGCAAAGTAGAGTTTTTTCATCGCATCCCTCCGGTTCTCGCGGGTTTTTTCCACGTAAGTGTGGTAGAGCTAATTTCAGCGGTAGCACCCACCCAGAGCGGCAGGTTTCTAGGAATATGACCAAAGTCGGGCGATGTATAGAGGGGAATCCCAGGTAACCGATGGGCCATTTCCCTTTTCACAGCACTTGCAGAGAGAGACCCTGGGATATCCGTCAAGGCTCCGAGGACCACGCCCTGGACGCCCCGTAAGGCTTGACTCTGAAGGAGTTGGTTCCAATTTCGCATCAACCGACCGGGAGACTCCCCCACATCCTCGAGAAAGAGGATGGCCCCCTCCAAGGAGGCAGGAAAATAGGGTGTTCCCAGAAGAGCAGTGAGCACAGAAAGACAGCCTCCGAAGAGCCAACCCGTCACGGGGGCGATTCCTCCGCTCAAGGGTTGCGCGGAAATTTTCCCTTCGACGCTGTCCCCTCTCAAGAGGGCGAGCATGGGCTCGCGGGTTTCGTTCCATCCAGAGCGAGCACCAGGCGTGGGGCCATGAATTCCTGTCCAACCGAGTTGGGCATAAAGAGCGCTATGCAAAGCTGTGATGTCTGAGAAACCTACGAGGGTTTTAGGTGGGCATCTCGCCAGTTTCTCCCAAGGTAACAAGGGGAGAAGGTCGCTCGATCCATACCCTCCCCGGGAGCAGAGGACAAAGTGGGCCTCCGGATCTTCCAAGGCCCGGCATAAGGCGGCGGCCCGAAGCGGAGCGGGTGCAGAGACGATGGGCCAATTCCAATCCACAGGCTGGGGGTCGTGACGGATGACAAACCCCTCCTTAGCAAGACGGTAAAGGCGTTGGGGCAACAGTCCAGAGACGTCCCCGCTGGCTGGTTCGACGACACGAAGGATATGGGTCATACTAGTACCAAGGGTTAAAAAATATTGAACCTAGTGTAGCAGGGTTATCGTATGGATCGAAAGAAAGAGTGCCGCTGGTTTAGCGGCTATAAACCATGTAAGTTTGCCTGCACAAAATCGGATCACTCTCATTGTGAAACCGTGGACAAACGAATTGCCATCGTGAGCCTCGACGCCATGGGAGCCGTATTGCGTGCAACCTGTTTGCTTACGCCCATTTTACGGAAATATCCCAAAGCTCACATCACGTGGATTACCCTGCCTAACTGCAAAGCCCTCTTGGCAAACAATCCCCACATCCATCGTTTGCTGACGGTAGAAGGCACCTCCTGGTCCAGCTTGATGTACCTTCAGTTCGATATCCTCTATGCCACAGATAAGTCTGTGGAAGCGGGCTCCTTAGCTGAACTCCTTCAGGCGAAAGAAAAATGGGGCTTTGGCTTAACCCCGACGGGTGTCATTCGCCCGTTTACAAAAGAGGCAAACTATTCCTACCAAATGGGGCTTGATGACAACCTGAAGTTCCATATCAACCAACAACCCGAGACCCAAATCCTCACGGAAGCCATGGGGCTAGAATGGCGGCGAGATCCCTATGTACTCGAACTTACAAAGGAAGAGAAAGAGGAAGTAGCCAAGCGAAAGCAGACACTTGCCAATCAGCTGCCCACGCCACCTCTGGGTTTTTTAGGGTACAATACGGGATGCTCTCTCCTCTTTTCTTACAAACGATTTACGGTGGAACGAGCCATCGAGATGGTTTCTTCTTGGCTTACCGCCTACCCAAAACATGCCATCTTACTCCTCGGAGGCAGAGAGGATACAGAGCGACAACGAGCCATCAAGGCCGCTTTTGCTCACGACCCTTTTGTGATCAACACACCGACGGAGGAAGGTCTTCGATCGGGCGTTCTTTGGATGGCTACCAGTGATGTGGTTTTTTCCGGATGCTCCCTCGGGATGCACATTGCCATTGCCCTGAAAAAGCGGGTCGTCGCTTGGTTTGGGGTCAGCTGCATCCAAGAAATTGATCTCTATGACCGAGGGGTGAAAATCCAATCCCCGGTTCCCTGCTCCCCTTGCTGGAAAAAAACCTGCAACAATACGCCCAAATGTTACGATGTAGTCCCTTTGGACCAGATCACTGCCGCCCTCCTCCCAAAGGGGGGGAGGACTTAGCAAGGAAAAAAGGGGGGGAGGTCTGGAGGGGGGGGGAACGCCCCTCCAGAAAAAAGCCCGTATTTAAGAGATCCATCTCCCTACCGATACATAACTGGACACCAAAAAGGACCCACGATTATGTATCAAATTATTTTTATCCTTTTTTCTCTTCTTCCCCTTGCGCGCTGCACCCAGCAAGGCACCTCCACGCCGAGCAGCAATGCAGCCACCGTAGGCGCAGAAGGACCTGGTATTGGAAGTACAGCCGCTCTTTTATCTTCCGTGAATACCCTCAATGGAAGCGACACTGCCGCTACACTTGCAAGTTTGAGCCCAGCTCAATTGCAGGTTTTATACGCCCAAAGGAAAAATGAAAACAACACACAAAATCAACAGCTACAAATCAACACTGCTTTAGTCAGCGGATTTTGTGAACAAATTAAAAAACTTGATAACTCATGCGTGCCTAGAACCTCTGTGGTTTACAATGTGTATACACAAAACGTCAATTGCTCCGGACAGACCATCAACGAGCCCACACCCGAGCCTATTATTCAAATCACCATACCGGGACAATCTGTCGGAAGCTTTATTCTGGTAGGCAATAGCCAACCCGCCTATGTTTCTACTCCATTCAAATCAGGAACAACTACCATCACTTTTTCCCAACAGGCTGGAAAAGAGGTAGCATCTCCTACCTTTGGACAACTTTCAAACCTCTATATCACGAGCGCACCCGTCGATGGCACGAATCCAAATCTACCTCCTTTGGCCAATTTTGCCAATTTATCCATCACCATCAACGGAACACTTTTACTCAAAACTTCAGCTGCAAAATATAACGATGCTAACTATGCGACCACACGGTACAATATTCCGCTGGATGCGATCACCTCCCTGCAAACCTCCAGTTCCTGTCTCATGACAGCATCTGATGTGGCTGGCTTTACGGCAAGCATTACCAATAATGTGACTCAGCAACAAATTGCAACCCAACTTAAAAACACGACATCCAATAATGATTCTCCCACAAATTTGATTGCAAGCATTTTAGAACTGGAAGCCCACACAGCCACCATCCAACAAAACATCAACCTCACCAACACCACCTTATTGGCGCTTGTTAATGAGGTGCAGCAAAATCAGAATATTGGATGCCATTATAACGATACCATCACCTCGGTTACCGTTACCATTGGAGGATCCTCACCAACACCACCAAGCGTAGGTACCTCAAATGATCCACCCATTCCTCCGGTAGGCACAGGAAACCCTGGCACCATGCGAATCAACCTAAACGCTGTAAATCAAGCGTTTGCAGGCGCGAGTATTTTCGCTGATACTGGGAATGCTTTCAGCATCCCGAGCGCACCTGTATCCATTGGAGCCATGCAGAATATTCAATTAACCAAAGGCGGGGTTCTTTATACGGCGCTAAAAGATTGCAGCGCAGGCGCATTGGCTTTTATCGTGGGAGAGTCCTGCAACTGGCATATTACAGAGAACGATATTTTTGTGGTTACCAGCATTGCGATTGAAGTGAACGGTTTCACCATTTACCAAAATAATAATTTAAACCTAACGTTCCGGGGACCACTCGTCTATGGGACTTCCGCTGGGCAATTGCTCAGTTGGTCCGATAGTATTCAGGTAAATAATCCCCTATGGACCAAATTGATGAATGACACATCATGCAATGCAAATTAAGCCATTTATTCATTTTCCTTCTTCCCATTCACCTCCTCAGCTCTTGTAATAAGAAACCCGATTCTCTTCTCACTTCTGGCTCTGCCGCTGCAACTGCCGCATCTTCTTTTGTCAACACTAATACAGAAAATACGGTTGTTACTGCCCTTATCGATGGCAGCACCTTGCAGATTTACAATTTACAAGCCGGAAATTTGCAAGTGGCGGGGGTAAATCAAGAAGTACTTTCCTTCAGCGCTTCTCCAGGAACAACCTATGTTGAATATACCATTTGCCCCACAAATCCAGTTTATGCGAGCTGTCCAGCTGGTGCATTTTGTGCCCAAGGGGGGCAGTGCTACCAACAGGTGACCACCTATAATCAAGTAATCATGACCTATGTCGGCGGGGGGCCAATGACCATTTCAGCACAAGCTTGCACCTCGGCACAAAACTCTCTCACCAGCGTAAACTGTGGCCCCGTCAACCAGATCAACTACAATGCAAATCGCCACCAAGGAGCCCTGGCCGATCTTTTAGCCAGACGAGAGGGACTTTTTCTTCAGTTCAAGAATACCGTACCCGAAATGAATCAAATCTTCCAAACCTTTGTAACAAACGGAACGACAGACCTTAATACGGGAAAGGATTCCAGTTGTTTCAAAGAAAATTTACAAGCCTACGAGACATTAAAAGCCAAAGTAGAGGCAGTACATCAATATCTACAAGTCCCCGTTGAAACCTTGTTGTCTGTCATTAAAAATATTGTGCCTAGTGAAATATTGTCCGGCCTTGGAACGGCACTATCGGGACTTAAAAAAGCTCTAATTAGCTTTTGCCATAGTTTGGCAAATGCCACAAATTCCAACAAAACCTGCGAAATATTAATGACCATTGGAACTACCGTCGCCACTCTGGCTTCTGCATTTTTGCCCGATGAAATGTTTAGCGCCCTCACAACGGCTATCAAAGATGTCGAAGATTCAAGTGTTACCAAGCAATGCACCGCTGACACAATATTTAACACCAGCTTTGAAGCTGTAAACCTGCAACAACAAACTATCTACACCCAAATAAAAAATATCAATGCCCAAATCCAGGCCTATGGCTATCAATAGTCAATAAAATTTGATGTAATTTTCATACCTCTTTTGGTATACTCCATTCCTACAGGAATGGGAGATTCACCTTTCTCTCTTTCTTATACTCAGTTGATTGAAAAAAGAGGTTTTTGTGCACACAGAAAATCAGGCTCCCCAACGATGGGTTTCTTGGCTTCTTTTTTTGGGTCTTGTTTGCGGAAATATCGGCATAGACCAAGTCACCAAAGAAGTAGCGGAGCGAGACCTTCTTGTGTGGGCACACCCTACCGAAATCCCAGAATATCATGGAAAAAGAATCCCGTATCAAACCTTTGCAAGTGAGTCTACGGACGACACTCCTCCAAAATGGTCTTTTTCTATGGGGCTTTGCTATGTGCGCAACCAAGGGGCAGCCTGGGGAGCCCTATCTGATTTGCGAGAAAGCATTCGCAGCCCTTTTTTTTATTTGGTTACCTTCTTTGCCATATGTATCCTTCTATACTATCTAAAGACAACTCCCGCCCATCACCGAGCGGCTCGATTGGGATTTACCCTGGTGCTTTCCGGCGCCATTGGGAATTTTATTGATCGCGTGAGATTGGGTTACGTCATCGATTTCTTGGATGTGAGTTGGTCGATTCCTTTGCCTTTTTTTATTAATTTTTCTTTAGGCCCGATTCAAATTCACACGGATCGGTGGGCCTATGATTTTCCAAAGTTTAATTGGGCTGACTCTATGATCACCATCGGGGTCACCTTTCTCCTGATCGACATGTTGATTTTGGAATCCTTTCGCAAGCGAAGATCCCTACAGGAGATCCCTACAGGAGACCGCAAAAAAGGAGAGAGTCATGAATCAACGACTGCTACGTAATTCCACAAGCAAAGTAGGAGAACTGCTTCAGCAAGCCATATCCGAGCTAGCCACCCTGAACCGAGGGGTATTAACGGTGGAAGTCTTGCTGATGGAGCTCATGGAGCAAAAAGACTCCATCGCACTGAAGGCAGTGGAAGAGCTTGGACTCGACACTGACCGGATCATTCGCTCTCTTACAGATAAAGTCCTCGAACATATCCATCAGCTCCCCTTATTACAAGCCGCCCATGGCACCGGTTCCATGCGGATCTCCCAAGAAATCGAAATTTTGTTTGAGGCTGCGGAAAAAGAACGAGTGCGCATGGGAGATTCTTTTCTTTCTACCATCGCCTTGTTTCTTGGATTCTTTGATGAACAACTCCCGACCCATGCCCTTTTTGAAGCTGAGGGGCTTTCCTATGAAACTTGTAAGGCGGCCATATCCAATCTCCGGGGAAAAACCAAGATCACGGAGAAAGATGGAGAAAGCCGCACAAGTTACTTAGAAGAGTACACCACCGATCTGACTACCCTTGCACGCAAAGGGAGTTTGGATCCTGTTATCGGCAGAGAAAAAGAAATCCTGCGTGTGATCGAAATTCTCTCGCGTCGAAAAAAGAACAACCCTGTGTTAATCGGAGAACCTGGCGTAGGGAAAACCGTGATTGCAGAAGGGTTGGCCCAAAAAATTGTGCAGTCTGCCGTACCTCCTCATCTCCTCAACAAACGCATTCTTTCTCTAGAAATGGGCAACCTGATTGCAGGTGCCAAAATGCAAGGAGAGTTCGAAGAGCGTTTGAAGTCCATTCGAGATGAGGTAATTGCTGCAGCGGGAGATGTAATTCTATTCATCGATGAGTTACATACGGTAGTGGGAGCTGGTCGACAAGCGGGTGGATTGGATGCCTCAAATATGTTGAAACCTGCACTCGCCAACGGAAGGCTCCAGTGCCTAGGGGCAACCACATTTAAAGAGTACAAGCAGTATATTGCCAGCGATCGAGCTTTGGAGCGCCGATTCCAGGTAGTGAAAATTGATGAACCTTCCCTCGCAGATGCCATTCAGATTCTGCAAGGCCTTAAAACTCGGTATGAAAAGCATCATCAAATTGAATATACCGATGCGGCTATTGAAGCTGCTGTCATGCTCTCTGATCGCTATATCCAGGAACGATTTTTGCCCGATAAGGCCATTGACCTGCTTGACGAGGCGGGCTCTGCTAAACGAATGAAACTTTTGGCCAATACTGGCACCACCCGTGAGCTAGAACTCAAAAAGCAAGACTGGGAAACTCAGAAACAAGCGGCCTACCAAAAAAGCCAGTTTGAGAAAATGGCCCAATGCCAGATGGAGTTGGCCCGCATCGAAGCCCAACTCCAAGAAATCCATAAGCAGCATGTTTCTAGCTTCAAGGAAGATGAAAAGAAGGTTTCTGAAGAAGATATTGCTGCAGTTGTAAGCAAAGCCACCGGCATTCCGGTACAAAAAGTCGTGGAAAAAGAAGCCAAAAAATTGCGGGAATTGGAAGAATCTCTTCACAAGAGAGTAATTGGACAATCCCATGCCCTGAAGAAGGTTTCAGACGCCATTCGACGAAATCGATCTGGGCTTCGTAAGGCCACACGTCCCATTGCTTCCTTTTTATTTCTGGGACCTACGGGAGTAGGAAAAACTGAATTAGCCAAAGCCCTTGCCGCTCTTGTCCTTGATGATGAGAGTAAGATCATTCGTTTGGATATGTCTGAATACATGGAAAAACATTCTGTATCCAAACTCATCGGTTCTCCCCCTGGATATGTGGGATATGGAGAAGGAGGGCAACTAACGGAGAAGGTCAAACAGCAGCCCTATAGTATATTGCTGCTCGATGAGTTCGAAAAAGCCCATCCGGATGTATACAACATCCTTCTGCCTGTGTTGGATGAAGGCTGGCTCACTGATGGAGAAGGAAATCGAGTCAGCTTTCGTAACTGCATCATTATTGGAACCTCCAACTTGGGCACCCAACTCTTAGCAGAACGAAAAAAGCCTGTGGGAATCGGAGCCCAAGAGACGGATATGAGCGCCGATGAGATCCAATCAGAAATTCTATCGGAAGTAAAAAAATACCTACGGCCTGAATTTATCAATCGCCTCGATGAAATTGTGGTGTTTAACCGACTCAGCAAAGGGGAACTGCGAGAGATCTTGAATCTTCAACTGGAAGAGTTGACACAAAGAGGCAAAGAGAAGGGGATCACCCTTCTTGTGGATCCCACAGTTCACGACTTTTTGCTCGCCCAAGTGGATACCACCCAATATGGAGCGCGGCCCATCAAACGTGCGGTGGAGACTCACCTAGAGACCCCCATCGCCATATGGATCCTCGAACACCCCTCCCAACCAGGACAAACCATTCGGGCGATCATGACCGAAGGAAAGGTCTCTCTCTCCTAGCCCCCCCGCAAAGAAGAGAGTTTGAGAGAAAACTGCGCAGCTGGTTTCTCTCAAGAAAAGGAAACGCCCTCCTAGATCAATAAAAAACCGTTGCCATTTCCCACAAATTTCTGATACGTTGCCGACCTGGTGTGGAGAGATGGCTGAGTGGCCGAAAGCACTTCCTTGCTAAGGAAGCGAGTGGGTAACTGCTCCGTGGGTTCAAATCCCACTCTCTCCGCCACCATTTCTATACCAGGTTCTTTGGAGAGATGGCCGAGTGGTTTAAGGCGGCGGTCTTGAAAACCGTTGTGGAGCAATCCACCGGGGGTTCGAATCCCTCTCTCTCCGCCACCCATTATCCTCTTGTTTTTACTTCTATATTCCGCTGTACATCCCTCAGCATTCTAAGATACCAAAGAGGATAGAGTCCCTATCATTTCTTCCTTGCTAGAGGGGATGCATCCCATGCTCATTTTTCCATACCCAAAAAGATACGCTGTCCTATGGACTTGGATTTTATGGGGTCAAGTGACATTTGGAA
>Ga0209190_1002219_pt1 | contig 13208 bp, 13 predicted proteins | sample M_140205_XF_Meta_FD_187315 | JGI IMG/M metagenome (GOLD analysis project Ga0209190, IMG submission 187315) | Freshwater microbial communities from Lake Montjoie, Canada to study carbon cycling - M_140205_XF_MetaG (SPAdes) (version 2) | ecosystem: Environmental > Aquatic > Freshwater > Lake... | reverse complement strand
GAAGTTCGCTTGCGCACCCGCCACGCGGCCTTGGCCGGCCTGCGGAAAGCGGGAGGACGCCTTGTTTGGGATGCTCCCGGGGCGACGGTATCGATCGCGGAGATCGAAGAGGCGATCGGCCGCGGACGCTCCGAGCGCGACGCCCGGTCGGCAGGACTGTGAGGGTTTTGTGAGAGTTTTTTTGGACACCAACGTCTTGCTGGCGGCCTGCGTGCGCCAGCATCCCCATTTTTCAAGGGCGGATGAGGTCATGCGACGCTGCGTGGCCAAAAAAGACGAAGGCATCGTCCACACGCACAGCCTCCTCGAATTTCATTCCGCCATCACCCAGCTTCCCAAAGGCTTGGCTGTGCCTCCCTCGCAGGTGCCGGACCTGCTGAAGGGGGGCGTTCTGGTTTGCGTTCGCTTGGTAGCGCTCCCGGCCAAAGACTTGGTCTCGGTCGAAAGGCGCGCGGGTGAAAAAGGACTGATCGGCGGCATCATCTACGACTTCTTCCACCTTTGCGTCGCTGTGAGGGAAGGCGTGGACCGGTTTTATACCTTCAACACCGCGCACTTTCGATCCATCGCCGAACCCGATTTCCGCGATCGCATCGTCGCGCCCTGAGCGGGCTAACTCCCGGTGCCATCCGCGCCTGGCCCGCCAGCCCGACGCACGTCCAGCGCCTCTTGGATTTCCCGCACCCGCGCCCGGCTCAGCCGGTAGCGGCTGAAGGCGATCATCGCCGCGACGATGCAGGCGCTGGGGAAAAGAGCGATGAACAGCCGCAACCGCGTCAACGCTTCCGGCGTCATCGAGTCCGATCCCGCATCGTAGCCGATGAAGGCCAGCACATAGCCGAAGGTGAAAGCGATCCCGGTGAAGGCCAGCTTGATGATGAACCCGTAGAAGGCGGAAAAAATTCCCTCGCGCCGGTAGCCGTGCTGCAAGTCGTCCTCGTCGCAAATGTCGGCGAGAAAAGAACCGCCGAGCAGCCAGACCGCGCTCATGCCGGCACCGACAAAGAGTGCGAGGATCAATTGCAGGGCCGGCCAGCCGGGGCGAAAAAGAAACCACGAGCACACAATGGTCACCGCCGCCAGCGCCATGCCCGACATGATCACGGTCTTTTTATCGAAACGGCGCACGAGCAAGGGGACGGCAAACGTGCCGGCCAGCGAGGCGATACCCTGGGCCGTGCCGTAAAACCCGTTCCACGTCGCGCCGGCGCTTTTGTCCCCGCCGAAGAGGTAAAAAATATTGGCATAAGTCGCCAACACGCCGATGAAGGACATGCCGGCAATGACAAAGAACATCATCAGGCAAAGAATGCGGAACGAGCGGTTCTGCAGGGCCAGCTTGCCCGAGTGCAACAAGTGGAGCTGCGCCTGATCGTGCACCTTGAGTCTTTCGCGGGTGAACAACGCCGCGGGAAGAGCCGTAAGGAGCACGACGACCGCGAGGGCCCACGCCACGTAGCGGATGCCGAGCACCTCGATTTTGACGCTGTCGTCGGCCGCCATCTGCGCCATGGGCTGGAAGAGAAACCCATACCATGCCGATTTCCCGGACTCGATGTAGCCGCGGACGAACTCCCCCGTGCTCAAACAGATTTTGTAGAGCCACGGAACGCCGAAGCTTGCGGCCGAGGCAAGGACCATCCGGTATTTCTGCACATCGGCCCGCTCGTCGTAATCCGAGGTCAGCTCCAGCCCCAGCGCGTTGTAGGGCACGGAAAAAATCGTATACATCAGGTAGAAAAAAATCCCGGTCGCCACCGCAAAGGCAAACAGCGCAGTGCTCCCCCAATACGGTGAGGCCATGTAGGAGAGTCCGAAGCCGAGGGCCATGAGGAACGCACCCGCGAAGACGAACGGACGGCGCCGGCCGAACCGGCTGCGGCTGTTGTCCGAGATGTTGCCCATGACCGGATCGGAGAGCGTGTCGATGAGCCGCGGGATAGCCGAAGCCCAACCAATGAGGACAGAACTCATGCCGAACCCGATGTTGTAAATGGGGACGAACAGGCTGTTCAGCCCGTTGGTCGCCACCTGGTCGCTGAACCCGCCCATGCCCCAGGCGATTTTCTCGCGCATCGGAACGTGGTCAGGGCGGACGGGGGGATGCTTTCGCATAAAGTTGAGCGGGGCAGCGGTCAGTTAGAACACAGCCGGCGGCGCACTTCCCGCACCAGCCAGCCAAAAACCAGCACAATCGTGCCAGCCCTTGCCGGGATCGGGGTCATCGAGGTGAATATTTGTGCCCGCGACAACGTGCCCTTCACATTGTCGTGATGCGTCTTCAAGCGCATACAAAAATGCGATGGAAAAGCACCCACCCCGCGTCGGCTTGTTCGGGATCGGACTCGAGGCCTATTGGCCGCAGTTCGATGGACTGAAGCCGCGCCTCGAAGGATATCTCGGTCAGGTCGCGCAAAAACTCGGACGCCCCAGCGTCGAAGTTTGCAATATCGGGCTGATCGATTCGCCGGAGAAAGCGATGGAGGCGGGCCATGCCTTCCGCCGGGCCGATGTGGACATAATCTTCCTCCACGTCACGACTTATGCGTTGGGTTCCCCCGTTCTACCCGTGGTGCTGCCGGTGTAGCTGTTGGATCCTGCAAAATTCGCGGCCCCCGCTCCGCTCTTGGTTAGGCCTGCGGTCTCGGCCAGCGAAGCGTTAGCCATGACCGTGCCTCCTTGAAGATCGAAGTTGCCACCACTCTTGCTCAAGATCCCGTTTGCAATCTCCGTGGTTTTCCAAGCGTCCAGGTTTCCGGACGGCATCAGATGTCCGTGGGAGAGTAACGGAGGTAAGTGGAAAATGCCTCACGAACGGCATCAGCGACATGGCCGAACGTCATACTCACATGGTGCCGGTAGCCCGTGCGTCCGATGATGTTGAGTTTTTTCTGAAGTTCGGGAATGTGTGCGACTCCTGCGCAACCGAAGAAGCCCTCGGCAATCGGATCCGCGGTCATCTCGCCTTCGCCCAGATAGTAATGAAAAATCCCGTTTTCGGTTTTTGAGCTCGCGTAGGTCATTGGGGAAGCGGCGATGCGTCCCACATTCGGTCCCCATCCACATCCCGCGCCAAGCGCCTTGGCAAACATCGGATGATCGATCACCTCGCCTTTTGCCGTCATCAGATCCTGCGGGACGGGTCCGCAGTGGAAGAGGATGCACTTGTCGGGGTCGTCGCCGTAGTTGTTGTTCCAGTCGAGGCAGGTCGCCGGGGTTTCCGCGGCGAGACGCAGGGCATACATGGTGATGGCATTGCACATATCCACCTCGCAGGCCGCCGGGATGCCGCGGTTGTTCAGTTCACTCATCAGGAGACACGGCGCGATTTTTAGCTCCTTTTCCATTTCGAGCCAGCAGCGGAAGGAAATCGCGTCCATCCGGTATTCCGCGATGATGTCGTCGAGCACCACGGAGAGCCTGGCCATGGTATCTTGGGCAGGCGCCGGAACATTGGAACAATTTGCATACTGGGGCAAAAACTGACTGCGGGCCTTGAACTCCTCACGCGAAGTGTCAAAGGATTTGACCCGCAGAAAAACCTCGGAGAGGTCGAGCGTCTCGGTCGTGATCCCGTAGCGCTGGAGCGTGAGTTCGTCGAAGCGGACGGTCTTGAAGGCGGTCGTTCTCGCACCAATCGCGCCGACGGTCATGCGCTTCATTTTTCCCACCACCCGGCAGACGCCCGCGAACTTTTCGAGCTGGGTTTTGAACGTCTCGCTGGCCGGATGCGCGGTGTGTGGAGGAAACACCGTGTAGGACAGTCCATACTGGTAAAAGACATCCATGATGGAGAATTTTCCGCAGAAGGCATCACGCCGTTCCTTGAAGCCCATCTTGTCGAGCTCGTCGGGATAGGCCTGGATCAAGATGGGCACGCCGCAATCCAGCAGCGCAGTGACCGCTCCCGTCTCATCGCCAAAATTCGGCAGACAGAGGATGACCCCGTCGTATTTCCCCTTGTTCTGCTCAAGAAAACGCGCATAGACGCGGCCCTCATCGGGAGTCTCCACCGCCCCGAATCGGGTTGCGGATTCTTCGAGCAAAAGTGCGTTATAGCCGAGCGCTTCAACTTGGGCCTTGAGTTCCCGGCGGGCACCGGCGATGAGCGTTTCCGGGAAGAATCCCCGGTTTCCAAAATAGAGTGCGAAGGTGAGTGGTTGTTTTGTCATAGTATGAGGTGTTGGTGGAGGTTGCTGGAGATGTCGCTGCGAATGAGGTCGTTTTTTTGGCTGGGGAGAGCGGTTCGTCCTCCGACCCGGCCAGCCACGCGGGAGGCCAGGAGCGAGCCGAATTCCATGCGCAGCGCCAGGCTCCATCCTTCGAGCACACCCACAATGTATCCGGCATGAAAGGCGTCGCCGCATCCGGTCGTATCCACCGCATCCACGACGAAGGCCGGCTGGTGAATGATCCCGCCCGCTTCGCGGTCGAGCGCCCAGCTTCCTTGAATCCCGTCGGTCACCAGCACTTGGCCGGGACAAAGATCGCCCAACGCGCGGAGCACATCGCCGGGCTCGCTCATTCCTGTCAGCCCCCTCGCCGCCGCCAGCGGAAGAATCGGATCGGTTCCCATGCCCAAAAGCTTTTTCAGCCGGTCTTGGTCTCCCGACTCAAAATCCAGAATGCTGCTGCACGGGGTTCCCGCCGCCGCTTCCAGCGCAGCCTCCGTGGCATCAAGGTCGTAGCTGTCCACCAGAATGGCCTTGGCCCGCGCGATCTCCGCTCGAGGAATGTCCGACGTTTGGAGATACCCGTAATTGTCCATCTGGATAAACACCGTCCGCGCCGCCGTGCGCGGATCAATCTCGACGAGGGCGATGGCCGGACGGGATGTCTCGTCACGAACGATCAGGGCCGTGTCCACTCCATTACTGCGGAACTCCTGAAGGCAGATCTCGCTGAGTGTATTGCTGCCAAGCCGCGCGACCATGCCCACCCGGTATCCGAGACGTGCCACGCCACAGCATCCGGACCCGACCGGCGCTCCGCCCTGAATCACCAGATCCTTCACGAACTGCTTGTCGTCCTGCGCCACCGATTCCGGCAGACGAACGAGCACGTCCACCGCATTGAGGCCGACTGCAATCAAGTCGTACGACATGCACGAATGAGACAATTGACCCAACGATAGGTCAATGGCTAATTTCCAGCTGCCACGATAAACATTCAAGTCCCCGTGCCACTATTCCTACGAGCAAACAAAGACCGGCGCCACGGAGATGCGCCGTGGACTGGGAGTCTCGCCGCGCAGGAGTTTGGTCAGGAGGCCAGCCGCTTTTTCGGCGACGAAGGCCGGACGCAGGTCCACGAACGGCAGGCGCGAGGGCATGGCCTGCACGAGCGGCGTGCCGTCAAAGCCGATCACCGGCCCCCTTTGCTCCCCGGCGGTGAGGAACCAGGCCAGGGCGCAGACGTCATTGTATCCGATCACGGCGGTTTTCTTTTTCATGCTGGGGAGCGTGCGGGCCACCCCGGCGACGGCAGCTTGAAAATCCCAACTCTCGCCTTCGAAATAAAACAACGAAGGTTCTGGAAAGCCGCGGCTGCGGCAGACGTCGAGAAGCAGATCGGGCCGCGCTTTGGGAAGGCCGGACATGCGCGCATAAGCGGGGGCGAAGTAGGCAATCCGGCCGACTCCCTGAGCGATCAGATGGTCCACCGCCAAGGCAAGGCCGTCCTTGATGTTGATCGTCACGGCCGCCTCGCCCGGGGGGGCGTAGCCAAGGAAAACGCGGGGGCATCCGGGCTTGACGGAGAGGTCCGCGCTGCGCCTCCCCCGCACTTCCGACCAGATAAGAAGCCCGTCCACCGCCCGCTCCAAGAGGGTTTGTTCCAAACGGTGTTCGTCATCTGCATTGTCCGCTCCGTGGCAGGTAAGAATAAGTTCGTAGCCCAGCAGACGAAGGCGTTTTTCCAGCTCCAGCGACAGCAGGGCAAAAAATGGGTTTTGCAGATTGCCAGCCACCAACCCCACCGTGTGGCTCTTGCGAATGCGCAGGTTTCCGGCTGCCCGGTTGCGCACATATCCCAAACGACGCGCCGCTTCTTTGACGCGCAGGCGGGTCTCCGGGCTGAATCGGGAATTTCGCGAGGCATCATTGAGAACGCTGGAAGCGGTTGTGGGATGAACATTTGCTTCCCTCGCTACATCTTTCAGAGTCGGCACTCCAACCCGACTACTCACTGCGGTCCAATAACTCAACCTACGAATCATGAAAGTCATTAGAGAAAGAAACGAAGTGCTGAAATGCTTGGAGGAGGCAGGAGCCGCGCGAATCCCCATCCTGTGCCCCAACGCGGAAACCCCGGATGAGATGGAAGGTATTTTGCTTGGTGCACAGCGTCACGCTGTGGGGTGGAAAATTCCCCGCATCGCCATCGGCATAGGAGTCACTGCCTCCTATCCCGACCATCCGCAACTCGGCCGCCTTGCCATAGGCGATGGACGGGACGCATGCTTGCTAGACCATGCCGCTCGGACATGGATGGGCTGGCTGGAGGTGTATTCCGATCGGGAAGGTTTTTTCGACCGGGTCGAAGTGATTCCTTTTCTCGATCATGGATGGGCGCCGCTGGCGGCCGATCTTGAGTTGATGAATGCCTCATGGTTCCAGACGGCCATGGGCATCATCATGTTTGATGCAAGCCTCCATGATTTTGATGAGAACGCCCGGTTGACCAAGGAATATGTATCGAGAGCCGGAGGGAACGTTGTGGTAGAAGCCTGCCCGGACAAGGTTTTCGAACTGGCTGAAATCAAACGAAAAAATCTGGGTGAAGCGGATTTGCTCTCGGATCCCCGGCGGGTCGGTCAGTTCGTCGAACGGACAAGCGTTGATCTCGTCGTCCCCAATCTCGGGACCGAACACCGCACGGCATCGGATGTCCCGCTCGAATATCGCCGAGACATCGCCAGAGAAATTTCAAAGCTGGTCGGACCGATCCAGGCTCTCCACGGCACAAGCAGTTTGGGCGACCGCCTGGAAACCGTTGGCAGTGACGGAATTTGCAAAGTGAATTTTTATACGGCAATGGCCCGCAGTGCCAGCATGCAGGTGAAAGCCGCATGGGATCAGGTTCCCGCCGGCCAGCCCCTCCCGATTTCTCTGGCTTGTGGCAGCTCGGTCCATGCTTCACGCCGCGGAATCTTTGCCGCGAAGACACAATCGATGCTGGAATTGCTGGGGGCCACAAGGTGATCACCACGCTGGCCGCCCTTGCCGATTGCCGGCATGTACGTCGAAGACCTGACCGAGCGCCAAAACAAGGTCACGTGGTCCGATGAATAAGCGACCCCGCCCTGCACAGTCGTGGCACCTCGCCGCCGCGATTTCCGTCCTGGCCCTCGCCGCACCGTCCCACGGGGAATCGAAGGAGGGCGCGGAACCGACGAAACCGAACATCGTTTTTATCCTTGCCGACGATCTGGGCTGGCGTGATCCCGGCTCGTTTGGCAGCACGTTTTTTCAGACGCCGAACATTGACCGCCTGGCCGCGCGCGGCATGCGCTTCGTCCATGCCTATGCAGCCAACCCGTGCTGTTCGCCCACGCGGGCAGGCCTGCTGACCGGGCTTTATCCGCAGCGCACCGGCTTCAACGCCCCGGCCGGGCATACGAGCGAGGAAATCCTCGAGGCCCGGCTGACGGGCACCGGGCCGGCCTGGGCGCGGGCCGAGAGCGTGAGTTCGGCCTCGCGTTTGAACACGAAATTCACGACCTACGCCAAGCTCCTGCGCGAGGCCGGCTATGCCACGGCGCATTTCGGCAAATGGCATGTCGGTTTTCCGCCCTATGCCCCCGACAATCACGGCTTCGATCTGGACATTCCCCGTTGGAATGTGCCCGGCCCGGGCCATGGCTACATGTATCCGTGGGACATGAAGGATATACCGCTGTTCCCCGGAGAGGCGGGCGAGCAGCTTGAGGAGCGCATGGGACGTGAGGTGTCTCAATTTATTCGCCAGAACAAGGACCGTCCATTTTTTGTCAACTACTGGGCCTTCACACCCCATGCGCCCTTCGATGCCCGGCCCGAACTGGTCGCCAAGCACGCCAAACGCATGGACCCCGCGAACCCTCAACAATGCGCGGTGATGGCGGCGATGCTTGAAAGCTTCGATCGCGCGGTGGGCGAGATCGGGCGGACCCTCGAAGAGGAAGGGCTGGCCGAAAAGACGATCATCGTCTTCACCTCCGATAATGGCGGCAACATGTATGACCGCGTGGGTGGCGTTCCGCCGACGAGCAACGCGCCGTTGCGCTCAGGCAAGGGGACCATTTATGAGGGCGGGGTGCGCGTGCCCCTCATCGTTGACTGGCCGGGCGTGGTCAGGCCGAACTCCGTCAGCGAAGCGATCGTCTCGACCACCGACCTCTTTGCCACCTTCCTGCAAATGGCCGGCGTGCCGTTGCCGGGCAACTACCCCGGTGATGGCGCGAGCCTCGTGCCGATTCTTGAGGGCAAGCCGGCGTCGGGGCACCAGACTTTTTTTTGCTACTATCCAAAGTCGGATGCCAACACGGGCAACCTATCCGGTGCCTCGGTCCGGCGCGGAGACGACAAGCTGATCCGATATTTCCACGACAATCCGGATGGCTCTGACCGTCTCGAGCTTTATCATTTGTCGGACGATCCCGGGGAGGCGAAAAACCTGGCTCAGTCGAACCCCGGGCTGGCTGGCGAGTTGAATGAGTTGCTCTCCGCCCAGCTCATCGCCACCGACGCGCTTGTCCCCGGACCAAACCCCGCGTTCGATCCCAACGCTCCGCGCCCCGCCACCGTCCAAGCCTTGCACGGGCCGGTGATCAAGTAACCTTCCGGTCGCTCCGCCTCACCCATCAGCAGGCACCCGATGATCCCGAACATTCTTCGGACGGCGATTCCCCGGCTGTTTTCCGCCGCCCTGATTGTTCTCCGGCTTCTGCACGCGCCGCGGATCAGCTGGCCAACGCCTCGAAAGCGCACGCTGAGCCGCGCACGCTGAGCCAGACGGAACTGGCCAAGGCTCGCGCGCAGTCACCGTTCCGCCGGGAACTCACCGTTTGAGCCAGCAGGAGGACGTTTTCCTCACCCTGCGCGGCGGGGCGCGCAGGATGTTCTCGCGGTTCGTCATCTCAGCAGAGCTTTCCTTTTTTCCCGGCGAGGCCGTGGCCGACCGGGTTCTCCCCGATCCAACGCCCATCGCATGGCTCGCTGGCGAGTTGATACCGGGAGTCGCTCGAAAGCCGGATGCGGTCGGTATGATTGTCCAGGCTCGCGTGGACGAGGCCCATGCTGAAGCACAGCACGTCGCCGGCCTGGAAATCCGTGGTGAGCCAGCGACCGCCGAGCTTTTCGCGCAGGCTCACGGGGTTGCTCGAAAGCCTTCCGTCCCAGTCCTGCCAGACCTTCCGTCCCGATTCGATTTCCTCTGCATCGGGACGGTTGGTGCAATATGTGTCAACGTCCTTGGCGAGATAAGCAGCCAGCCTATCCTGCTGCCGGTGCGAACCCTCAAGAATCATCAGCCCCCCCAAGGAAACCGGCACGTCGCCGATCGGCGTCCACGAGGTGAAGAGGTGGAAAGTGCCGCGCCCCATGTAAACGATGTCGCAATGCGGAAAAGTGCCATGCCCGGGCCCGACGGCCCGGAACCAGGTGTAGTCGAAATGCCGCACCGGCCCGCCCAAGAGCCGCCGGTAATGCTCCATCATCTTGCCGGTGAAAAGTAGCCGCTGCAGGTGGAGGTTGTCCCTGGCAAGATCGTGGGACGATTTCAGGTTGCCGGAGGGAGCGTAGCCGGCATCGAGCTTGGGCCGCCCCGGATCGAGTGCACCCAGATCCGAGAGACGTTCGGTGACATCACGGCGCACAGCCATAACATCTTCGCGGTCCAGCAAGCCGGGCAGGAACAGGTAGCCGTCCTCCTGCATGCGCTCGCGCAGCGCGTCGCCGTTCCCGGCGATGTCGCCCGAGCGCCGGAGCTCGCCAAATGCGGACGGCGACAGATCCAGCGGCTGCCCGAGGCAGGAAAGTTGTGTGTGGGTGTTCGTCATGGGACTGCGGGAGAGAAAAATGTTCGCCGGCGGTGGATCTGTGGGAGGTCAGAAGTCATGGCGGCATCGTGCTGTCATGCGGCGGAAACTAACCAAACCGGGGCGGGATGAACATGCGGCTTTTGGGATTTATCATGTGTGTTTTGGCGTGATGCTGCTCGTCCCATGACAGGGCCGTCTTTTCGGAGCGGTTGAAATGCCTCGGGGCGGAACCCCAGCTTGCTTTCCGGAAGCGGTCGCACCTACGATTCCGTCATGCATCCTGCAAAGGTCCAACCGCGGATTGTTTTCCAGGCCGATTCAGGGAGCCCGATCGGGCGCATCGTGCTGGCCGGTTTGCTCAAGAACCATGCCGGTATTTCCGAGCTGCCCATGCGTGTTTTGGGCCACTACGCACTGGTCTATCTTTTGCGCGGTCACGGCACGTTTCGGAGTGCCGACGGCAACCGCCGCAAGCTCGTGGCCGGTGATTTTTTTTTGTGTTTCCAGAGATTCCCCACTGGTATGGCCCCTCCCCCGGCTCGACCTGGGACGAGTTTTACATCGTCTTCTCCGGCCCGGTCTTTGACCTTTGGCGGGCAGGAGGCCTGCTGGATTACTCGCATCCGCCGCGCCACCTCGAACCCCTCTCCTACTGGCTGCGCCGCTTGGAGGAATCCGTCCTCACGGAAACCGACTCGCTGCAACAAGTCTGCTCGCTGCAACATCTGCTGGCCGAGGCATTGGAAGCCTCCGACAACTGCCGGGAACCGGAGTGGCTGGCGCGTGCATGCCGGCAGCTTGAAAGCGGGCCGGGCAGCCCCCGGCAAGTGGCGCGCGCGAACGGCATGTCATACGACAATTTCCGTCGTCGCTTTGCCGCCGCAACCGGAATTCCGCCCGGCCGCTATCAGCTGACAAAGCGGGTGGACAGGGCGTGCGCCCTGATGGCCGCCGAACGGGTGACCAACAAGGAAATCGCGGAGCGGTTGGACTTTTGCGACGAATTCCATTTCTCGCGGACTTTCAAGTCGGTCGTCGGCCTGACCCCGGCGCAATTCCGGAGCAAGATGCCCCACCCGGGCCACAAACCCTGACTTTGTGACCCTGATCCGCGCGTATCCAAACGATGGGGCGGAATAATCGACATCTCGCCAATCCTATGCCCTCTCGTTTCTTTCCCTGATGCGCGGATTTTTCAATAAATAATCCGGATTCTGCAAGATTCTCCTGCCGAGTTTTTGCACCATGCCCCATGCTCTCGAACTCCCCCTTTCAAGCATCTGCTTCCACTTGTTCCCGCTCCATGCCCCCGCTGGCCGGGCTCGCGGCCATCATCTTTTGCGCGGCTCCGCAGTGGGCATCTGCGGCCGTCGGCGAGTGTAGCACCCCCCAGACAGCGGAAGCTGGAGCACGGCGGAAAACTGGGCGTCCAATGCGGGCGCCGATGGCGCGGGGGTTCACTCAAGGTATCAACCCGAGTAAGGGCTTTCTGGCAAGCGGTGCGACGCTGCTCCTGCCCTGCTGTGGCGGCCGCATCGCCAGCATGAATCATGAGGATGCGGTGGCCGGCTTCACCGCTCTGTTAGGGCGTCCCCTGCCATGATCCAACCGGGGGAACCGCAGCATCACGGCGGCGCACATATCAACGCCGCGGCCGACCGGGTGCCCCTTGGTATCAAGTTCGGCTATGCCAGCGGCGGCATGGCCTACAACCTGATGATCAACAGTGTGGGAAACCTCGCGCAGTTCGTGCTCACCTTGGCTCTCGGAGTGAATCCGGCCATGGTTGGGCTGGCGCTCGCCATCCCGCGGTTCCTCGATGCCTTCGCCGATCCGGTCATCGGCGGCATCTCCGACAACTTCCAATCCCGCTACGGCCGCCGGAAGCCATTCATGGTTGTGGGGGGCATCGGGGCCGGGCTGACCTTTGCGCTGCTGTGGATGATGCCCCAGGGCTGGTCCGGTAACGCCTACTTTTGGTGGTTCCTCCTCATCTCGATCATTTTCTTCCTGTTCGCGAGTCTCTTTGGCATCCCCTGGAGCGCGCTGGGATTTTCCCTCACGCCGGACTACGACGAGCGCACCCGGCTGATGGCGTTCAACTCCTTCTGGTGCTCGGTTGCGCTGCTCAGTATCCCCTGGCTCTATGCCGCGACGCAAATGTCGGTGTTTGCCGACACGCTTCAAGGGGCCAAGTGGGTCGGCATTGTCATGGGCATCTGCATGACCGCGCTCGCCCTAGTCTCCGCCTTCAAGTGTCATGAGCGAGTGGTGTCGAAGACGGCACGGGAGAAGCCCCCCACCGTCATGCACCAGATCGGCCGCACGCTGAAAAACCGGCCATTCCTCATCCTTTCCATCGTCGTCTTCCTGATGTGCGTGGGCGTTTTCAGCACCTCGAGCCTGACCCCCTATATTGCCATTTATCATATTTATGGTGGCGCGGAAAAACCAGCATCCATCCTGCTTGGCTGGGGGGGCACGGCTTGGCAGGCCGGCAGCCTGGCTTTTGTGTTCATCGTCGGCGCGGCGGGCGTGCGCCTCGGCAAGAAGCCGGCGCTGGTGCTTTTCCTAGCCTGCTCGGTGGTCGGCTGCCTGCTCAAGTGGGTGTGCTATTCGCCCGCGCATCCATATCTGTTTCTGATCCCTTCGCTGTTCCTTGCGCTCGGATTCTGCGCACTTTGGACCCTCACCTCCTCCATGATGGCCGATGTCTGCGACCTTCTGGAGCTGGAGACAGGCATGCGCAACGAGGCAACGCTCGGGGCGATCTACGCCTGGATCATGAAGCTCGGCACCACGCTCGCCTTCACTCTCTCGGGATTCATCCTCAACGCCACGGGCTTTGACATCGCGCTCGGCGCCACCCAACCGGAGCGGACAATCTTTCTGATGCGCGTGCTTGATCTCGGGCTCCCCACCGTGGCCATCGCCGGGGCGATCCTCCTCACGTGCTTCTATCCGATCACCGAAGCCCGTGCGCTCACGATCCGAAAAGAGCTGGAAAAACGCCGCGGCACGCTTGCGGAGGAGAATTGATAAAGCACCCCGGTGAACGTGACCCCTGGAGATGTTGTGAGGGAGGCGCGCGAGAAGCTTACGAACGAGTGCGGGCCCCCATCGCCTATGCAAACGATGGCATATCCGCCGACAACAATATAAAAGAGGTCACATAGGGCCGTATAAA